>Ga0209726_10000969_pt1 | contig 49745 bp, 46 predicted proteins | sample Subgrocontami54m_FD_187453 | JGI IMG/M metagenome (GOLD analysis project Ga0209726, IMG submission 187453) | Subsurface groundwater microbial communities from S. Glens Falls, New York, USA - GMW46 contaminated, 5.4 m (SPAdes) (version 3) | ecosystem: Environmental > Aquatic > Deep subsurface >...
GCGCTCGCCGATCTGCTCCCCATGTCATGAATGGAGGTGCCACCGCGCTACTCGACAAGACCGATCCTCGTCCATCCGCGAGGCGCCCGGCCCCGCAAGCCTCGCAATCGGCGGCGGGCTTGCCGTACAACAGCTCCGCGCCAACTTTTCCGTGCGCGACACACAAAAACCGGAGTCTCTACAAAACCCGGGGCGGTTCAGCATCCCTGACGGCGGCTTCCTGGGCAACATTGGATTCTGTGCGGCGGTTAGTCATGACTCTGCTCGACGCAATCAGAACTGCAGAGGCCATCGCAGCAGCCGAACGCTCGACGTCTGTCGGTTCTCGATTCTCCGTAACCCACGGGAATCTATTCCTATCCAACCCGAGCAATACCGTATCCACGATCTTGCGCGCGAGGAGTGGGTCGCGCCGGATTTGGCCAGGCGAAAGGCTGGCTTCCGTCAAGACCTGCAAATCATCTCTAGATATGGGTGGACCTGCGAGGTAACGGACAGCGTCTAGCAGCGACGGCTCGGAAAGGACCTCAACGGCGACATCACCGATGATCGATAGGTCAACCGTCATCTCGAGGAGATCTTCCACCACGGATCGATAACGGTCAAAGGCTTCCAAGTAATCTTCGAGAGGCTCCCTCATCCTCTCTTCACGAAATCGGCCCAGCGCCACCTGACGATCCGCCTCGAGTTGGTCGGTGGACCATGGTGGCCCCTGCGGCACTGTCATGCTAAAAGCAGTGGCAGGTCGGGGACTGGGACTCGCTCCATCTCCCTGGGCTCGAACTTGGTTAGTCCGCCAGCGTAGGTCCTGCCTTGACTCGTGCTAATCGTAGTGCTGAGAGCGTGGGCGAGCCTATCGAGTGCTGAGTCAGGCAACTGTTCTCGCGGATAAAGACCATGGGCGATATTTATGTGTCTAGCTTCGGCCAGATTCCGCACGAACGCAGGGGGCCTTCTTGCCATATAGGTAGCGAGAATGGGTGCGGGTTCCCGAAGGCCGACAGACCACCAGGCGCGTCGACTGCGCGCTACGTATCCGTCTGAAGCTCCTTGACGACGGGCTAATTGGAGGAAGCGCTCAATCTCTCTCCGCACTTCGCTATCAAAAACATCCAAGTCGAGCGGCAAATCGATGACTCGACGTAGATTGGTAACCGAGCTCAAGGCTGCTCCAGCTTGGAACAATTCCTTCGCTTTGGTCACTGACGGAAACAGGACGCTCTCCGGAAGCCCATGTACGTTTCCATCAGTCACCCAAACCGAGTTTCGCCCCGTGACCGCACCGCGATGAACTCGGCACAACTCGCCTAACTCAACGTACCCTGATGGCGTCTCCTTCGCCGTCCGAATCAGCGTGCTCCACCGGCTGGTTTCCACCAATCGCTCTCGCAAGATCGGCGGCCCCGATTCCAGATTCTGAATCTCGTCCAAACCCTTGATCATCTTTAGCCGAATAGCCTTTGGGCGACTTCCGATCTGGAAGCAGGAGATGGTTGCGGTAGTTGCCGTCTCGCCAAATGGCAGCACCGTGGGATCAACCACTTGGATTGCCACACCCCCAAGGCGATCAAGCAGCAAACTACGTATGATGGAGCCGTAATTTACGTCTAGCCATTCCGAACTCGTGACAAAGCAACCAATGTCCCCGGGCTTAGCAATAAGTGACGTCGCCAGGAAGAAGTAGGCATGGAGGCCGGCGAGCCCGGAAATGGTTTGATTGCCCCTGCTCGCGGCCTCTTGGGCCCAAGCCTTCGTTGCGGCAGATAGAGCGTGGTGCCTGACATACGGGGGGTTTCCGATGAAGGCAGTCTTGCCACGAACTGGGTAGAGTAACAATGTTGTGTAATCTGCGTGCAATACCGTCGCAGTCTTATGGTTCAACGCAGCGAGTCCAGCGCGTGTCATCAGTGTGGCCACTGGATCTGAGTCCACAGCGATAATGGAGCTCTTGGGGTTTCGACGGGCGATTTCCAACGTGAATCGTCCGCTCCCAGCTCCCGCGTCCACGATTCGGGACGGTGATTGTCGTAAAACCCAGTCAACCATGGGCCTGACCAAAGCTGAGGGGGTGTAGACTGCTCCTGAATGGCGCCTAACTGCGGCAGAGCGCAAGGCGCAAAATGCATCCCCCAGCGGATCGCTACCCGAGACGATCGCTGATCTGGCTGCGTCATTTGCCCACGAAATCGTGGGCATGCCGCTATGTGCCTGGCTCAACAGCTCCGACTCTTGTGTCGAGAGTGGACCCCCAAATCGGGCCGCACCTAGGTCTAGCGCGACCCGCAGCAGCGCATCCTCGGTCGGCACCAGGGGTATGGAATCGGTGAGTCCAAACACCGCGTGCCACAATGCAGTGGCTTCCGCGACCCGAGTTGCGAGATTTGCAGAAACCACAGAGCGGTCTGGGTTCGCTGTCACCGGATCGAGAAGTTCGGTCACGCAATGCTCTCAGTTGCCAATTTCGTCAACGGCGGAATTGCACGGGTATTGATGTTCCTGCGCGCATCACTGCCTCCTTTAGCTCTCATGGTTAAGTCAGCAAATCTGTTTGGAGGATTCAGCACCGCAATGGGGCGACCGAGCCTCGCGGCGCTCGTTGGGAACCCCAGGAGGCCGTTCGAGGTGTGCGGTCCAAAGTCTCCTCTTCTTCAGGTCCGGGCATAAGATACTCCAGCAGGCGCTCATCGAGCCGGGGGTCGGTCTTAGTTCACCAAAGCTGACTTAACATTCGAGATCGTTTTCTGAAGGACTGGAGGTGTAATGGCGGCAGCGGTGCCCGCGTCGACGCTCGGGAAGCCGATCCCTCGGGTTGAGGGCCAGGACAAGGTCACCGGCCGCGCGCGGTACTCGGCGGATGTCGACCTGCCCAACATGCTTTGGGGGGTGAACGTCCGCAGCCCCTACGCCCACGCGCGCATCGTTTCCATTGATACAGCGCGGGCGTTGCAGGTGCCGGGGGTGCGCGCCGTGCTGACCGGCCGCGACTTCGTAGGTGTTCGGACGGGACGGTTCCTCAGGGACCTGCCGATTCTCTGCGAGGACCGCGTCCGCTTCATCGGCGATAAGGTCGCCGTTGTGGCGGCGGATGATCCCGAGGCTGCGGCTGAGGCGGCGTTGCTGGTCCAGGTCGAGTACGAGGAGCTGCCGGCGGTGTTCGATCCGCTGGAGGCGATGCAGCCGGGCGCCCCGATCATCCACCCGGATGCGCGCGCATACCACGGTTGGGCGGCCGAGATCCCGGAGGACGTCCCGAACCTTTGCGCGACCCAGGTGTGGGACCGCGGCGATGTCCAAGCGGGCTTCGCGCAGGCCGAGCTGGTCTTCGAGCACACGTTTCGGACCCAGATGATGCACCAGGGGTACCTCGAGCCCCATGCCAGCGTCGTCGCCATTGGTGACGACGCTCGGGTTCAGGTGTGGGCCTCGAACAAGGCACCCTACGAGCTGCGGGAGGATCTGGCGGACGCCATCGACCGCGGCGCGCACGACGTCGTCATCTACCCGATCACGATCGGCGGCGACTTCGGCTCCAAGGGCTCCGCCATGGACACGCCGACGTCATATGAGCTGGCGCGGCGCACCGGGCGGCCCGTGAAGTTCGTGCTGAGCTCGACCGAGGACCTCGTCGCCACATCGCCGCGCCATCCCGCCGTCGTAATGATCCGGAGCGGCCTCATGCGCGATGGTCGCATCGTCGCGCGCCACGTCCGAGTGGTGTGGGACACGGGTGCGTACGGCGCATTCAAGCCAACGCCGAACGGGATGCTCCCGGGCACCCGGCGCGCCGGCGGCTCCTACGCAATTCCGAATCTTCGCATCGAAGGCGCGTGCGTCTACACGAATCACGTGCCCTCGGGCTACATGCGCGCGCCGGGCGGACCGCAGATTGGGTTCGCCGTCGAGTCGCACACCGACCTGCTCGCACGCGAGCTTGGCCTCGACCCGCTCGAGTTCCGTCTTCGCAACGTGCCGCGCCGCACGCCGATGGGATTCGAGGACGTCGCCTCGCGCGTGCTGCAGTCCGCCGCTGATGCCATCGGCTGGTCAGCGCCGCGAGTGTCCCGCGCGTCTCAGGAAAGCGGGACGCCGCTGGTCGGGCGCGGGATCAGCATGATCGACCGCGGCACCGGCCCTGGCGAGGGATCTTCGGACATCACCGTCAATCCCGACGGAACCGCCACCGTGCTCACGGCCGCGCCCGACAACGGCAGCGGCGCCCTCACCACCGTTGTCCAGGTGGTGGCGGAGTCGTTCGGCGTAGCGCTAGACCGGGTTCGCCTGGTGCGTGTCAGCACCGACGAGCTGCCGATCGACGTTGGTTCAGGTGCGAGCCGCATGACCAACGTCGCCGGCCATGCCGCGATCCAGGCCTGCGATAAGGTGAAGGAGCAGCTCGGGCCGCTCGCCCAAGAGCTGCTCGGGGCCGAGGGGGTCGAGTGGAAGCGCAACGGCTGGACGAGCTCGGATGGCCGGGCCATCTCGCTCGAGGAGCTTGCGACTCGCGCGATCAAGCCCGGTGAGCCCGCGGCGCACGCGCAGGTCACCGTCAACGTCCCGATCAGCGAGGACACCGCGTACTGCGTCCAGGCGGCCGAGGTCGAAGTCGACGCGGAGACCGGCCAGGTGCGGATCGTCCGCATGGTGGCCGCGCAGGACGTGGGCACGATCATCAATGAGATCGGCCACCAGGCCCAGATCGACGGCGCCATCGTCCAGGGCATCGGCTACACGGTGATGGAGGACCTCGGCCACGAGAGCGGACGCGTCACCGCCAGCCACCTGGGCGACTACAAGCTCCCGTCGATGCGCGACGTGCCGCCGCTTGCGACCATCAATCTCGAGACGAGCGGGCCGGGTCCGTTCGGGGCAAAGGCGATTGGCGAGATCCCCATCATGCCGACGCCCGCGGCGATCGCCAACGCGGTGGCCGACGCGATCGGGGCGCCGCTCTTCGAGCTGCCGCTGACCGCGGAGCGGGTGCTGGAGGCGTTGGACCAACGAGCGGCGTACTCGTAAGAAGACACCCAGGACCACTTACGGCAGAGCACTCCGGATCCGATTCCCATCGCGAGTCCTGATCCAGGCGGATGCCCATGCTACTATCGCGCCAACGTAGGCCGGAGAGGCAGCAATGAACTCACGTCAGGTCCTGGAGATCTTCGCCCGCTACCGGAAGGATTCGCCGGTCATGGTGTCCTCGGGCGCCAGCGGGAACATTCTCAACCAGATCGATCCACACGATCCCTTCATGTTCAACACGGGAATGGCCTATACGTCGCCGGCCTGCCTCGGCCTCGCCCTCGCGCGGCCGGATCTCAAGGTGGTCGCCATCGAGGGCGATGGCGCCATGCTGATGGGCCTCCCCAACCTCGTGACGATCGGGCGCTACCTCCCGAAGAACCTCGTGGTGCTCGTCGTCAACAACCAGGCCTATCTCGGCACCGGCATGCAGCTTCCCGCCGCGTCGGCGATTCGCGCTGACCTCGGCGGGTTCGCTCGCGCCGCGGGCGTCCCCAATGTCACGGTCGCCGACGACGTGGAGGAGGTCGAGGAGGCCATCGCACAGGCCATGGCAGGCCAGGGGCCATCGGTGATCGTGGCCAACGTCGACCAGAACGTCGTGCTCGAACGCGAAACGGGAGGTGCGGGACCGGACCGCACGGACCTCGCGGCCGCCTTCCAGCGGTGGCTGCGCGAGCACGAGCCGCCGGCGAGCGCGCCGCGTTCAAACGCGGCCGCGGCCGGCACGGGTCCGATTCCCGAAGCGCTCGGGACCTATGGCGCCGGCAGCCGCGTTATCTATGACGCCTTGAAGCGTGCGGGCGTGGACTTCTTGGTCTATCTGCCGGAGACGCTGCTGTACGGGGTGCAGGTCCTGGCCGAGCAAGACGCAGACATGCTGGCGGTCTGCTGCACCCGGGAGGACGAGGGCGTCGCCATCGCGAGCGGCGCGGCGTACGCGGGTCGGCTTCCCGCCATCGTTCTGGAGGGCACCGGCGTCGGGCTCTCGGGGCTGATTCTGGCCTCGACGATGGTGCGGCGCGCGCCGGTCCTCATTCTGAGCAGCCATTCCGCGATCATGGGGATTCGCCAGGCCCACGACAACATCTCGACGATGGTAAATGAGCCGATCATGCGCGCCCTGAATTTCCCGGTCACCGTCCTCACGCATCTGTCCGACGCGCCGGTCTTCATCCGGGAGTCGGCCCGCGCCGCCCAGGTCTTGAAGAGCCCGGTCGGCGTCGCCGTTCCGCCGTACGTCATGGACGAAGCCAACTAAATGAAAGTCAGCGACCTCCTCGTTGAATGCCTGGAGAATGAGGGCGTTCGTTACATCTTCGGCATCCCGGGCGAGGAGAACCTCGACTTCATGGACTCGCTCTCCCGGAGCGAGCAGATCCAGTTCGTCACGTGCCGGCACGAGCAGGGCGCCGCGTTCATGGCGAACGTCTATGGCCGCCTGAGTACCTACCCGGGCGTCTGCCTGGCAACCCTCGGCCCGGGAGCGACCAACCTGATCACCGGTGTGGCCGATGCCCAGTTAGACCGGGCGCCGCTGGTCGCCATCACCGGCCAGGTTGCCCAAGACCTCGCGTTCAAGGAGTCGCATCAGTATCTGGACATCGTCGCCCTTTTCGCGGCGGTCACGAAGTGGAACGCGGGCATCGACGTTCCCTCCGCTGTGCCCGAGATGGTGCGCAAGGCGTTTCGGCTGGCGCGCCTGGAGAAACCGGGCGCCACCCACCTGGAGCTCCCGGAAGACGTGGCGGCGCGCGAGGTCGAAGCCCACGCGATGCCGGTGCGCCGCACGTCCTACCCCGTGGCGCGCCCCGAAAGCATCGCGCAGGCGGCGGAGCTCCTGCGCGCGGCCCGACGGCCGGTCATTCTCTCCGGCAACGGGGTGATTCGGCGGCAGGCGGCGGAGTCGCTCACGGAGTTCGCCAACCGGCTCAGCCTGCCCGTCATCACGACCTTCATGGGGAAGGGCGCGCTCGACTACCGCGACCTGCTCGCGCTGCCTGCGATGGGCCTTCGGTCGAAGGACGCGTCGCTCGGGATCCTGGATGACGCGGACCTCGTGATCGCCGTCGGCTACGACCTCGTCGAATGGGAGCCAGAGGTCTGGAACGGTCGGAAGGAGATGACGATCCTCCACGTCGACAGCACGGCGGCTGAGGTGGACGACTCCTACCTCCCCGCCTCGGAGGTCGTGGGCGAGATCGGCGAGAGCTTGAAGGCGCTTTCGGTGGCGTTCGGGCAAACCGCGCCGAGCTGGGAATGGAACGGCTTCTCCTCGTATGCGCACGATGAGGTGTCGCTGGGGGACGATTCCTTCCCGATTCCACTCGAGCGGGTCGTCCATGATCTGCGTCAGGCGATGCGTGACGAGGACATCCTGATCAGCGACGTCGGCGTCCACAAGCTCTGGCTGGCGACCCGGTTCCCCGCCGCGCTCCCGAACACCGTCGTCATCGCCAACGGGCTCGCGTCCATGGGGATCGCCGTGCCAGGCGCGGTCGCGGCAAAGCTGGTCCACCCGGAATGCCACGTCGTGGCGGTGACCGGCGACGGCGGCTTTCTGATGAACTCACAGGAACTGGAGACGGCCAAGCGGCTGAAGACGGCCTTCGTCGTCGTTGTGCTGGTCGACAATCGGTACGGGGTCATCGAGCTCAACCAGAAGCGCCGCTTCGGTCGGAGCTTCGGGGTGGAATTCGAGAATCCGGACTTTCCACAGTACGCGGCGAGCTTTGGGCTGCCCGGGTTCGCGGTCACGTCGACCGCTGAGCTGCTCCCGACCCTGCGGCGGGCGATGGAGCTGAACGTGCCGAGCATCGTCGCGGTGCCCGTCGACTCGTCCAGGTCACCCGCCGCGCTCAGGTAGCCAGGCCTCTCGCGGATTCTATAATCGCCGGTAGCGCAGCCCGCGAAGCACGAAGCCTCCATATCCGGGAAGTGAGGAGCGATGGCCAAGAAGCTCGAGCTCAGCATCATCTGCGGAACGAACGAGCGCGTGGCGCCGCTCCTCGAAGGGGAGGTCGAGGTCGAGGGCGTCGAGCTCATCCACACGAAATCAGACGCGTCGGAGACGTTCTGGCGCCAGCTCAACTTCGGTGAGTTCGAGATCTCCGAGATGTCCATGTCCTCGTACCTGATCGCGAAGGACCAGGGCGCGGACATGGTCATGATCCCGGTGTATCCCACCCGGCGGTGGTTCCACACCGAGCTCATGATGCACGTCGATGCCGGCATCAAGGATCCAAGCGACATCGCGGGCAAGCGCATCGGCGTGCCCGAATATCAGCAGACCTCTTCATTGTGGGTCCGGGGCGTCCTCGAGCACGACTTCGGCGTCTCCCAGTTCAGCCTGGACTGGTGGATGGAACGCACGGAGGAGCTAAGCCACGGCCACGGGACCGGGTTCGAGCCACCCCAGGGCATCAAGTTCCACCGGGTTCCGCCCGACAAGAGCCTCGCCACGATGCTCGTGAACCACGAGCTGGACGTCTCGATGGGCGCCGGCCGCGCCCGCCGCGAGGAATGGAACCTGATCGACCGCTCCAGCCAGATCCGGCCGCCGGAGTCGGCATGGGCCAAGGTCAAGCCGGTGTTTCCCGACGTCCGCGAAGAGGCGATTCGGTTCTTCAAGGCCCACGGCTTCTACCCCGCCAACCACGGGTACGTGATCCGTGGCGACATCAACGAGAAGTACCCCTGGCTGGCTTTCAACCTGTTCAAGGCGTTCTTGCAGGCGAAGGAGCTGTATCAGAAGCGGCTGCCGCGATTGATTCCTTCCGGACTGATCCTCGGGCAGCACTATCTTCGTGAGACCCAGCGACTTTTCGGCGAGGATCCGTATCCCTACGGCGTAAAGGCGAATCGCGACTACATCCAGACGTGTATCGATTTCTCCTTCGAGCAGGGCTTCATCAAGAGTAAGCCGAAGGTCGAGGATCTTTACGCCCCGGCCGTCCGCGACTTTTGACAAGTTTTTTGATTGTTGGTGGTCGCGGGCTGGTGCCTCGCTTCGGGATAGAGTTAAATCGCATGCCGGGTAGGTGACCTGAATCAGGGAGGTCGAGGAATGCTGAGTACCGAAGAAAACGAGCTGCTCTGCCGAGTCGGACCTGGCACGCCGATGGGCAAGCTCTTCCGACGCTACTGGCTGCCGGCTCTGACGTCGTCGGAGCTGACCGAGCCGGACTGCGCTCCGATCCGCCTCCGCCTGCTTGGCGAGGATCTCATTGCCTTCAGGGACACCAGTGGGAAGGTCGGGCTCGTCGGCGAGAAGTGCTCTCATCGGCGCGCGTCGCTCTTCTACGGGCGCAACGAGGAGGGCGGCCTCCGTTGCATCTACCACGGCTGGAAGTACGACGTGGCCGGCAACATCCTGGAGACCCCGGTTGAGCCGCCGAGCAGCATGATCAAGCACCATGTGAAACACCGGGCGTACCCCTGCCATGAAGTGAATGGGCTCATCTATGCCTACATGGGTCCGAAAGAGGAGATGCCTCGGATTCCCGATCTGCCCTGGATGACGTTGCCCGCCGATCACGTGTACGTGCGACAAAAGATGGTCAATGAGTGCAACTGGCTGCAGACCCAGGAAGGCAACGTGGACAGCACGCATTCCGGGTTCTTGCACGCGCGAGCCAATCAGCAGGGCGCCGTGCGCCGCTACCGGACCCAGAACAATCCACCGACGCTCGATATCGAGCAGACGTCATGGGGTGTGCGCGCGATCGTGTCCTATCCCGCCGAGGATGGCAAGGTCTTCATCCGTACCAACACGTTCGTCATGCCCGTCTACACCGCGCTGCCGAACGGGCCAAGCGTGGATGGCAAGCTGGACGGCTTCAACGTAAACACCGAGGTCCCGATCGACGACTACTCCACCAGACGGTTCTTCATCTCAATTCAGCGCAGCCGACCGATCGACGCCGCCGAGTGGGACGGCACCTCGGAATACTTCGCGGCAGATGGTACGCGGCTGTTGACCCGCGCCAACGACTACCGCATCGACCGCGAAAAGCAGCGGAGCAAGGCCGTGTACAGCGGGATCGATGCGAGCGCCCCGTTCCAGGACGCGGCCATGACAGAAACCATGGGGGGGATCTCGGACCGGGAGAACGAGCACCTCGGCGTCACGGACACGCAGGTCGTTGCGCTGCGACGCTTCTACCTCGACGCGCTCCAAGCGCTCCAGCAGGGTGGGCGACCGCCGGGGCTTGCCCGGAGCGCCGAGGCTGACGTGAGCTACGAGGATCTCTACCTTGCGAGCGCGATTATTTCGACCGACCGGGACTGGAAGAGCCAGATCCCGGAGGTCACCACCCACACGCTTGCCGGTGTGCGCTAGGGCGTCTGCCGAACCCACGTCGACGTCGCGTGGCCGAACTGAACGATCGCGTTCCCTTCTCAGGCTCGCTCCCAGCCGAAACCAGCGTGTCCCCTTATTCGGTCACGCCGGCCACATGCGTCGCGCAACCTCGCCGACGATGCGAAGTTTCTCGGCTTGCGCGGCTGGACTGATGGTGTTTCCGACGACCGAGCTGGCGAACCCGCATTGCGGACTGACCGCCAGTCTGGGGAGCGGAATGAAGTGACTGGCTAGCTCAATGCGCTCCGTCAACTGTTCCAGGCTCTCCTGCCGGGAGCTCTTGGTACTCACGAGGCCGAGCACGACGAACTTGTCCTCCGGCACTCGGCGCAGTGGCTCGAAGCTCCCCGAGCGCGCGTCGTCGTACTCCAGCAGCAGGCGTTGGGCGTGCGTCTGGCGGAAGATTGGCTCTGCGATCGGTTCGTAGTCGCCCTCGACCAGCCAGCGGCTGCCCTGGTTCCCGCGGCACAGATGGAGGCCGAAGGTGACGTCTGGGAATCCGTCCATCACGGTGTTGTCCAGGGCAATTCCCTGGCTTAACCAGTGTTGGAGCGTCCAGCCGCGCGACTCGTAGAAGGCCCGCGTCTTGGGATCGAGGAGCAGGGGATAGTGCGGCGCATCCAACTGGATGTAGGTCGCACCCAGGCCAACCAGCTCGGCAACCTCATCGCGGAGGATTTGGGCGACATCCGCCAGGAATGCCTCCAGCGTCGGGTAGGCCGAGGACGAAACCTCCGGGGACCAGAAGTTGGCCCACAGACTCGGGCTGGGCAGCGTAATCTTGGGGGTCCGGCTGGTGCGGGCGCGCAGGTAGGTGAACTCCTCCGCGGACAGCGACCGCACGCGCTTGAGCTGATTTGTGACGCCAAGTCGCGCCGGTCGCGCACGACTCACGTCCCCCACGGCCTCGTCACCGTGCCAATCACCCCACAGGAAGGCGTCGAGTTCCCACTCGCCAAAGCCTTCCACGGCATCCGGAAGCTGGCTCTGAAACGATAATCGTCGCATCTCGCCATCGGTGACGACTTCGAGTCCAGCCGCTTCTTGCAGCGCCACCGCAGCGTCGACGGCGCGATCCTCGACACGCTTCAGCTCCGCGTAAGACAAGCTTCCTTTGCGGAGCGCCTGCCGGGCTTCGAGGAGCTCCCGCGGGCGGAGCAGGCTCCCAACCACGTCTGAATGGGCAGTGATCATCGCGAACCCCGAAAATCCACTAGCTCCGGATATCCCACTCCTGGATCTGCCCAGCCGCCGCGGGTGTTCGAGCCGATGTTCACCAACCGGTTGTTCTTCACCAGTAGGTCGGCGTCGTAGAACATGCCCATCGAGTTGAGCTCGTCCGAGAGATGTCGCATCACCGGGCGTAGTGCCTGCATCCGCTCCTGGAAGGGGATCGTGGAAAGGAACCGGTCGAGCAGCGCGTCCCACTCCGGGTTGCGGTAGCGCGAATAATTGGTGCCTACGAAGCGGTTCTCGGGGAGTGGCGTCGACGAGCTGTGCATTCGCGTCAGCTCGATGGGCTCGTTGGGCTGGCGGAAGCGCGCGCTCAGAGCGCGGTCGGCGTCGATGAACGGGCGGGACCACCGAAGGGTCAGCGTGGCCGTGTCTGGCGCCGACACCTCGTCGATCCAGCCATACCAGGCCGGTCGCAGGACGGGCATCTCCTTGTCCTGATCCACGGTCCAGGCGAATAGGAAATCGTCACTCGTGACCGGCGTGCCGTCGTGCCACCGCGCGTCCGGCCGGATCTGCCAGCTCATCTCCATGCGGCCGTCCGGTGTGACCTTCCAGAGGCCGTTTTCGACCGTCGGAACCGGGATCGCGAGCTGCGGATACAGCTTGCCGTCTCCTCGCAGCTCCACCATGTTGCCGTTGCCGAGCTGCTCGAGGTTCGTCGCGCCGGGGATGGAGATCTCGGTGCCGTTGAACCGTGCGACCATACTCGTCGGCGATCCTACACCTGGCCGCGATCGCGCCCGTTGCGCGGCCCACGGAAGAGGGCGATCTTCTCCCCACAGATGGTTACGGCCTTGGGCTTGCGCCGCAAGCTGCGCGAGAACATCACGGGATACCAGTAGTTTCGGAAGCCGAGAACGGCTTCGTTGTAGCGCGGCCACGACCCAAGGTCGGTGCTCGCGCTCAATGGAGCTTCGATCATCATTTTCCTCCGTACGTGAACTGTGTGTTCAGCAGATCGGCGCCACGTTTGTGGGGCTATCTTGACGCTCGACCTATACACTTCGCAACCGGGTCAAACAATGAAATCAGGAATCGGAGAAAACGCCCATGTGGTACCTGGTCCTCTCGCGACGTGTCCGAACCAACGAGGAAACCGAGCCGCGGACGCCCGCCCATCGGGATTGGCTGGACGACAACCATCGCGCCGGCAACCTGCTCTTCTCCGGCCCCTCAACCGATGGGGGCTACGGCATCTACATCGTCCTGGCCGATAGCCTCGAAGATGCCAAGAAGCTCGCGGGCCAGGATCCGTATCACATCCACGGCGACCGCGAGATGCAGGTGCTGGAGTGGCGCGCCCATCGCGCCATGCGGTTGAACGGCCCGACCATCGAGCAGATCGAGGCAATCTCGCGCGATCCGGAGCATTCGATCTTCAAGTCCTGAGCACGCTGTGCCGCGTCATCGGCATGAGCGTTCAGGACGGTTCTATCCGTTCAGCACGGGTTGGACCTGGTGAAGACGGCCCAAAGAGTTCCTCGCCGGATCGGGCGGTGCGCCTATTGACGGTTGCACCCACGGCGTCTATCTTCTCGTACCAACGGCACAAATGAGGAGAGCGAGATGATCGTACGTGAGCTGCCTGACGGACGCGTGTTGGCCATCACGCAGGAGAACCACGCCGACATTTCGGCCCAATTTGCCGCGCACTGGGGCAGCGATACGTTTGCGAAGCTCAAACCCTATGACACGCTCGTCTTTGCCACGACGTACCACGACAGCGGTCATCGCGATGTCGACGCGGAGGTCCCGTTCGACCTCGAGAATTGCCGCCCGTACGGGCACCGCAACGTCCCGGCTGAGCGCCGCAAGCCCGACGCCATGGCTGCAAATACCGAGTGGCTCTGCGACCGCGATCTTTACAGCGGACTGCTCGTGTCGATGCACCACACCGGCCTGCGCAAGCAGCGCTACGACACGATCAAATCCTGGCAGTCGGGCGCCCAGCCGGCAAGCACCGATACCTTCGCGGGTATGGAACGGGCTTTCAGCGACCTCGAGCCGTGGCAGAAAGACGCATCAGTAAAGCTTGGACTCGAGGATCCGAAAGCGCGACGGGAGTTCTGGTCGAACTACTGCATGTTGCAGGTGTTCGACCTCCTCTCGCTCTATTTCTGCCTCGACGGCTACCAGGGTGATCGCATGATCGAGACTTCACTTGTCGGCATCCCGGTCGCCTACGAGGGGGATAAGGTCGCCGATTTGCACATCACTCCCGCCGGAGATGGTCGGGTTCGGATGGATCCCTTCCCACTCGACACGCCGCTGCACGTTGTCGTGCCGGCCCGCGTTTTCGAGCCTGCCCCCTACGCTTCTGAAGTTGACGCGCGCGCGGCTTTTTACGTGGCGCCGCGGCAGGCGCTGGAGTGGGAGATCACGGCATAGCATTTGGCCGACGTCCTGAGGTGTGCTTGCTCGGGGCTTGACGTAATCCAGCGCGGAGGGACGACGTGGGACTGACGGCAGAAATGAACGAACGGCTGTGTCGGGTTGCGCCGGGAACGCCTGGCGGAAACCTGATGCGGCGATACTGGCACCCGATCGCGGCGACCAGTCAGCTCCCCGAGTCCGGCACGATGGCCGTCCGCATCCTCGGTGAGGACCTCGTCCTCTATCGGACCCCGAGTGGGAGCCTGGGGCTGGTCGAGCCGCACTGCGCCCACCGCCGCGCGGGTCTCGTCTATGGCATCCCTGAGGAAGGCGGGCTCCGCTGCACCTACCACGGATGGCTCTACGACGGAAGTGGTCAGTGCATCGAGCAGCCCTACGAGGCGTTCGTCGACCCCAACAACCGATACAAGGACCGGATTCGGATCCAGGCGTACCCGGTCGAGGAGCTCGGCGGCCTCATCTTCGCCTATCTTGGGCCCGAGCCCGTGCCGCTGCTGCCACGCTGGGAGGGATTCCTTCGAGCTGATCTGAAACGGGAGATCGGCGTAGCGATCATCCCCTGTAACTGGCTGCAGACGGTCGAGAATGCGGGCGACTCATCCCACGTCGTCTACACCCACTTTCAGTTTTCGCGCTACGTCGCCGGCAAGCTCGGATGGCCGGACCTGGTTCGCCATTCGAAATCATCTGGGGCGCAGGGGTTTTTCAGCCATGGCGGGCATAAGACCGCGTCGCCCTACGGGCATGGCGCCGTCATCTTCCCCTACATCGACGCGCAGGACGACTGCTACCAGATGCGCGTTCCCATCGACGACACCCACACCCTGCACATCTGGTACATGTTCTTCACCGACCATGACCAGGAAATGCTGGGCATCGAGCTGGGTGACCAGAGCGATCCCACGACCATTCCGTACTTCTCCGTCCCAATGCCTCAGCTCGATGCAGTGGGCCGTCCTCAGTGGCAGAGCCTGGATGGGAACAGCGACCAGGACCTCGTGATGTGGGCCACCCAGGGCGAGATCATGGATCGGACAAGAGAGCACCTGGGGTTGGGCGACGAGAACATCCTCCATATGCGCCGCCTGCTGGACCAGCAGATCGGCATTGTGGAGGAGGGCGGCGACCCGATCAACGTCTTCCGCGATCCCGCGGCCAACGAGAGTCTGGTCCCCGCGATATCTGTGACGATGCCGCCGAAGATCACACCCGACGGCCGCCCGGACCGCACGAACGCTGCGCGGAAGTATTCCGGGGTCTACACCGAGGCCACCGTGCGGGCGCTGGGCGAGGCGGCCCTTGCGGAGCCGGCACATTGAAGCGACTCACCGTTCGCATTCTTTGCCTTGCAATGAGCGGGTCAGTGCTGCTGGCCGCCTGCGCGCCGCCGGCGGCACCGGCGACCGGCGCCCCGCCGGCGGTACCCGCGAAGAAGATTCCGATGAATCCCGCCCTGCAACAGGTCGTGGACGCGGCGAAGACCGAGGGTGGCACACTGTATCTCCTCAACCAGACCTACAACGTTCCCGGCGCTATCGACGAATGGTCGAAGGGCATGACGGAGCAGTACGGCTTCCCGATCCGCATTGATGCCGCGCCCGGGCCCGCTCCTTCAGAATTCGCTCCTAAGCTTGTGGAGGAGTACAAAGCCGGGCGGCCCGCATCGACGGACGTCTTTCTGGGCGACGACGTGAACACGCTGCCGCAGATGCGCGAGGGCGCGGTCCTCGCCGTGAACTGGAAAGAGCTTGCGCCCTGGCTACCGGATGGCGTGATTGGCATCGACAACGACTACCTCCTCTTCTATTCACGAATGGGCGCCGTGCTCTACAACACCGACATCGTGAAACGGGACGACGTACCGCGACGGCTCCGCGACCTGCTGAATCCAAAATGGAAGGGGCAGATTGCCACGACGCCCTATGTGTTCGGATTCCGCGAAGCCGCGGGTCTGTACGGGCGCGATGAGGAGATCACGGGTTTCCTCCGTGATTTCCAGCGCTCGGGCAATATCGCGGGCTTCATGCGTTGCGGCGAAGACGAGCGGCTGGCCAGCGGAGAGTTCGCGATGCTCGCCGTCGGCTGCGGAACCGCGGGGATCCAGGAGCTGAAAGAGAAGGGCGCGCCTGTCGACTACGCGATCCTGGAAGACCTGGCCATCATGTCGTTCTGGGCCGTTTCAGTGCCGAAGCACTCGGCCCATCCCAATCTCGCCAAGCTCTACGCGATCTACGCGATGACGCGCGAAGCGCAGGACATTCAGTGGAAGTATCACCGCCAGGACCTGCATTACCTGGAGGGCTCCAGGGTCGCGAACGAGCTGAAACCCAAGCTCGGGACCATCGAGCCACAGATGGTGACGAACGACGTCCTGACCGCTAAGTTCGACGAGCTCGATCGACTCCGGCCCCAGCTCCTCCGGGCACTGCGAGGAGAATAGGCCAGCAAACCGCCGCTCTCGTCCAGGCGGATCGGTGCCAGCAGAGTTGCTTAATTGAGGGGGAATTGATGGAGACTCGAGTTGGCTACATCGGGGTCGGCAAGATCGGGAAGCCGATCGCGGCGAATGCCGTTGCGGCGGGCTACCCACTGATCGCATTCGACCTGAACGAGCAGCCGCTGCAGGAGCTCAAGGGCCTGGGGGCGAACGTTGCCAAGTCGAGCGCAGAGGTCGGCGAATGGGCTGACATCATCGAGCTCTCCGTCGTTGACGACCGCCAGGTTGAGGATGCGATCCTGGGAAAGAATGGCGTGCTCGAGCAGGCCCGGCCCGGCTCCGTGATCGCGATCCACAGCACAATTCACCCGGACACCGCGGTGAAGATCGGCGAGGCCGCGGGCGCCAAGGGCGTCGGCGTCGTGGATGCACCGATCAGTGGCGGAGTTGAAGGCGCGCTCGCCAAGACGCTGCTGTACATGGTTGGTGGCACGGCTGAGCTGTTCGAGCACTGTCGCCCCCTATTCGAGACCTCCGGCACGACAATCGTTCACATGGGCCCGCTCGGCTCGGGAGCGATGACCCGCATCGTCCACCACGTCATGCTCGCCCTGAACCGCATGGCGGCGGACGAAGGGATGATGCTTGCCCGCAAGGTCGGCCTTGACTGGGACAGCGTGATCGAGGCGGTCCACGGCGGCGAGGCGCAGAGCCACGTGACCGATGGCTATCTCGAGAAGTACCGCGCAATGCCAACAGGTGGTCAGATCCGCATCGCGGGATTGGCCCTCGGCATGGCCAACGATGGCGGGGTCTCACTCCCGGCGCTCGCGCTGTACCAGCAGCTTTACCTGAAGGGCCCGCGCGTCGGGCTGGACGCGTGAGGAGAGGATCGAGCCTTCGCGGTCCGAGCCTATCGCTCGTCTCGCGGCGACACGGAGTCTGACGTGGCGGTCACCAGCACCGTCAAGCCGATCCCACTTCTTGGATTGCGCTGGGGTGGGCGAACAACCGTCGTGTTGCTCGCCGCGATCCCTCTGGCGATCGTGCTCGCACTGCTGCTCGTCGTGCTTCGACAGGCGTTTCAACCCGCTGACGCCGCAACCTCCGTGTATTCGGGCGCCAACTTCGTCGCCGTCTACACCGATCCGTTTGTGTACCGCGCAATCCTGAATACGCTCGTCTTCGCCGCGGTCTCTGTCGTCGTCGCGCTCGTCATCGCGGTGCCGATGGCCTGGCTTGTGGAGCGGACCGATTTGCCGGGACGCGCCGTCATCCTGCCGAGCATGACGATCGGACTGCTCGTGCCTGGGTTCGTGACCGCGATGGGCTGGCTGCTCATGTTCCACCCCCGCATCGGGCTTATGAACAAATGGGTCATGGCGCTTCTTCCGGTGAATAGCCCGCCATTCAACGTCGGAACGCTGGTCGGTATGGGGATCGTGCAGGGTGTTTCGCTGGCGGGGCTCGTCTTTATTATGGTGGCGGCCGCGTTCCGCGCGATGGATCCGTCGTTGGAGGAGAGCGCCCAGATTCACGGGTTGCGGCTCCACCAGCGGCTCCTGAAGGTGACGATTCCACTGCTCTGGCCGGGGATCCTGGGGGCCGCGATCTACGCGGCGACGATCGGATTCGCCGCCTTCGACGTGCCTGCGATCATCGGCCTCGGAAACAACATCTTCACCTTCAGCACCCTCATCTATGACCAGGCCCGGCCGCAGAATGCGACCCCGAACTATGGCATCGCCGCGGCGACGAGCATGATGATGGTCGGGCTGGCGCTCGCCCTCAGCTTCGCCTACCTGCGGGTGATCCACCAATCCAGTCGCTATGCCGTGGTGACGGGGAAGGGCTACCGACCCCGATTGTTCCACCTCGGTCCGGGCGCGATTGCGCTCGCGTGGACCTTCGTCGGGGTCGAGACGTTGTTCGGCAAGGTGCTGCCGGTGCTGGCACTCTTCTGGCTGTCGGTCAATCCATTCCTCCGGCTGCCGTCTCCGGAGGCGTTCGCAACGCTCAACTTCGCCGCCTACCAGAACATCGGGTCCGCGAAGTTTGGCAACGCCATATGGAACACCGCGATCCTGATTCTGGTCGTGCCGACAGCGACGGCGCTCTTCGGATTACTTATCTCGTGGGTTGTTACGCGCAGTCGCATCAAAGGCGTCTCGGGCGCTTTTGACGTGCTGGCGTTCTTGCCGCACGCGGTGCCGCATATCGTCTTTGCCGTGGGCGCAATCGTGCTGACGCTGAAGTACCTGCCGGACTGGCTCCCCCTGTATGGGACGCTGTTCCTTCTAATCATCGTGTACGTGGTGACCCGGCTGAGCTTCGCCACCCGCGTCTACAACGCGTCGCTGCTCCAGATTCACCGGGAGCTCGATGAAGCCGGGTATGTGTTCGGACTGCGGCGCCTTACCGTGCTGTGGACGATCCTGCGACCGCTATTGACCCCGGCCTTGGTCTACACCTGGTTCTGGATGGCGCTGCTGACGTACCGCGAGCTGACGATCCCCGCGCTGCTCGCCTCCCGAGACAATGCGGTCATGTCGACCCAGATCTGGGCGGTGTGGCAGTCTGAGCCCCCGGCTGGCGCGGCGTTGACGCTCGCGATGATCGGGATCATGCTGCCGCTGATGGCGATCTACTTCGTGCTCGGACGCCGTGTCGCCAGCGGAGGCGTGGGCGGTTGGTGAGAGGGGACGGATCGGGATGATCGGCGTCCGCGGGCTGAACAAAGTGTTTCGTACCGGGAAGGGCAGCGTCGCCGCGCTCCACGAGGCGAACGTCGAGATCGGCGACACGGAGTTCTTCGTCCTGCTTGGACCGAGCGGCTCAGGTAAGACGACGCTGCTCCGTTGTGTGGCGGGGCTGGAGACGCCAGATAGTGGGGAGATCTACTTCGACGACACGGTGATTTACTCGAGCGCCCAGCGGCGAAATGTACCGCCGGAGGACCGGCGCATCGGGATGGTGTTCCAGTCCTATGCGATCTGGCCCCATCTGACGGTCGGTCAGAACGTCGCGCTCCCCTTGACGCACGGCACGCATCGGCCGCCGCGGAGTGTGGTGAAGGACCGGGTTCGCGAGGCTCTGCGCGCCGTCCGGATGGAAGGCTACGAGGACCGACCTGCTCCGATGTTGAGCGGTGGCCAGCAACAACGCGTTGCCCTGGCCCGGGCACTTGCTGTGGAGCCGGCCATCCTGCTCATGGACGAGCCGCTCAGCAACCTCGATGCGCGCCTCCGCGAAGAGGTTCGGTTCGAGATCAGGGAGGTCGCCAAGCGGGTGGCCGTCCCCGTGCTGTATGTGACCCACGACCAGGTGGAGGCGATGGCGGTTGCCGACCGCATCGGCGTCATGGACGCGGGCCAGATTCTCCAAGTTGATACGCCGTTCAACGTCTACTCGCGACCCGTGGACGCAACCGTGGCTTCGTTCCTCGGGTCGATGAACTGGGTCGTCGGGCACGCCTCGGGACCCGGCTGCATCATCTCGAGTATCGGCAAGCTGGTGGCGCCGGCGTCTGATCAGGTCGGGCCAGTCCGCGTCGGCATTCGTCCCGAAAGCCTGGCCCTCAGCACGGTCAGGAATGGCAGCCCCAATACGCTGGCAGCCACCGTTCGGGAGGCCTCATTCCTGGGCGATCACGTGCTCTATCGGCTTGAGGTAGAGACGATCTCATTGATCGCGAAATCCCAGGACGTCGCGGCCACCCTGTCCGTGGGCGCGGCGGCGTACGTCACCATCGCTCCGGAAAGCATCCTCGTCTACCCGGGCGGCACGGGCTGATGAGTCAGGGTGTCCACTCCCATTCGTGGATGTTCCAGCTTATGTCCTCGGCAAACGGCTTCGGCCCACGTAGCGCCCCGGGGTAGGGGATCGGCTGCACGTCCCAGAAGAGGGCGAAGATCGCCAGGTCTTCGCTCGCGATCCTCGCCATCTGCACCATCTGCTGGGCCCGCTCGTTTGGATCGAGTGTCGTCTCAAACGCATCGGAAAGGCGGTCGAACTCGGCGTCAGACCAGCCGCCCCGATTGCCGCCGTTCCAGCGCGTCTGCGACGTGGAGATGCGCGCGGTGGTGAGGTTCGCCAGGGTGCCGCCGCCGCCGTTGGACATCGAGTGGAAGGTCGAGCGCGCCTCGTTGTCGCTCACCAGCGCGGCCGGCAGCACTTTCTCCTGCACGTCGAAGCCCACCTGGCGCCAGCCGCTCGCCATGATGGCCATTTCGCGCTCGCTCTGGGTCGACGTGCTAACCATGAGCTCGGGCGTGAGCTTGCCCTCCGCGGGGCTCGTGTAGAACCCATCGGCCCCCTTCGTGAAGCCGGCGTCGGCCATGAGTTGCTCGGTCCGCCGCACGTCATACGGGTACTTGGTAATGGCCTTATCCACCTGGTCGAAATACTCCGTCGACGGCAACACGGGGGTATCCGCGAGCTTCGCGAACTTGCCGGAGACCGCTTCCGCCACCGCGGACCGGTCGTTCGCGTGGGCCAGGGCCTTCCGCACCCGCCCGTCGGCGAGTGCTCGCGGGTTGATGTACTCGGGCCGCCGCTGGATCATCGTGTGGCGGAGATTTGTGCCGAAGAACGTCAGCACGTTCCAGCCCGACGCGCGCTGGAGCGGCTCCATCTGCTCGAGCCGAATCGACGAGTCGACGGCCATGTCGGCGGCACCACCCAGCAAATTCGCGAGCACGGCATTCTGATCGGCAACAAACAGCAGTTTCAGGCGCTCGATCTTCGGCCGGCCAAGCGCGTGAGCGGGAAACGCGGCTGCTTCGATGAACGCCCCGGGCTCCCAGCTCGCGAGGCGGTATGGACCGAGGCCCACGTACTCCCGGGTCCAGAACGCGTGGTTGGGAAACTCGGCCGGCGCGCGCTCGAACGGCTCCGCGAGCAGGTGACGTGGCAGCGGCTGGAAGTCCGCGGCCCGCAGATTCGCCGCTTCGGGGTACGGCTGGCGCCAGCGGATCCGCACCGTCTGTGCGTCGGAGGCCTGGACCTCCGCGATGCGGTTGAGGGGCGCGGTTCGCGCCGTGACGTAGTCAGGAGTGGCGTAGACGCGCCACGCAAAGGCGAAATCCTCGGCGGACAGCGGCGCGCCGTCGTGCCAGGTCAGGCCGGGGCGCAGCCGGTAGCTCGTCTCCATCCCGCCGTCTGGCAGGACCTGCCAGCTTGGCGTGTTGAGCTCGGGAAGCCGTTCGACGAGATACGGGACGGGCCGGTCGTTATCGTCGCCCAGGGCGAAACCGGCGTTGAAGAGCCGTTTCTGGACGGTCGTCGTACCCCCGCCCGCGGCGCCGAGCGTCTTCGGGGCCAGTGTCTCGGGTTCGAGCCGAATCGTCATCTGCAGCGTGTGTACCGGCGCGGGCAAGGTCGCGGCTTGTCCTGCGCCCGCCCCAGGCGCCGGCGTGGAGGTTGAGGTACAACCCGCGACCAGCAGCGCCGTCAGCGCAACGATCCACCAGGCTCGGCGCACGGAGCTCGAGCGGCCGGGCATCAAGCCGTCCAGAGATCGCGGAATTGGGTTGCGACGACCTGCTCGTACGGCACGGGCTTCGAGAGCAGCCCGATTTTCTGCGCGAACGCGTTGACGTTCGCGATGGCTTCCCCGGAGATGCTCGCTTCATAGAAGGGGGCATCCCGTTCGACGAGGGTCCGGATGATGCTTGCTTCCTCTGGCGGGTAGAGCTTCTCGCCGACCTTCGTGCCGAGCGACGGGTCCGCGCGGAGCGCCTGCTGCGTTCGCACGATCGCCCGCACGGCGCCGGCGGCCGCGTCCGGATGCTCGGCGATGAACTTGTCGCTCGCCATGAGCGCCGGGAACGTGTAGCCGCGCGCGGAGGCAGGCCCGTCGCCGCGCCGGATGTCGAGCAGGCGGGTGGCGACGCCGCGGCGCACCGCGAACTCGCAGCGCATCCCGTTGCCCCAGAAGCCATCGGCGATGCCCTCCTCGATCGCCTGCACGCCGACGCCCGCCCGGTTGTGATCGCCGGTGCGCGGGGCCGGCGGGGTCACGATGCGGATGTTGTCCCGCTCCTCGTCGAGGCCGGCGTCCTTGATGAGCTGCTTGAGGAGCATGCTCGGCGGGCCGGAGGCGCTAATGCGCAGCCCTTTGAGGGCGTTGACGTCGCCCTGCTTGATGCCGAGATCGGCCCGGACGCCGAGGAACCAGTAAGCGTTGTGTGACAGCGCGCACAGGAGCTTCGCGCCCTGCCAGTCTTTGAACTCGCGCAGGCCGAGATACGCGGAGAGGCCGTAGAAGTCCAGGGTGCCAGCGCGCATCTCGTCGCCAGCACTCTTTGGCTCGTACATGAACTCGGTTTCCACGCCTTCGGCGTCGAAAAACCCCAATTGGACCGCGGCCGTCGCGACGAAATACGACGGAGAAACGACATCGGCAACGCCAAGTCGCACGGATACCTCCTCGGAGCGTCTTCGGTCCGCAGGGGAAGCCAGGCGGCCATTGCCGACCTGCCCATGGCCCGCGACGCGCCATCGTAGCACGATCCGCGAACGCTGTCTTATACGGGCCGCCGGAGCCGGCGCGCCCCGGCGCGGCATCCAAACCATGCGGAAGCCCTTCGGTCACTTCGCCCAGAGACAGCGCTCGATCTGACGCCCATACTCGCGCCAGCATGACGTAAGCTCGTCGCCAGCCAGCGTCGACTGCTCGGAGGAGGACTTCATGAGGGGCAATGTGGCTCTGCTTCTGGTTCTGATCGTTGTGGCGGGGTGCGCGCCGTCCGGCCCGAGCGGTCGCGGCGGTTCGGTGAACCAGCCAAGCGGCGGCGCCACGAATCGGGTGCCGAAGTCGATCGCGCTGGCGATTCGGGATGACCCCAAGAATCTCTGGGAGAGCATCCTGGGCGGCGGCATGGGTGGCTCCCGCCAGCTCGGCCCGATACTGAATCAGTACCTGGTCGTCATGCGGGCCGACGCCCGGCCGGAGCCGCGTCTGCTCGCCGAGTTGCCTTCTTTGGAGAAGGGCACCTGGAAAGTTCTGCCCGACGGCAAGATGGAGACGCTCTGGAAGCTCCGCACGGACGCCTTCTGGCACGACCAGACGCCCCTAACCGCGGAAGATATCGTCTTCTCGATCCAGGTTAATCGCGATCCCGAAGTGCCAAACCCATATCAAGCTGTCCCGCGGCTGATCGAGGCCGCGGAGGCGGTCGGCAGCCATACGGTGCGGGTGACGTGGAGCGAGACGTACCCATACGCGGACCAGCTCGAGGACACGCAGCTCATTCCCGTCGCGCGCCACCTCGTTGAGCGGCCGTACCGCGAGGCCAAGGACACGCTCCTGAGCCAGCCGCATTTCAGCGAGGAGTGGGTCGGACTGGGGCCATACAAGCTGGTGCAATGGGTCCGCGGCAGCCACATGGAGCTGGCGGCGTTCGACCGATTTTTCATGGGCCCGCCCAAGATCGATTCGATTCGGGTCCAGTTCGTCGCCGACCAGAACACGATGCTGGCGAACCTCCGGGCGGGGACGCTGCACATGGTACTCCCCCAAGGTGAGGCTGACTTCGAAGAGATGATGCTGCTCAAGCGCGAGTGGGAAGCCGCAGGCCGCGGAACGGTCATCGCCGAGGCATCGCGGTGGGTGTTTGTCGAGCCGCAGAAGCGAGCGATGGCTCAACCCGCAGATCTGACTGACCTGCGCGTTCGACAGGCGCTCCAGCATGCCATCGATCGGCCCGAGCTGGCACGCGCCATGGCCGGCGACCTCGGTCTGGCTGCGGATAGCTGGGTGCACCCGAGCTTCCCGGAATACCCGGTGGTGGAGCGGTCGCTCGTCCGGTATCCGTACGACGTGAATCGGGCGAAGGCGCTCATGGCCGAGGCTGGATGGGCCGTCGGCTCGGATGGCGTGCTTCAGAAATCGGGCGAGCGTTTCGACGTCCAGGTCCGCTTCCGCAGCAACACGCATTCGCGTCCCGCTGCCATCGTCCGCGACAACTGGCGCGCGCTCGGCATCCAGGGCGACCTCGCGTTTCTTCCCGATACCGTGCAGCAGGATCGGGCAGCCCGGGCGACGTTCTCGGGTGTGGACATCGCCAACAACCCGATGGGCGGGCTGAACGCCGCCAAGCGCCTCAGCAGCCAGCTCATCCCGACGGCCGAGAACCGCTACAACGGCAGCAACCGCGGCGGCTAGGTTAGCCCCGCCTTCGACGCGCTTGGGGAGCGGATGCTCGTTACGCTCGAGGAGGCGAAGCGGATCGACGTGCAGCGCGAGATGGTGGGCATCTTCTCCCAGGACCTGCCGCTGCTTCCCCTCTACTACGAGATGGAGGCGGTGGCGGTGGGTTGGGGCCTCACCGGCGTGATGCCTATCACCGGTATCTCCGACCAAGGCTCGCCCAAGAGCACATGGAACATCCACGAGTGGGATGTGGCGACGAAGTTGTAACCCCAATGCGGTATTGCCGGGCGGAGAGGTCGCACGGATGCGCGTCATCGTGCGGCGCTGATTCTCCTTGTATCATCGGGCACTCGGCCCGTGAGATTCGGCGTCTTGAGCGGGCGTGTCGCCGGTGTCACCCCCAGGATTTGCGCCGGTGATGACGACTGCGGCATTTCGCAGCTTGCTGAGCGCATTGAGTTCAGCTAGGCTGACCTGGTCGTCGTCGTGACGCCGACGTTCGAGCCAGGGGCGAGCTGCCCACCCCCGGTCTGTTCGTGCAGGAGTCCAAGCTCGCCGATCTTTCGGCGATCGTGGCCCGCTGGCTGGAGGCCGCTGGCCCAGCGCTCATCGGGTGCATGCCCGTTGCGGTGGGCGGGTCCTACGCCAGAGCGTAGCGCGGCGGCTCCTCCCACTCCTCCATCGTCGGGTTTTCCTGCGCATTGAGGGCGCGGCGGCGCGCCTCTTCGCGGTACTCATCCGCGCGGCGGATGACGTCGAGCCGCTCGTGCTCCTCTTCCTCGACCTTGGCCAGCTCCTCCGGCGATTTCTGTCGAGGGCGTCCGGCATACACCTTCACGCGCCCCTCCTTTTCGAGCTTGCGAAGGTGGGTGTTGACCTGGCGGTCGGCAGCGCGGCGGAGGCGGGGGCCCAGGTTGAGGTCGGCGTAGATGAGCTCCATGATGGCCCAGGTCGTCATCTCGGGGGTCTGGGCCAGGGCGTCGAGGATCTGCCGCTCACGCAGGTGGCGGCCGGCGATGTACGCGTTGATGTAGTCGACGGGGTTCTCGATCACTGGGCCGTGGCCGGGGCAGAGGAGCTGGAGGTTCGGCAAGTCCCGCAGTGAGGCGAGGCTGGCAAGGTAGGCGCCGAGGTCGTTGATCGACGTGGAGCTGGCGCCGAGGATTGTGTCGCCGGTGAAAAGCACGCCCTCGCTCTCGAGGTAGAAACAGATCGAGTCCGCGCTGTGGCCGGGCGTGTGGATCACGCGCAGGCTGACGTCGTCGCTCGGCCCGAGCTCCGATCCATCGTGAAGCGCCGTGACGCCCGACTCGGGCAGGCGATCCTGGAGGAGGGACATTCCCTCCTGCAGAACGTGGACGTCCGCGCCAAACTCCTCGCGCAGCCAGCGCAGGTTTGAGCTGTGGTCGCGGTGATGATGGCTGACGCAGCTAATGCCGATCTCCGCCTTCTCGCTCGCGGCCAGATAGCCCTTCAGCATCCAGCGATACCGTTCCATGTCCTCGCCGGAGTCGATGGTCAACACCTGGCCGCGTCCGACGAGGTAAATGGTCGTGAATTGCGGGTGCATCGGATTGGTGTCGGGAACCTGGACGGCGCGAACGCTGGGCGTAACCTGCATTGGCTTTTTCTATCCTGTCGTCTTAGGAACTCTTCCCCGTGGCTCGAACCTGCACGCGGCGGCATCACGCGCGCATTCTACCCGTCGCAACGAGCCCTGGGATCAGGACGAGAGCACACGAGAGGCGTGGCGATTCCGTCGCCGCGCCTCTCGGCTGGTCAAGCGCGCTCTAGCCTAGCGGCGGAGGCTGGCGAAGCTCCAGACCTACAGTCCCAGTCCTGCGAGCAGGGACAGCATTCCGGGAGCAGGCCGACGGGGATGCCGGGCGCGGAGGCCGGCTTGCCCCTCGAAGGCAGTACGCGCACCTGCGGGAACCGGCGCGCTGCTACCGAAATTCGCGGTAAATTGTCCGCGGATCCGTGAGCGCAGAAGAGGGGGAGCGCGATGCCATTCATCAGTGTTGGCCAGGAGAACTCCGGCTCGATCGATCTTTACTACGAAGATCACGGCGGGGGCCGCCCCGTGGTGTTGATTCATGGCTGGCCCCTGAGCGGTGCGTCCTGGGAGAAGCAGGTTCCCGCACTGCTCGATGCAGGCTATCGGGTCATCACGTACGACCGCCGAGGATTCGGCAACTCGAGCAGGCCCACCGTTGGCTACGACTACGACACCTTCGCCCATGACCTGGAGTTGATCCTGTCGAAGCTCGACCTGCGCGACGCCGCCCTGGTCGGCTTCTCGATGGGTGGCGGCGAGGTGGCCCGCTACCTGGGCAAGTACGGCTCCACGCGGGTCAGCCGAGCGGGATTCATAGCCGCGATCCCGCCGTTCCTGCTCAAGACACCCGATAACCCGGACGGGGTAGATGGAGCCGTCTTCGATGGGATCAAGGCGAGCATTGCGAAGGATCGCCTCGCGTTTCTGGCGCAGTTCCTCGCCAATTTCTACAACGTCGATGTCCTCAGGGGAACGCACATCAGCGATGAGGTGGTCCACTTGAGTTGGCTCATCGGCGCTGGGGCCTCAGCCAAAGGCATGCTCGATTGCGTCTCCGCATGGGGAACCGACTTCCGAAGTGACCTCGCCCACATCGATGTCCCCACCTTCGTGGTCCACGGGGATAGCGATCGGATCGTTCCCCTTGCCGCGAGCGCGGCGCGCACGGCTCAAATGGTGCAGGGAGCCCAGTTAGCGGTCATCGAAGGGGGCCCACATGGCCTGAACTGGACGCACGCGGATCGCTTGAACCAGGAGCTCATCGACTTTCTGGGGGCGTGAGAAGTCGAGGGCGCTAACCGAGACGTCGGATGTGCCTATGCTCGTCATGCACCGGCCGGGTTCGCTCGTGCCCAGCTCTGCTCTGCGGCGATTCATCGTCTCGGAAGAGGACGAGATTCTCGCAGCCGGACTACCGCACCTTCCGGCGGCGCGAGAATCGTTATCTACAGGACCGGGAAGAGATGAAACACGTGAGCTTTGCGGGCCTCGGGCAATTCGTTCCCGCGCACGACATCGCGATCGTGGAGCTTGAGACGCCAATCTACGACCGCTCGAAAGAGCATCTGGGTTACAGCGACAAGATCCTCTTGGCCGCGCGTCATGCGGTCATCGCGGCGCTGGATGGCCTCGCGCAGGGTATCGAGCCTCGCCATGCGCTTGGAAGCGGAGATGCGCATGAGATGGCGATTCCTAGGCGTTCTCCGAGCTGGTTCCGGAGGGGGAGAGCTGGCAGTCCTATGCGGAGCGCCGGGCACAAGAAGAGGCGGCAAGCGCCTGGGGCATCCAAGCCAAGCGGCGGCCCGCTAGCATGCGGTCAGAGCGGTCACGGTCCTTCGCTCGCAGCCGCGTCGACGATTACCCGCAAAGGCTACGCCCGACCGGGGCAGCCCTGGGTTCACACTGCAACGCAAGGGCGTTCGACCTCATCCAGCAGCCGGCTCGCCGCAAATGGTTTGGCGAGCTACCCGGGGGCACCAATGTCGCTCGCAATTTAAGTGCTAGCCCACTCCCAGGTCCACATCATGCGCTCCTCCCCGGCCTCCGGTATGAGGATCGGGGCCACGCCCTTGAGCGTGGCGGCGTGAGCGGTAACGACGGCGGTCCAGTAGGTTGGGATCGCGGCCACCTGTTCCATCGCGATCCGTTCCATCTGAATCAGGTTCTGAACCCGCTCGGAACGATCGAGGCTCACCAGGTAGGCGTCGATGAACCGGTCCAGGTCGGGATTGGAGGGCCCGAACCGATTGATTCCGGCCCACCGATTCTCCGCCCGCGCGATGTTGCGGCTGTGGAACTGGTCCGGCAGGGTGAATGATCCACCGAAGATGCCCGAAGTCTTGACTCGATCCTCCAAGCTGCTTCGCTGGATACTGAAGACATTTGAGCTGGCATCGATGCCGAAACGCCGGAGACTGTCGACGATGATCTGGCTATCGCGCTCGTTTGTCGCCCCGGCGAGGTACCACTGCTCGAGCGTAAGGCGCTGCCCGCTCGGCGTCAGCCAACCGTCATCTGCGCCCCGCGCAAAGCCTGCCTCGCGGAGCAGATCCTCAGCCCGCCGGATGTCGTACGGATAGCGGGTCGGGACCGCGCGCAGCACCTCATCGTAGTTCGGCGTGTTGGCGTGGCTGAAGATCTCACGATAGAGCCCGCGGCTCGCGGTGACGATCTCGGTCAAGGTCTGCCGATCGATCGCCGAGATCAACGCCTGACGAACGCGGGAATCGGTCGCCATCTGGGAAGGGACAGCAAACTCCGCGCGCTGCTGGATCTCCTGACCCTTCGGAATGTCCGTTCCCCACAGCACGACCCCGCCCTTGTTCGAAGACCACCCCTGCTCCAGCGCCACGCCCTCCTCACCGTGGAGCAACGTTCGGCCCGAAAGATGCGCCTCCCCTGCGAGCATCGTCGCGACGATGACGTTCGTGTCGGCTTGGTACATGACCCGGATGCGGTCGATCTTGGGCCGGCCAAAGACGAATCCATCGAACGCGGTCGCCTCAAAGTACGACCCGGGCTCCCTGTGGTCGAGCTTCCACGGCCCGACACCGACGTATTCGTTGCTCCAGAACGGCAGTCCGGCGAAAGCATTCCCCGGCTGGCGCTCCTGGAAGGGCTGCTCCAGGATGTGGCGCGGGAGCGGCGGCAGGGCGCTTCCCTGTTGGTTGGCTTCGGAGCTGCCGACTTGGCCCGCCAGCACATAGCGATCCTTCCAGCCAATGACGATCGTGCGCGGATCAGCCGCCGCTACCTGTTCGATCGAGCGGAAGCCGCCCCGATCAGATACGCCGAACTCTGGAACAGAGTAGACCCGCCAGGCGAAGACGAAGTCCTCCGCGGTGAGCGGCTGGCCGTCGTGCCAGAACAGGCTAGGCTTGAGGCGGTAGGTGGTTTCCATACGACCGTCTGGAAATACGCGCCAGGTGTCTGTGTTGAGCTCCGGCAGCGCTTCGGTCAGGTAGGGCAGGGGAAGCGCGCGCTCGTTGAGATAGACCAGGTTGGCATTGAGAAAGAGCGCCGCGTAGTCTGCGCGGGGATTCGGGAGCGCCTCGAGCGGTTTGCTCGCGAAGCTCGGCAGCTCCGCCCCGGTGACGATGACGAGCGTCCGCTGCGGCCGCGGCGCGGCGGGTCGCGGTTCCACTCCGGTTGTCGGCGCCGGCGCGCAAGCACTCACGAACAGCAACATCGCCGCGAGAGCGCCGGCGACCCGGAATGGCTGCGACATCTGTATTGCCTTTGCTGGGGGCCGCTCGGGGCCCGAGCCTACTTGAAGCTACAGTACGGGTGAATGGCACCCATCCGACACTGCACGCCGTTTTTCGCCAGCTCGGCCTCGAACTCTGCGTGAACGTCCGGCGTCTCGTCCGCGAACTGGTACTGGTCGCCGCCCTCCTTCGGGCCCTTCGAATAGTCGTACTGCTTCCCGCCGGGCTTGGGCTTGTCCGTGCCCCAGCCAATCGCGAGGAACACGGCGGGGTTCGCGCCGGTGCTGAAGTGCGCGTGCCACCAGCCCTCCGGCGGCACGAACATACTGCCCGGGCTCCAGTCCACGCGCTCCAGCTCGTCCCAGGTCGGTCCAACCTTGCTGTAACCGACGCCCTGCAAGAGGAGAACGTGGATGCCAGGGCCGTGGCGATGGAAGGTGGAGTGGGCGCCGATCGGCCACGACTGGCTGTGCGAGAACATCGTGGAGTTCACCATCCAGAAGCCTTGGGCGACCGTTCCGCCCCCGCGGCCGGAGTTGTCCACCTCGCCGGGGACCGGGGTGCGGCCAAGCACGTCCGCAACGAAATTCGTGACGCTCGTCCCGGGCTGCTCCAGGAAGTAGTTGTCCGCCCCGTCGTACTTCGTCTTGAAGACGTAGGGATTGTCGAACACGAAGTCCAGGTCCTTGAAGGAGTCGATGATGCGCGGCGCCGACGTCATGGCCACGTAGCGCGCGGGCTCGGTGCCGGAGAGATTGAAGTGCTGGTGCCAGGCGTTGGGCGGAATGGCGAAGAAGCTCCGCTCGTGCCACTCGAACGTCTGCTTCTTGTTCTCATCGATCCAGACCGTCGTGCTGCCGCTGCCCTGTAGGATGTAGATCGTTTCTTCGTAGATGTGGCGCCAGGGCTCGGATTGCCCGCGCGGGGGGATCTCCAGCACGTAGGTATCGTTGAACCCGCCAGTCCCATCGAGATTGATGAAGATTCCGGAAACGTTGCCCCGGGCATCCCACGGCTTGAGCGGCACGTCCATGATGTTGCGAATGTGGAAGCCCCGCACCGTGTCCAGCCCTTGCGCTTCTTTCCAGCGCTCGTACGGAGAGCGATAGGACGCTACGGAGTGGGCTGACGGCTCGTCTATCGGTGGGGTCTTGGCTTGCTGTTCCACGCTGATTCCTCCATCTGATCATGGGTCCGACTACGCAAGTCGATGAAAATTGGCTCGTCTGCTCGCCCGAGCTCATAGGCCCGCCGCACCGTGCCATTGGTTGTTACAGAAATCGTCAGCATCCCCAGCCTTCAACTCGACAGCGAGCTTTCGGTTGCAGCGCCGCCGGCATACCGCAGCAACGCCGCGCCCTTGGGAGCGCGGGTCGGGCCATAGGGAACGTCCGGCGGGATGTAGATGCACGAGCCGGCGGTATAGACCGTATCGCCGAACTCGGCCTCGCATTCGAGGACGTACCACATCTCATCGTACGGGTGGCTGTGGATCGGGATATCCGTCTCCGGCCCCCAGTAGCGGATCATGGACGTTGGCGCCCCCGCCCTTCTCGTTGGAGACGAGGAACTTTGTCATCCCCTGGCCGGTCTTGACCTTCTCGACCAGATCTGCGTGGGCCGTCTGCATCTGGCGGCTCAAGTCATCCTCCTGGAACCGGGTCGACGTATTGGCGCGCGGCGACACCATGCTACCGGCAAGAGTGGCAGCATCGGAACCTGGTGTCAAACCGGTTGGGACTGCTCCGTCGAACGTGCCCTGCGGTCCGGGGCGCGCTCCGTGTTATGGAGACTCCTGCCGGGGCTGCTCGATATCACAGACCAACGGAGTGCTAGGCCAACGTACGCCGGACTCTGATGCGTCGCGGATCGACCACGACGAACTGGCCCAATTCGTCGGGGTAGCGTTCGAGGACATGCAACAGGCGGGCGATGATAGCGCCAATCTCATAGGTCCCGAGTCGCAAATAGATGACACCCGCGTGAGGATGATGGTGGTGGAAGACAAGGTCCCCGAAGTCACGGTCGTTGGTGATGACGATGCGCGCCTCACGATACGCGATGGCGAGAACATCGGGATCGGGAAGAGATCGTTGGTAATCCTCGACGATAGAGGTCACGTCGTGCCCCAGCCTGCTCAGGTGGGGCGCGACCCGAACGTCGACGCTCTCGTCCAGAAGGAATTTCACCGTGTGGCGGGCTGTCCACCAGGAATCGGTTGCCCGGGGCGGAGCCGGCGCATCTTCCCTACCAGACCTTGAGCGTAGGTAAGGCACGCCTTGACGTCGTCGAGTGTCAACCGAGGATACGCGGCGAAAAGGTCATCGAGGTCGGGATTCTCAGCGAGCTTGCCCAGGACGACCTCGACGGGAATCCTCGTCCCCTTCACCACTGGCTTGCCGACCATGATGTTAGGGTCGCGAATGATGCGATCGTCGTACGCTGCCCGTTCGTTGGCCATGACGGTTTCACCTCCCTCCCGCACTGAGATGCAGCTATTATCCCACGCGGCCTAGCGGGTGACGGTCGAGCAGTAGCGTCATCGAATCATTGGGCCGCGCTCGTTGGCTGGCGGACCCGGATGCGGCCATGCTCCCTTCGAGGAGCCCGGCGACCGGCGACGCCGATCTCCTGGAGTTGGCTGGCGATCCCCGACTTCGGACGCGGCGCATCGCCATCCCGAGGGCGCTCGCGGAGGCCATGCAGGCCCAGCCCTCCGTCACATAGGCAGGGCTCTCGTAAGCATCTCTTTTGGCCTTTTTGCAGGCTACTGCGCTCGCCAGGTCACGTTGCCGTTCGAGTCTCGCATCTCGATGGATGGGTTGCCGTCCGCGTCTAGTTGGAGCAAGATCCGGTTCTGCCCCTGGCGGTCTCTCAGATACATGGTCGAGCCGCTCCCGTCCAGCAACGTACCGAGGCCCGCGATCGATAGGAGTCCGCGCTCGGGCGCGAAGACCCACAGGCCGGCCTCCTCGGAGTTGCCACCCCGGGCTGGGTTGCCCCCGGTGCTCATGGTTACCCGGGAACCCCCGGCCTGCGACGACACCGACACGGAACACGAAGTCAAGGTCCTTGAAGGAGTCGATGATGCGTGGCGCCGACGTCATGGCGACGTAACGCACCGGCTCGCTGCCCGAGAGATTGAAATGCTGGCCTGCCTGGGCGCCGATCGAACCGCGAACCTCGCCGCAAATCGGGGCACCAGCACCGACGGTACGACCCTTATCTTACGACGGACGACGGCGTCTGGCGGCGCTCCATCCGTTGAAGGGAGGGCGTTACTCAGTCTCGGTCCCACTCGAACATGTTCCAGGTCGCCTCGAGGACTAGACTCCCGCGCATGCCAGTGACGCCTTTACGGAAGAGATACGGGTCGACCCGCCAGAAGAGCGGTAGCATCGCCACGTCGGTCATGACCGTTTGCAGCAACTGGCGTTCGAGCTCGAGCTGCTGGTTCGGTTCAATGGTAAGGGCCAGCCGGTCCACGAGGTCGTCGACCGCCGGATTGACGTAGCCGTTGGCATTCCGGCCGCCCCATCGGTTCGCGGCAGTTGCCAACAGCCGCGAGTGGAGAAACTGCTCAGGATAGCCCTCTCCCCCGTGACTGATCAGTTCGACCCCGGGCAGCTTGACCCGGTGCTCCGAGTCCTGCACGCGCGCCGAAGGGATGATGTACAGGCTTGGCTGGGCACCAAGCGCCTTCCAGTGGTCGGCGATACTGCTCAGCTTGAGCTCGGTGTCGCTTCCCGCGGTGCTATTCAGCAAGACCTCGAATCGATCACCCGTCCCCCGGTGGACGAGGCTTCCTTCACCGCTTCGGACCCAATCCGCTTCGGCCAGCAAGACTTGGGCGCGGGCGGGATCGAAACGGTACAGCGGGATCGCCGGGGCCAGGCTTCGCCGGCGGGCGGTCGTGGGCGCGACCCAGCTATCGGCGACGGGTGCCAACCCATCAGCAACGACGCCCGCCAGGAGGTCCCGATCGATAGCGCGGTAGAACGCTTCCCGGACCGCGCGCTGGGCGAAACCGTTCCGGGGCTCGGCGTACTCGGGACGCAGTTGTGCGCGCAGGTACTCGAAGCGGTCGGCAGTCGCATACAGGATCTGATGCCCCGTGCCCTGCCAACGCCGCTCGATCTCGCGCGCCGCGCTGACGCCGAGTCCGAGGGGAAGAACGACGTCGACCTCGCCGGCGAGGATGCTGGCGGCCATGCTATTGGGATCGTTCATGAAACGGAGGATGAGGGTGCTGAGGGGCGGCATCCCGCGGTAGTAGCCCCGGTATCGCTCGAACTCGATGTGGGAGCCCGGTTCCCAATGCCGGACGCGGTAGGGGCCGAGTCCAATGAACTCGGTGTTGAAACGGGGATGGCTCACGAACTCCGTCTTGTCCTGGTCGTAGATGGCCTCGAGCAAGTGGCGGGGGAGGGGCGTCAAAGCCAGGAGTGGATCACGGGTGGCGGCAGCGTAAGGGGCCGACCAGTGGACTTCGAGCGTGAGCGCGTCGGAAGCGCTGGCTGAGGCCATGAGCCGGCCGGCCTCTTCCACGCGGGTTGGGAGCTCGGGATCCTTGAAGACGCGGAAAGCAAAGAGCAGATCCGCAGTGGTGAGCGGCGTGCCGTCGTGCCAGGTCACATTGGGGTGCAGGCGCCAGGTCGTGTCCATGGTCCCGTCCGGGTTGAGCCGCCAGGTGTCCTGTTCCACCGATGGCAGGCCGACCGCGAGCTGGGGCACCCACTCGCCCTGGTCGTTCGCCACTGTGAGGTAATCATGGGCGATGTGGAAGGCATGGGGGATGCCGCCCCCGCGCGAGGTTTCTGCGCGGATGGCGAGCAGCAACACGGGCGGCTCCCGCTGGATTACGACGTTGAGTGTCTTCTGGACCTCAGCTCTGCTTGCCGAACCGGAGGCGGAAGCCGGGCCAGCGGCCGGGTCGGATGGCGGTGCAGCGCAGGCGACGCTTACGAGGATCGCGAGCCCGGCGCTGAGGCGGGTGAACGCGACGCGCATGGCGGGATCTTGCCTCCTCTCGCCGCCTCGGCTGGTCAGCGAGCCGAGTATAGCTTGATGGCGCGGGTCACGGTGATTCCGCTGCCCCAACCACGAGGAGCGCTTTGCCAACCGTCGTCCTGCGCTCGATCGCCATGAATTTACTTTGGCTCGGCACCCGCTGTAGCATTTGACATGCGGCTCCCGTTCGTGCCACCGCTCGCTCCCATGCTGTCGGCGGCGAGTGACGCGCTTCCCGAGGGGCTTGGCTGGCTATTCGAGCCAAAGTGGGACGGCTTCCGGACTCTCGTTTTCCGCGACGGCGGCGAGATCCTGTTGCAGAGCCGAGATGGGAAGCCGATGAATCGCTACTTCCCGGAGCTCATCGACCCGCTCCTCGCGGCGCTGCCCGCCCGCTGCGTGCTGGATGGCGAGATCGTGATCGTCGGAGGGACAGGCCTCGATTTCGAGGCTCTGCTCCTGCGGATCCATCCCGCCGAGTCGCGGGTCAAGCTCCTCGCCGGCCAGATGCCGGCCTCTTTCGTGGCGTGGGACCTGCTGGCCCTTGGAGACGACGATCTGCGCGAAAGCCCCCTGGAGGCCCGGCGGGTTCGCCTGGAGGAGCTGCTGGCAGGATCCCGGGCTCCGGTTCACCTCTCTCCCGCTACCCACGATCGCGCGCTCGCGCAGGATTGGTTCCAGCGGTTCGAAGGCGCCGGGCTCGACGGTGTGATGGCAAAGCGGCTGGACGGGCCGTATCGACCTGGTGCCCGGACGATGCTCAAAATCAAGCACCGACGCACTGCTGATTGTGTCGTCGCGGGCTTCCGCTGGCACAAGAACGGGCAGGGAACCTTGGTCGGCTCGCTGCTGCTTGGGCTGTACGACGACGCGGGTACGCTCCACCATGTGGGCGTTGCCGCGGCGTTCACAACGGTGGCCCGGCGGCAGCTCGTCGACGAGTTGGAGCCTTTGCGCCACAACGCGCTCGAGGGCCATCCCTGGCGGGCGTGGGCGGATGCCCGGGCTGAGTGGGAAGCGAGGGGACAGCGACTCCCTGGCGCCTCGAGCCGTTGGAACGCCGGGAAGGATCTTTCCTGGGAGCCGTTGCAGCCCGTCCGGGTGTGCGAGGTGGGCTACGACCACATGCAGGGCGACCGCTTTCGCCACGCGGCCCAGTTTGTTCGTTGGCGCCCGGACAAACCGCCGACCGAGTGCCGTTATGACCAACTCGAAGTGACGCCCGCCTACGAGATCCTGCGGGTGTTCGGGTCCCAGCGCGAGCCCGCCGGCGGAACGAAGCCTTCCCAAGGATCGTAGTCTGGATCGGGCGCTTCTTCTGCCGGCCGCTCAGCCTCGGGGACGTGTCGTAGGTTGACCCGAATGCGCGTCCACGTTCGCCAACGGCCCCGCATCCGATCCACCAGCACGTCGTCTTCGGCGAGCTGGGCGGCGGCCTCCGGATGCCGTGCTTTCCAGCGCTCCAGTCCCGCGAGCCCATCCGCCTCGTGCTCCGCCTTCGCCACGGTGATGAGCGGTTGGGTTGATCGCCGCCTGGACGCCGGGCCGGCAGGCGAGGCAGCCGACGCGGGCTGGCGGGCTCGCGAGGGTTGCACGCGAGGTGGCTCGCCCTCTTGCTTGGCGTAGCTGGGCGGCCAGGGTGCGTCGCCGAGCCCGGCGGCCTCTTGCTCCGCGGACAACCGAAGCAGCGACTCCAGCGAGCCCACCGCGGAATCAATACCGGCCCCCGCATCCCCGCGCTCCACGAACCGCAGGGGCGCGGTCACCAGCGTAAAGCGGGTGGGATCACAGTCAGGCACCTCATCCCACTCCAGCGGCATCGATACCCGGGCGTCGGGGAGGGGGCGCACCGACCAGGCGGACGCGGTGGTCCGGTCCTTCGCGTTCTGGTTGTAATCGAGGAAGACGCCGTGGCGCTCTTCCTTCCACCAGCTACTGGTGGCGATGGCCGGGGCCCGCCGTTCCACCTCGCGGGCGAGGGCAAGCGCGGCGCGTCGGACCTCGCCAAACGTCCAGCGGCGCTCGATTCGCACGTTGATGTGGATCCCGCGGGAGCCAGAGGTCTTGGGCCATCCCACCAGGCCGTGATCCTCGAGCACGTCGGGGACGACGAGGGCAACGCGGCGCACATCGTCCCAGGGCACACCCGGTCCGGGATCCAGGTCCACGCGAAGCTCGTCTGGGTGATCCAGGTCATCTGCCCGTACGGGGTGTGGGTTGAGGTCGACGCAGCCCAGGTTCACGATCCAGAGGAGCTGGGCGGCGTCGCGCACGACCACCTCTTCGGCCCGGCGGCCCGAAGGAAAACTGAGCTCGACCGTCTCGATCCAATCGGGCCGATGGACGGGCGCCCGCTTCTGGAAGAACGGCTCCTCGTCGATGCCGTTCACGAAGCGCTTCAGCACGATGGGGCGAGCCGCGATCGCGCGGAGCGCGGCCTCGGCCACGGAGAGATAGTAGCGGGCGAGGTCGAGCTTGGTGAATCCGGCCTGCGGGAAATAGACCTTGTCCGGGTTGCTGATCGCAACCTCGCGGCCCGCGGCTTCCAGAAGCACCTTTTTTGCTGTCGCCATGATTAAGTCTATAAGGCCGGCCGCGCATTAGCGCCAACGCCGCCGCGCGTCTAGGCGGAGGCGTGTATGGTTTGCGGTAGCTTTCAGCAAAATCGGGGCTCGGTAGAAGTCCCAGCCAACTCTTGAGTCGTAAAGGTGCGGCCGCGCTGCCAGCGAGTCGCTGGGATTTCCATTTCGAACGAGCCTCACCCGCCGCGTTTAGCCGTTCTGACTGCCGAATTCTGCTAGTCGGGCCATGCACCGGCGAAGGCTATCCACGTTTGTTGATGCCACTTCGGGTCGCCAACCCTCTCGCGGATCGCTAGCGAACTCAATGAGCCTGGACACGTACGCCGGACCGATCTTGCGTCCGCTGCCGGGTCTTGGAACCATGTCTTCTCGCACAGCCGCGCGCCGAGAGCGGCGTGCCAAGTCGACCATCGCTTCCTTTGGCTGAAGGACACTTTCAGGGACCGACGGGAACCTGGATCGTGCGACACCGAGATAGGACGCGAGCCGTTCCCAATCCCCAAAGAGCCAGGCCTCTATCTCTCGAACGGCGATTCTGAATCGCATGAGCGGCGCTGGGTCCGGCAGCCAGGAATCCCGACAGTCGGCCGGACACCGTGAATCCTGATCGAGATCGACGAGAACGCACCACGGCGCAATGAACGCTGCCCGGTTGTAACCGGATAGGCGCTGGAGCAAATGCGGCTTGCCTCCCTTACCGTGAACGGGACCCGCGGTGAGGCCGCAGTGCTCAATAACCCGCAGTAGAACCGCCTCGTCCAGGAGTCCTTCGACCGCGACGCTGACGGTGATATGCGGGTTCGCCATCAGTCGCCGAAGGAAGACAGGCGTGACGCGCCGGCGGGCCGGGTTCGCGGCATTACCGCTTCAGAGAGGCTGAGCCCACCTTCCAGCAGCGCCTTGATTTCGTCAAATTCAGCCGCCAAACGCACGCTGGTCCCTTCCGCCTGAGGGATCAATAACAGGACCTCATCCAGCCCGATCCCCTCATCTTGGAGCAGGTCCGAAGAATGCGTGCTGACAACAACCTGCCGGCCACTGTGCCGCTGGATACGCGCAAACATCTGAGGCAGATTTCGGATGACCTCCGGATGCAGGGACAGCTCTGGCTCCTCCAAGAGCAGCGGACCTGTTCCGTCCAGGAGCGCCCACAAAAGGCCGATGAGCCTCAACGTTCCGTCGGAGAATTGATCTTCGGTCTGCCATGCCCCGTAGCCGCGCCAATGCTCGTACTTGCCCCGCAAATGTGGCGTTCCTCTTTCAGCCCGCCATAGCTCCAATTCGCGGAGTTGGGGTACGGCGACCTTCAAGGCGTCGCGGATCTTCCTTAGGCGGGCATCGAGCGTCCTCTTATGAGTGTCAGCAATCTGCTCAAGGAAGTCCCCTCCAAACGGATCGTTCTGCCGACCAACTGATCGGTCGGGCTCCCGGATCAGTTGCGGGACCACATGCAAGTAGCGTATCGAGGCGAAGAAGGTGCTGAGATCCCGGTATTCACGGTTGACGTTGACTTGCTCGAGGTAGGTCTGGGTAAGCCGTTCTGGGTCCCTATCGTCTTGCTCGTCAGGACGGAGGACCAGGTCTCGCCCCTGATGGGCAACGCGCTCCTTCTTGATCAGAGGGCGCTGGCGATTGTCCTGGCTGAACCTCAGCTCATACTCCCATGCGCCCTCGTCATCGTCATTGCCGACCCGAACCGAAACGGCGACTTCAGGATTTCGACGGGCAGCCAAGGACCGGATCCGAGAAACCCCACCGCGACGGGTGGTTATCGCTGCCTGCAGCCCACCCCCGACCGATGCCACATCATGGAGGAACCTGAATACGTCGAGGAAGTTTGACTTGCCGGAGGCGTTCGGCCCCACGAGAAAAACCCGACGTTGCAGGGCGACGTCCGCGCGAACAAAATTTCGCCAGTTTTCAAGGCTGATATGGGTAAAGCGCAGGTCTTCTGTCATTTCACCGCTCGGCGATGGACCTTTCGGGGACATCGCGGTTGCGAATTTGTTTCGCTACGCGCCTGTTCGTCTGCAACCTGAATTAGCCGTCTTTTGATTGCCGTGTTCAACCTTTCGGATCATCTGGCCAATTTTGTAGGCTGGACCCCTGTCGTCCTCATGGGGGCCCGGCGGTCGGCGCGCTGATCACCTAGGCAGTCGAAAACAGACTCGGGATTGTCGAGTTTGGGCGCATCCGAGAGTACTTGCCTCACGGTGATGTCGTCGACTTAAGGTCATCCTCCCATCTGGAACTCAGAGTCCGGCGTCTAAAGTGTCCGACGGGCCTCGCGCGAAATACTCCGTCAGGCTGGTGCCCTCAGATCATCTAGGGCCTCGTGGTTGAGCCGATACGTGTTACGGACCCTTCTCCAGCTGAAATCATCTAGGCTCACAGGAATCCGAGATACGTCGACAAGACCAAGCTGTCGCAGCTCTTTCGTCGCCCGAGACCACGTATCCGATGACAGCGAGTAAAGGTCTCTGGCTCGACCCGGCGACACCCAACTTGTAGCACCGAGTCCACTGTAAGTTTCTCTGACGAGCAAGATCAGCAGCAGTCCCACACCGGCGCTCGACAATTTCGTTATCCATTGTTTAGTCCAGAAGCCTGCAGGAAGCTTCGCGTAAACGTCTTGAGGTTTGCTTTCCCAGGGGAACTCGTATGGTTTCCCGGAGCCTGCGTCGTCCAGGACTATCAGCTTTGATGGCCTGCCACGATCACGCTTAACCAGCAGCATGCGTTCCTGTTCGAGCCAGCGGACCGCGTCCGTGACCCGGCGTGTCCCATTTCCGCTCGGTTCATCTAACCCAAGCAATTCCGCCCAAGCCCGCGCCGGAAATTCGATGTCGTGAGGCGACTTCACACCAATCCAGAGAGCGCTCAGATACAGCTTCAGCCGCACCTCTCCTCCTCGCCCCCCGCGCATGAGCCGAACTAGCGGGGCGGGGCCGCCGGACGCTTCCACGAACTTGCGTCTGATCGGCGCAGCCCGGTATCGCACACGCTGAGCTGCGGATTCGGCCCTGCGAAAAGCCATCTCTGTGTCGTTGTTCAGAAGATCTTCACCTTTGCGCCGGAGATCTGCGACCTTCCCGGGCTTCTTCGCGCTACGGGCGCTTCGCTGCGCTCCGATACTCTGGGCCGAAAGCAACGATGTGAACTAGATTATGACGATGGGGTAACACCTGAACAAGCGCGGGCATGATAAGCAATTAGGGATAGGGTAGTCCATGGCCTGCCGTTAATTTTGCCCTTGCTACGTAATGGCTTAGCGAGCAAAGATGAAGTCGATCTGCATACGCTTCGTGAGCGAGGCTGCACTAGGAAAGGGAGAGTTGGTACATGGCAACGAGTGAGATTGGGTTCATCAAGCTGACTCCATCGAGGAGCGAAGATTTCCTGGCCTGCCCTCGGCGGTTTAAGCGACTCCACATCGATGGCTTCAATGGATTTGAGCGTGCTCCCTCTAAACACCTATCGTTCGGGATAACCATCCACGATACGCTTCGTCGCTTTTATGAGGGCGGAGGCTTCGAGGCTTATCCGGCGCAAGCAATGCCACGATTGCTCGCCCGAAGCTGGGTGAACGAAGGATATGCCGACGAAAACGAGGCAGCTGCTTTTCGGGATGAAGCCATCAACATGCTTCAGGCGTACCACGAGGCCTTTCGAGAGGAACCCACGCGTCACCTCGGGCATGAACTATTCGAGCAAAAGAGATTTCGGCTCGATGACCTGCCTGTGACCTTGTCCGGCAAGATCGACCGCCTCTCGGTTTGGCCGGAGGAACGGCTGGAGGTTGTTGACTACAAGACCAACCGCGGGGCGCCTCCTAGCCCAGAGAAGTTGGCAGGCGACTTCGCCCCGTTCCTTTACTACCTACTCGCCCGATTCAACCACCCAGACTACCAGCGGATCGATGTGACATTCCTTTTTCTTAGGACGATGACGAAGGTGACCGCACAATTTGATGCGGAAACCTTGGCGGAGGGAAAGGCTCGTCTGGCTAACGTGCTGCATCAAATTGATGCGGGATCGTTTCCCCCCAAGCCTAACGGTCACTGCGCTTGGTGCGAAGTGAGAGCCGATTGTCCTGCCATGAGCAATGACGAAATCGATCTGGACAGTGTGGTTAACGTTTCCTGATGGATGAGACGGCGTTTGGTATCGCATGGCGGTCGCCCCCACAGACTAATCCGCGGGAGCCGCCGCGCCTCACAGCTTACCGTTGGAAATCGCTCATAATTCACCGACTCACGTGCATCGGCATGATGACGTGAATGTTGCCGGAGGTGGCCACCGGCTTTAGGAGGCCCGGGCTGGTGGGGCCGGTGATCTCCAGGGCCACCTCGCCGCTGCCGACCGCCTCGAGGGCGTCGCGCAGGTAGCGGACGTTGAAGGCGATCTGGGTCTCGTCGCCCTCGACACTGGCGTCCAGCAGGCCGCTGTTGTCGCCCATCTCGGCACTGCTGGCGTTGACGTCGATGCGTCCCGGGGTCAGCTCGTCGCCGCTCGGCGTTGCTGAGATGCGGACGATGTTCGAGTTGTCGCGGCTGAAGACCGATGCGGTCTTGGTCGCCTGCAGGAAGTCGGAGACCGGCAGCACCACCCGCGTCTGATACTTCTGCGGGATGATGCGCTGGTAGTCAGGGAACTGCCCTTCGATCAAGCGTGAGACGAGCATCAGCCCCGGGTATTGGAACATGATCTGGTTCTGATTCGGCGTCGCGCCGATCTCGACCGGGTCATCAACGTCCGGCAGGATGCGGGAGAGCTCGATCAACGCCCGCGCGGGCACGATGACGGAGAGCTTCTCGGCCAGACCATCGAGCAAGGTCGCCGTGCGCACTGCGAGGCGGAAGCCGTCCGCCGCGGCCATCGTCAGCTCATCGCCCTCAATGGTTAACAGCACGCCGGAGAGCACCGGGCGCGTCTCATCCGTCGCCGCCGCGAAGGCCACCTGGCTGATCGCCGTGCGCAGCGTCTTCGCGGCGATCCGGCAGCGGGTGCCCTCATCCACCGAGGGAACCGCGGGGAAGTCCGCCGCGTCCATGCCGTTGATGTTCGCTTCGTAGCGGCCACAGCGCAGGTTCATCGTCTTGGTGCCAGGCTTCAAGGCCATCTGCACGTCGCCGCCGCCGAGGCTGGTCACAAAATCCGAGAGCAGCCGGGCGGGCAGTGTAACCGCGCCGGGGTCGGCCACGTCCGCGCCGATCCAGGCGCTGATCGCCATTTCCAGGTTGTTCGCGACGAGCTTCAGACGCCCGTCCTCGCTGGAGAGCAGCACGTTCGAGAGGACGGGCAGCGGACTCTTGGCGGGCACCGCGCGATCCACGGTGGCCAGCCCCTCAGCCAACGCCTTCTGCGTGCAGACGAGCTTCACGCGCACCTCCCCAGACCCGGCGCCCCGGGCGATCATTCGAGGAAGTATAGCGTCCGCTCGCAATCGCTCATAGAATGGCGACGGTGCCCCAATGACGAGCTGCTGGAGGGTCCTCAATGCGTCGCGTCTTGCTCGCACTGGCCATGCTGTTGCTGGTTGGATCCATCGCGACCCCGGGACCCATCCGAGCCCAGGCGCAGGACGCAGGCGCTGTCTTCGATGCTTTCGATGCCGCGGCCCGCGCTGGCGATCTGGACCGGGCGATGAGCTTCATCGCCGATACCGCGGTGTTCACAGGGATCAGCGGACGGACCTACACGGGGCCGCAGGAGATCCGCGGCCGCTATCTGGATGCCCGCGACCGGGGCGAATACCTGGTCGCTACGCCGGACTCGCGGCAGGTCGCGGGAAATCGCGTGACTTGGACGGAGCTCGCCTTTGCGCCAGATCTCCGCGACCTCGGCGTGGTGCCGCTGCTGGTGAACGCGGAAGCCGTCGTCGCGGGCGGACGCATTGTTCAGCTCAACTACCGGCCGTCCGCGGAGTCAGCGCAGCGGCTCCGCATCGCCAGCGCGACCCAGCAGGTCATGGCGGACCTCCAGGACGCCATGGCGGCCCGTGACGTCCCCGCGACAATGGCCCTCTTCCGCGATGACGCGGTCGCGCAAACACCGGGCCGCACCTACACCGGGCGAGGTCAGGTTCAGGGGTGGATCGAGTCCTTGTTCCGCGATGATTTCCAGGAGCAGCTCCTCAGTCCGCGGCAGGTGTCCGGTGATCGGGTCATCCAGCACGTCGACTTCACGATCACCCCGTTCGACGAAGTCGGGGTTGGCTGGATGCGGGCTCGCGTCGAGGCAACGATTCCGCAGGGACGCATCAGTCGGCTGGAAGTGATCACCGATCCCCTATCGCAGTCACGCGTCGTAGCAGGCCTCAACCAAAGTACGGTCCGGTACTTCTTGGGCCAGATCAGCGCGGGCAACCTCGGCGTTATCAACGAAGTGATTGCCCCGAGTTTCGTTGACCGCGACGTCGAGCCGGGAATGGATCCGGGTATCGAGGGTGCCCGCCAGTTCTTCACCATGATGCGCGAGGCGTTTCCTGACATCCAGTTCACGCCCGTGCTGATCGTCGCGGACGATGATCTTGTGGCGGTGCGCATGAATGTGACCGGTACGAACACCGGCTCGATGATGGGCATGCCACCGACGGGCGCCCGCGTCTCCGTCTCCGCAATCGATATCCTCCGCCTCCGCGACGGGATGATCGTGGAGCACTGGGGCGTGGCGGATGAGGCGAGCCTGCTGCGCCAGCTCGGTGTCATGCCTTCGATGCAGATGCCATAGCCTGACCTGGCCAAATGGGTAGTCGTCTAATTCATAGCGCGGGTGTAGGATTAGGATTAGGACAAGGACGGTTGCACGCAGGTGGCGGAACAGGCCCGATAGCGCCGCCTCCGCCGTTCTTAATATTCGCCCCCGTGGTACTGTCGGAGGTTCGTCATGTCAGCGTTGGCGCCCGATGCCTTTGTCAAAGAGCTGTGGTCCTACGCCGATGAGGTCCCGATGCTGGAGCATCCCTGGTTCAAGGGGATCATCGAGCATCGCTGGACCCGCGAGCAGATCGTCCTCGGCGAGGTCCAGCATTACCTGCGCGTTCGCACCAACCCGATCTACTTCGGCTACATCGCCGTGAACGCGGTTGCGGACAAGCAGTACGAGCTCATGGGAACGGTGCTGGAGAACTTCATGGAGGAGCTCTCCGGCGAGCGCACCCACGTCGACATCATGCTGCAATTCCTGCAGGAGGCCGGCATCACCCGGGAAGAGGCCGACCGGGCCGATCCGGCCCCGGGCACACTCGCGGCGATCGAGATGATCACGGGCTGCTGCCAGCGACGCTCGGCGCTCGAGGGGCTGGCGATGCTCGCCTTTGTGGAGAGCCAGCACGGCGGGCCGAACGGCGCGGCGGCGCACCTCTGGACGGAGCTGACGGGGCACTACGGGTTCTCGCCGCGCGCGGCGGAGACTTACCATCTGCACGCGGCCCAGGACGTGGGCCACGGCTCCCGCCAGATCGACATCATCAAGCAGCTTGCGACCGACGAGGAGACTCAGGAGCGAGTCCGTCAGGCGGCGAAGCTCGGGGTGACAGCATTCAATATGGAGTGGGACGGCCACGTTCAGGCGATGACGGGCAAGCGCGAGTTCTGGCCCGGCGTTGCGCCTCTCAAGCTCCGCCAGCCCGCGGTTCGCCTCCCAGAGCCAGCGCGAAGCTAGCAATATTTCCGCTGCTATCGCCCTGGAGGACGGCAGGGGAGAGCACTAAAACGGCCAGTCTTCAGGGAAGATGGCTCGGATCTGCTGCCACTCTGGGTCGTCTTTGCACTGCTCGCGGAACTCCGCGAGCTTGGCCTCGAGCTCTTCTGACGTCATGCCCAACACGTTGGAGACCATACCCGTGGTCTCTTTGAAGCCGCCGCTTCAATTGCCGAATCAGCCACGCATGCGCGACATGATGTAGCGGTCGCGCTCTTCCATTTCGTTTCTCCCCGTCCGCCGCGTTCCGGCGGTACATTTCCATTTTAGCTATCCCTTGGCTACGATCAGCGCGCTTCGGCCTCGCCTTGGAGCGTGAACGTCTCGGTGACCGGGGCCGGCACGCCATGCTTGGTGATTGGGACGCGAAGCCGGGCGAAGATCCGCCACGCCCCCCCGCGCCATTCCATGACGAGGATAACAAAGGCGTTTTCGACGACCGCGCTGGGCTCCTCGGCGCAGGTGACGAGGAAGGTCAGCTCCGCATCGGCGGCGGGACCGATTTGGATTGGTGGCGAGAAGTCGCGGCGCGAACTGCGAAATCGGCCGTGGGGAAGCCACGCCTCGCGCAGCTCGATCGGGTAGGGGCCGATGTTGCGGATCGCCCAGGTGACGTCCCACTCGCCGGGCTCAGCCCGCGGCGCGACTCCGCTGCACACCAGCTCGATCTCGGGGCCGATCAGCGGCTGGCCCTCTCACCAGTGCCAACCGGCTGCTGACCAGAGATTTGAGCAAAGTAATCTGGGTACTTCACCTGGAAGCCGCTGTTGTTCTGGCGCTCGCGGGCGATCTTGATCATCGGCTCGTTCTGCGCCGGATCGCGGATGACGCCGAGGGGATCCTCGCCGCGCTCGATACGCGCGATCTGCTCCAGCAGCAGGTTGTAAAAGAGCATGATCCCCTTGTCGGACGTCGCCTGGTGGTGGGCGGCGCGGTCCGCGATCGGCCCCTGCGCTACCCAGGCCAGCATGTCCTGGTTCGGGATGTTGTCCGCCTGGACGCGCCCGTCAGCATCGAAGAGCGACGTGTGGACCGTTTTGAACGGCTTCGGCTCGGCGCCGGGCGCGCGTTCGACGGTGCGGTACGCGAACTGGATCGTGTGCTCGTCGTCCACGGGCACTCGGACCTGGAGCGTAGGCCTGCGCTGCGCCCCAACCGCGAGGATGTGGGGGAAGAGGATCGGGTGCCCGACCTCCCAGTCGTCGTTGTTCTCCTCGGACTCACCCTCGAGGAGCCGGCGCTTGGCGACGCCGTACTCGAACACGTCGAACTCGATCTTCACGTGACGCGCCGGCACCATGCCCGGCGGCCGACCGAGCTTCTTGAGAAAGTAGTTGCCGAACACGCCGTGCAGGTGCTCGAAGTGGACCGGATCGAGCGCGTTGTCCACGCACTGGAGCCAGTTACAGGCCAGCGGCGTGACGTCCACGACCTTATCGAGATCCTCCCGAACGAGCAGGTCCCAGCGCGGCAGCAGTGGCGCCGGCTCGGGTCCGAGGTAGGCGAACACGAGGCCGCCGAGCTCCTGCACGGGATACGCCGTGATCTTGAGCGGCAGGCAGGCGGGCTCGAAGGGCATGTCGACGACCTGGCCCTGCTGGTTGTAGGTCCAGCCGTGATAGGCGCAGCGGAGGCCGTTCTCTTGTGGAATGCCGTACGCCAGAGAGATGCCGCGGTGGGCGCAGCGGTTGCTTACCAGGCCGAGCCGCCCCGCCTCATCCCGAAACAGCACCAGGTCCTCGCCCATGAGCCGCACCGGTTGCACAGGATCGCGGTCAAGGTCGTCGACCGTGCCGACCGGGTGCCAGTAGCGGCGGACTAGGTTGCCCATCGGCGTGCCGGGGCTCACCTGCGTGAGCCGGTCGTTCATTTCCCTGGTAATCACGGCGCTCCTCCGATCTTCGTCAGTTCCGGATGTCTTGCAGGAACCACTCGGTCGGGATCTCACGTCCCAGGCCAGCCGCCTTCGCCTTGTCGTATGCGATCGATGCCGTCGTGACGAACTGCAGGCCCTGCTTGCCGCCCCCGCCGCCAACCCCGCCCGACGCGGTGATCTCAGCGTCGCTCGACCGTCCCGTTCCCGAACCTGCGATGAGATCCACGAGGGAAACCGTGCGTCCCTTGAAGGTCTTGGGGCGCGCGGGTACCTCGCCCGGGCGCTCGAGCCCGGCGCGGCGGCGGGCGGAGCCCATCGCCTCCTCGAGGTTGTGCCGACTTCCGGCGAGATAGGTTGGGAAGCCATGGGAGTCGTCGATCATCTCGCCCTGAATGAGCTGGCTCTGGGGGTCACCGCCGATGGCGACGTCCACGCGGCCGATCGCATCGGGCGCAAGCTCGTTCGAGACGCAGGTTACGTGCATGCCGGGCTCGAGCATCGACCCGAGCACCACGGGCGTCATCGAGTTCGTGTTGGTCGACAGAATGTCGACGCCACGTACGGCTTCCTCGGCGCTCTCGACGGGGATGACCTCGAGGTCGAGGTGCTCGGACATCTCCTTCGCGTACTTCTCGCGGTTGGCCGGCGTTGGACTGAACACCTTGACCTGCTTCAGGCCGCGGACCGCGGCGAAGGCGAGGAGGTGGCTGTGTGCCATGCCGCCCGCGCCGAGCACGCCCAGCGTGCTCGCGTTCGGCTTCGCGAGATACTTCACGCCGAGGGCGGCGAGTCCGCCGACGCGGAGATGCTGGAGGTAGCCTTCGTTCATGATGGCGAGCGGCTCGCCGTTATTCGTGTCGAAGAGGAAGATCAGGCCGCAGTAGAGGCCAGGTCGGGACGCGTACTTGTCCTCGACTCGGCTCGTGCCGTGGTCGCGCCAGCTCACGACGTCTGACTTCATGCGAATCGCGTGGCGGTGCAGCCCCTTGCTGGAGCCTTCCATTGTGCCCCAGCGGTAGAAGCGCTCCGGCGAGTCGGTCTCGGTGTAAATATCGATGCGCGGTCGCGCAACCAGGTCCTGGCGCGCGAGCTCGCGGTGGCCCTCTTCAAGGACCCCGATCGTGTCCTGGATCGTCAGGACCTTGAGGATGTCCTCGTTGTTGAGGAACAGCATGCACACGTCTCCTGCGGCGGGGATGCTCGGAGTCTACCGAGTCCCTTGCCGCCGGTCAACGCGCCGTGGCGGCCAGGTCCTTTAGTGCAGTGCCGGTCTTGCCGTAGCGGGTTGCGACGATCTCCGCGATGATCGCCAGCGCGATCTCCTCGGGCGCCTGGGAGCCGATGTCGAGCCCGATCGGCGAGTGGACGCGCCCGAGCTGCTCGGCCGTCGCGCCCTTCTCGGCCAGGCGCGCCGTGCGCTCGGCGTTGGTCTTGCGGCTGCCGATGGCGCCGATGTAGGTCGGGCGCTCGCTCATGATCTGGAGCAGCACGGGCTCATCGAGCTTTGGGTCGTGCGTGAGCACGACGACGTAGCTGTTCTCGTTGAACTCGTGCCGCTTGGCGTAATCCTCGGGGTGCTCGATCGCCAGCTCGTCAGCCTCGGCGAAGCGCTCGCGTGTCGCAAAGACGCCGCGCGGATCGATGACGTTGACGCGGAAATTCAGGATCTTCGCGAACTTCATCAACGGAATGCCGACGTGCACCCCGCCGAAGATGTAGAGCGTCGGCGGCGCCGGGTAGGCGTCGAAGAAGATGTCGACGTCGCTACCGCTGCGGTCCTGGGCCGTCTTGATGCCCGAGAGGCCGCGGCGCATGAAGTCCGGCGCGTGCTGCGTGACCGCGAGGTCGAGCGCCGGATCGCCGAGCGAACCCTGGAGCGCGCCCCGCGCGAAGACCGCACGACCGCCAAGCCGCGACTCCGGGCGGAGCACGGTCGCGACGACGACCGGCACTTCCTGCTCCACGAGGTCTTTGACCTGGGAGAAGGCCTCGCTCGACGCAGTGTTCTTGCGCGCGGGCTGGCCTTCGATGAAGACCTCGATCTGGCCGCCACACGCGAGGCCGACGGAGATGCCCATCTCATCGCTGATGCCGTAGCTCACCAGCCGCGGCTCGCCCGCCTTCAGCGCCTCGAGGGCGTGCAGGGAGACGTCCGTCTCCACGCAGCCGCCGCTCACGGAGCCGGCGAGTTGGCCGTCCTCGTTGACGATGAGCTTTGCGCCCTCGCGGCGGGGGGTGGAGCCCGATGTCTTGACGACGGTGGCCATCGCCACATCGCGTCCCTGGTCATGCCAGGCGCCCAACTGCTCGAGCACGTCGTCCATCGTTCACCCTCCCGATTCCTGTTCGCCCAATTATGAGCCGCAGCGACGGTGATCACAATGGCGCACCAACTGTGCATGACCTTGGACGCGGGGGCAGCTATGATCAGCCCCTCTCCCTCTGGGCCCTCTGGGAGAGGGGCAGGGTGAGGGCGTGTCCTCAGCGCTGTAAGTCGACAGGGCAGAGAGCCGGGCCATGCAATTGTGGTTAGGCCCCTCGCTGACCAGCCGGCGTCGGAAGCGTGGTTCGGCCTCGGCTGGAGTTGCCGAGCTCGTTCGCGAGCTCCATGAGGCTGGCCAGGTTGTGGGCGGCGGCGAAGACGTCCACGTGCACGAAGTTCGGCAGGTCGAAGCCGTTGTCGAAGGAGAACTGGTTGGTAAGGG
>Ga0209726_10000970_pt1 | contig 49711 bp, 35 predicted proteins | sample Subgrocontami54m_FD_187453 | JGI IMG/M metagenome (GOLD analysis project Ga0209726, IMG submission 187453) | Subsurface groundwater microbial communities from S. Glens Falls, New York, USA - GMW46 contaminated, 5.4 m (SPAdes) (version 3) | ecosystem: Environmental > Aquatic > Deep subsurface >...
CCCCGACTGCGGTCGGGGTGGCCGCCGCCGCCCGCGCCGGCGATAGCCTGGCCCAGGATGTGCTTCGCCAGGCCAGCTACTACCTGGGCGTGGGCCTGGTCAACCTGGTGCACATCTTCAATCCCGAGCTGATCATCCTGGGCGGAGGCGTCTCCCAGATTGGCGAATCCCTGATCGGCCCGGCGCGCGCGTACGTCGCCGAGCACGCCTTCGCCGTGCCCGCCAAAGCCGTGCGCATCGTCACCGCCGCGCTGGGCCAGGACAGCGGGCCGCTGGGCGCCGTAGCCCTGGTTATCCACGAGCGGGGCCCTCACCTTAATCCTCTCCCAAAGGGAGAGGAGGGACGGGAGACAGCGTAACCCTCTCCCCCTGGGAGAGGGTAGGGTGAGGGAACCAACGTAGGTGCGAACTGTGTGCCCACCCCATTGGGTTGTGCCAGGCCAGTCCACGACCGGCAAGCCTAGCCGCGTGCTGGACCCCGTAGGGGCGAAGCACCCCCTGACACATGGGACACTGACAGCATTCCGCTGGGGGTGCTTCGCCCCTACGTTTGTGGTGCGTGTGTGATAGGTTGACAACGGGTTAGCGCTCGCCTATAACAGGGGCGTTAGCCACCATGTCCGGCGCGGACCGTAGGGGCGACCCGGCGGGTCGCCCTTGCTTGAGCAGCGAGGTGATAGGCTGTGCCACCCTCAGAGCGCCCTGAAGACAAGGTAGACCCCTTTGACGCCACCGGGAGCCTCAAGGGCGGCTACGACATAGCCGAGGCCCGGGCCAGCGCCCTGTCCCACGCCAAGAAGACCCAGGGCGAGTACGTGGGTCGGGGCAAACAGCGCCGCCCCCTGCTGTGGAATGTGGACAAGGAGGGCTGGGATGAGGACAAGGACTGCTTTGTCATCGTCCTCAGCGCCTACCCCGAAGACGCCGAGGTCCAGCAGAAGGGCATCTGGGAGTACCATGCCCACCACGATGGCACGCTATTGCCTGGCACCCCACTCCTGCGCCAGACCATGCGCTACACCCCTTCGACGGGATCTGGGCAGGGCCTGCCCAGGACCCCCAAGAGGGGGCACCCGTGGCTGCTGGCCGCTGTGGGTGGCGTGGCCTTTGTAGTCGTCGTCTCCGTGCTATATGCCGCCTTTTGGCCGTTGCCACCGGTGCCCAACCCCGCCGCCATGACGCCCGGGCCAACCTATCCGCCAGAACAGAGCGACGGTGTCCAGGCGGCCCAACCCCTGGCGCTTGTAGAGGCCGCTACCTGGACGCCAATGCCCACTTGGACACCTGCCCTTGAACCTACTGTTGCGCCTAGACCAACCCCCGATTTTCGGGCTACCGTGGCTGCCGTCCAGGCCACGGTACAAGCCCAGCCCACTGCCACACCTGTGCCGACTGCTACTCCGGAGCCTACGCGAACACCAATGCCCACGCCCACTGAAACACCGGCGCCGCCCACGTCAACTCCCGTTCCCACACCAACACCGACATCTGTGCCTGCACCTACCCCCACGCCTTTGCCCACATCCACGCCCGCGCCAACTCGCACCCCGACTCCACTACCTACATCTACACCTACACCCACGCCAACCCCCAGGCCCACCCCTACACCCACGCCAACCCCCAGGCCCACCCCTACACCCACGCCAACCCCCACACCTACCCCTACCCCGTCACCCACAGCCACGCCAGCGCCCAGAAACGTGACTGTGTTCACGTATACCGGAACAGGTTTGGTAAACTCCCCCCCATTTACCGTTCGCTCTTCCCCGTGGAAGCTGCGATATAAGGTGTCATGGGATGGCAATACCTATCTCGATGTTATGCCTGGTTCCAGGACTGTGGTATCTCAGAGTCTGTCGTCTGCCCTGACATACGAGACCTTCGTCTATGACACCGTTGGTACTCTGTACTTCTCCGCCCGAATCGCGCCAGCCGACGGACAATGGACCGTATGGGTCATAGAGAATCCCAGCTAGCCCTTACCCGTGCAGAATCCCGGGCACCTTGCGGACTCAATCTAACATGGAGTTCGTAGGGGCGAACCGGCGGCTCGCCCCTACAGTGTTGTGCCAGAACGTTGCGATATGTTGAATGCCAAAGGTGGTCCTCGTGCCCGGTAGACCTCCGGGCCATCGCCGTTCCATCCGGCTGCCCAAATATGACTACACTCTGCCCGGCGCCTATTTCATAACCATCTGCACCCAGGACCGCTCGTGTCTGTTTGGTAGCATCGCTGACGGGGAGATGCACCCCAGCCCTGGCGGGGACATGGTCCGAGCCATCTGGGAGGAGGTCCCCTCACATTACCCAGGTATCCGGACCGATGCCTTTGTCGTCATGCCCAACCACATCCACGGGGTCATCGTCATCACACCCGTAGGGGCGGGCCCCTGTGCCCGCCCCCGTACCCCCTGGTCGCCGAACAGGGAAAGACCGCATGAAACAGGGCAATCACCCACGGGGCAACCACAGGGGGTTGCCCCTACGATGTCGTTGCCGGATGTCGTGCACAGGTTCAAGACCCTGACCACGAAACGGTACGCCGATGGCGTCAAACAACACGGTTGGCCCCCGTTCCCCGGTAGGCTCTGGCAACGTAACTATTATGAGCACATCGTCCGCGACGAGAGGGAACTGGCGCTGATATGCGATTACATTGAGGCTAACCCGACTCGTTGGGCGGAAGACCCGGAAAACCCATCGGCGGAGCCCTCACCGTAGGGGCCCCGACGGGTCGGGATGCCCGCCCTAGGCGTTCTGGCCACCACACAGGGAAAAACGACGTGGCACAGGGACAATCCCCCACACGACAACCCCCCACAGGGCAACCACAGGGGGTTGCCCCTACGACACAGGTGGTAGGCCCAACAGGCGCGCCGGGTTCTCCTGGACCATGGCGCGTATCTCGTCACCCTTTACGCCCAGGTACAGGAGGCGGGCGATGAACATGCGCAGGAACTCGGCTGGAGGCGGCGGCCAGTTGCGGAAGCAGTCCGTGGATACGATGCACATCCTGGCGCCCACCTCGCTCACCGTCTCCGCCATGGCCTTCATGGTGTCCCCCTCGCCGAAGGCGTTGAGGGCGGTCAGCTCGATGTAGGCGCCCCGGCGGGCCATCTCCGCCATGTGCTCCCGCGTGGCCCCGATGCTCGCGGAGAATGGGTGCCCGAAGATGAGCCGGTCCAGGCCCACCTTCTCAGCCTCGGCGGCCACGAGCAGGCCCTCGGTGGCCGACAGGTGTCCGGTGGACAGGGCAATCCCCAGCTCCTTGCACAGCCGGATGACTGCCTTCGCCTGGGGCAGGAGGTGGCCTGCCGAATCTGTGGCCGCCACGGGCGTGACCGGGTACTGCACCATGGACGGGAACCAGACCTTCATGAAGGCGGAGAAGCCGCTGGCCTTCGGCAGGTCGTTGGCCGAGCTCCAGGTGGGCATCCAGACCACCTTAACACCCTGGGAGGCGCCCATCTCCACGGCCCAGGGGCTTAGCCCACCAGAGGTGACATCCAGGGTCATGCCGGCCCACACCTCGATACCGGGCACCCGCTGACGCAACTGGTAGGCCTGGCCGGTGGTGGGCCACAGGTGCGACTTGAGCACCATCCCCCGCATGCCCATGTCTCGGGCGCCCTGGAGTGCCTCCACATCCTCCACCCTCATGCGCACGTCCATGCCCATATCGGGGTAGCTGTGATAGTGGAGGTCAATAGCGCCCTGCATGTACTGGTCGGGGCGGACCTCCTGCATCAGTCTGGCCTGGGCCTCACGAGATGTGACCATGCTTACTCCTTTCGACCATACCCCTTGCGAGAATCCACCGTTCAGCAAGGTCAGACCGTAGGGGCGCAGCATGCTGCGCCCCTACGCCTGCACCACCTGGGTGAGAAAACCGCCGTCCCATTAGACCTAACAGGTGGTGGATTCTGGCTTGCCCCCCTTCCTTGACAGGAAGGGGACCTACCTGGGGGACACCCCCAGACCCCCGGCAGAGAACCTGGGGTTTCCTGCCCTTTCCGTTAGTGCCAGCAGCCATCGCGGCCACCTGTATGAGATGGGCAAGTGCATCATCAGATGCCAACTCGTACCTGGGCCGTGTGTGCTGCGGGGAGTGGCAGCTTATGCTTCCGCCTAACTTTCAGTATGCCGACAAGGGCGTCCTTGATATTGGAAAGCGCCTCTTCTTCGGTCTTCCCCTGACTCACACACCCCGGCAGCGCGGGACACTCAACCACAATATAGCCGTCCTCGCCCCGTTCTAGCGTCACCAGGAATCTCATGGCACTCCTCCACTTGGACTCAATCCATCATACTACGCACTGGAGCAATGCAAGGAGCATGGCCTACTCCTCCAGTAGCTTCTGCATCTGGGAGCCGTTGCGGACGGCGTAGTCCGCGTAGCAGTTGTTGAACAGGACGTGCACTTCTTGGGCCTGCTGAGCCAACTGGCGCACCCTACCGGCCAGCTCCCGCAGCTCTTCCTCAGAGTAGAGGTAGCGGAAGCGCTCGGCGGTGGTAATTCCCCGCTTCTCCCAGTTGTCCTTGTTGTGCCCGTGGAGGCGGAGCACGGCGACGGGCGCCGTTGCCGCCACGAGGGGCGGAATGGACGACTTGTACCCCTGGGGGCCATCCACACAGACAAAGGCCAGTCCGTTGTCGCGCAGGAAGGCCAGGGTGCGCTCCGCCCGCTCCGGCGCTAGCCAGGAGGCGTTGCGAAACTCGACGGCGGCGCGGTACTGGCCCAGGTGGGCCTTGGCCTCCAGGATGTGCTCTCTGTTCTCCTGAGACGGGAGGAACCAGGGTGGGAACTGGAGCAGGACCAGGCCCAGCTTGCCCGCGCTATCCAGGGGGAGCAGCGCCTGGACAAACCGTGCCCAGGCCTCCTCGCGGAGCTCGGGCGGCAGCTTGTCGTAGTAAACGTTGGAGCCTGTCCTGAGCTTGCCGAAGGGCTTGCCCGCCAGCTCGCCCGGCAGCGCCTCTCGCAAGTCCTTGGGCAATGAGCGCACCGGCGTGGGATGCCCGGTAAACAGGGCGTAGGCCTTGATGTCGAAGATGAACCCAGCCGGGGTGCGCTCCACCCACAGGCCAGCCGTCTTCTCGCTGGGCAGCGCGTAGTACGTGCTGTCCACCTCGACCAGCGGGAAGCGCGAGGCATAGAACTGGAGGCGCGCCTCCGCGGTCTTGGCCTCGACTGGGTAGAATAGGCCCGGTTCGAGCAGCGTAGGGTCCGTCCAACCACAGGTGCCTACGAGGATACGCGCCATGCCGGTATTGTAGGCGAGCGCTATGCTTCGGGCAACCGGTCCACCCGAGTGGACCGCCACCGGCCCTATGCACATGGTACGTGGCCAAGCCACGTCTGCTATAATCTCGGTGAAACCTGCCTATGCTTAGCATTGAGCTTGTCCGACGCAACCCGGACCTGGTGCGCCCACCCAGGTCAAGCGCTTCTTCAAGCGCGCTTGGTTTCCTCTTCCAGGACCTGGACTAGCCGGGGCCTGAGCTCAGGGACCAGTTGCGTGGCAGTTTCCCATATGATCTCTACGTCCACGCCGAAGTAGCCGTGAATCAGGCGATCGCGCATTCCGGCCATCCTTCTCCAGGGTACGTCTGGATGCCGTCGCCTCACTGGACTGGGAACCTGTTTGGCTGCCTCGCCAATGACCTCCAGAGCGCGAAACACGGCGAAGCTGGTCTTGTCGTCACTGGCAAACTCGTTGAACGACATGTCGCCAATGAACCGCTTCACCTTGTCCATCATCTCCAGGATGTCCCGAAGGTAGTCCAACGTTTCCCTGGGAGACCTCACAGAACGATGGCCTCCTCCAGGATACGACTGCCAATCTCACCCTTCAGGGCTTTTCGGGATACCAGGTCCACCCTTACACCCACCAGCCGGGAGAGCTCCTCCTCTAGGTCCACGAAGCCGAACAGCGTTGGCGCCCGTTCAAACTCCACCAGGATGTCCAGGTCGCTGCCTCGGCGCTGACCGCCCTTGGCGTACGAGCCGAATACTGCCAGGGACTTCACGCCGTACTGCTCCCGTAGCAGGGGCAAACGACCCCTGAGGACTTTGACGATGTCCTCCAGCGACGGGCGGCTGGGAGATGTGGCTGGGGCTCTTCCCATCCTCTTTACCTCTCTCGATTGTAGGTGGGGTGCGTCACCCACCTTGTAGAAACGATTCTGGGGTTTTCTGTGGCAAGGTGCAAGAGGGCACACCTATGGGGCAGGTCTGCTATAATCTCGGTGAAACCTGCCTATGCTTAGCATCGAGCTTGTCCGACGCAACCCGGACCTGGTGCGCCAGGCCCTGGCCAAGCGCTTCGACGAATCGGTCACCTTGGACAAGGTCCTGGAGCTGGACGAGGAGCGCCGCAAGCTTATCGCCGAGGCGGAGGCCCTCCGCGCCCGGCGCAACGAGGCCAGCCGCATCCTGGGCCGGACCAAGGAGAAGCCGCCTGCCCTCATCGAGGAGATGCGCCAGGCCGGCGAGCGCATCAAGGCCGCCGAGGCCCGGCAGGCCGAGCTCGAGGCCCAGCTCAACGACTTGCTCCTCCGTATCCCCAACATCCCCCACGAGTCCGTCCCCGTGGGCAAGGACGAGTCGGCCAACGTGGTCATCCGCACCGGAGGGGACATCCCGAAGTTCGGCTTCACTCCGCTAGCCCACTGGGACATCGGCACACGGTTGGACATCATTGACTTCGAGCGCGGCGTCAAGCTCAGCGGGGCCCGCTTTTACGTGCTCAAGGGCGCCGGGGCCAAGCTGGAGCGCGCCCTCATTGACTGGATGATTGACGTCCACACCAAGGAGCATGGCTATACAGAGGTGGCCACGCCCTACCTGGTAAAGCGGGAGGCCATGGTGGGCACCGGCCAGCTCCCCAAGTTCGGCGAGGACATGTACCACTGCCAGGAGGACGACCTGTTCCTCATCCCCACCGCCGAGGTGCCCGTGACCAACCTCCACCGCGAGGAGATTATCGAGGCAGGGCGCCTTCCCCTGTACTACGTGTGCTACACCGCCTGCTTCCGCCGGGAGGCGGGCAGCGCGGGCAAAGATACCAAGGGCATGGTCCGGGTGCACCAGTTCGATAAGGTAGAGATGGTGAAGTTCGTGGAGCCGGAGACGTCCTACGACGAGCTGGAGAAGCTTACCGACAACGCCTGCGACATCCTGCGACGGCTGGGCATCCCCTACCAGCTCAAGCTCATGGGCACCGGCGACCTGGGTTTCTCCGCCGCCAAGAAATACGACCCCGAGGCATGGTTCCCCGGGCAGGCCCGTTATGTAGAGATTTCCTCTTGCTCCAACTTCGAGTCGTTCCAGGCCCGCCGCGCCGGTATCCGCTACCGCCCGGCGCCCGGCGCGCGTGCCGAGTTCGTGCACACGTTGAACGGCAGCGGCCTGGCCGTGGGCCGCACCTTCGCTGCCCTGCTGGAGAACTGCCAGCAGCCCGATGGCAGCGTCATTATCCCCGAGGTGCTGCGTCCCTACACCAGGTTCGAGGCCATCATCCCCACCGGCGTTAGGTAGGGTGTGGGCGTGGGCGGGCATCCCGACAGGTCGGGACCCCCACGGTGCATGGGGAGGCTTTCCCCTCTCGCTTTGGGAGACGTCGAGGCGGGACCCTCATCCTAACCTTCTCCCACAGGGAGAAGGCTCTCCCCTCTCCCCCTGGGAGAGGGCCAGGGTGAGGGCGCCGCTCAGTCCCACGCCCTTACCCGGAGCGCCCTCCGGGCGATGCCCGCTACGTACAGGGCCACAAGCACCCCGCTGAGTCCCACCGCGAAGGGAGCCCCCATGAACGAGGCCACCGCCCCCGCTTGGAGGCTGCCTACGGGTACCGCCGCCCAGGTGAATACGTAGAGGCCCATCACGCGACCTCTCATGGCCTCGGGCGAGGCGGTCTGGATGAGCGCAGGCAGCAGTGTCATGGCCACCGAGTCCAGCATGCCCACGCCCACCAAGAGAAGCAAAGACAGGTAGTACCAGGGAGACAGGGAGAAGGCAAGCAGCACTGCCCCCAGGACTACGTAGCTGCCCAGAAGCAGTGCTCCTTTCCGGGCGGGCGACCTGATGGTGGCCATGCCCAGGGCGCCCACCAGGGACCCGGCCCCCGATGCTCCCAGGAGCAGGCCCAACCCAGTGGGGCCTACCTTGAGCACATCGCGGGCGAATACGGGCATCAGGGTGTGGTACGGGACGACGAACATGTCGTAGGTGATCTCTAGGGTTAGCAGCGCCAGGATAGCCGGCTGGCCACGGACGAAGCGGACTGCCTCCGTCAGGTTTGCACGGAAGGACTCGGTGTTCGAGGCTGATGTGCGGTTGCCGGCGCGTATCAGGAAGCTGAGTGCCGCTCCTCCCAGGTCGAGAGCTGCTACCAGGAACAGGCACGGCGCCACACCCCAGCGGGCCACGATGAACCCCGCCAGGGGCGAGCCCACCATGAAGCTGGCCCGGATGGCCGCCCGCATGAGCGCGTTGCCGACCACCAGGTTGCTCTTGCCTGCCAGGTCGTATACCAGGGTTTGACGGGTAGGTTGGGCAAAGCTGTTGGCGGTGCCCGCCACTGCCATTAGCACCAGCAACTGCCACACATGGACGCGGTCGGTGACCACCAGCACACCGATGACCAGCGAGATGGCGGCCTGCCCCGCCTGGGCCAACCCCAGCAGGCGGCCACGGTCCATGCGGTCGGCCACGGTCCCACCCAGCGGCGCTAGCAGGTGGGGCCCCACCCGGGCCGCGGTCACTGCGCCCAGCATGAAGGGCGAGTTGGTGAGCTGGAGCACCAGCCAGCCCAGCGCCAGCGACTCCATCCACCGCCCCAGGGACCACACTGAGAGGCTCGACATGAACATGCGGAAGTCGCGCTGGCGGAGGAGTTGGAGGGAAGCAGGCCCACGGCCCAGGATAGCAGTCACACGCCAATTCTAATACAATGCCTAGCAGAGCGTTCTGTCGCTGTCACGCTGAACGCATGGGTAAGGCGCGCCTTGCCCCTACCTCGCATGACGGGAGTTGGCGCTTGAAGCTTCTAGCTATTGACGTGGGCACCGGCACCCAGGACATCCTGCTCCTGGATACGGCGCAGACGGTGGAGAACGCCGTCAAGATGGTCGTGCCCTCGCCCACGCGCATGGTCGCCGGGCGTATCGAGGAGGCCTCTCGTCAGGGCAAGGCATTGCTCGTGACCGGCGTGAACATGGGGGGGGGCCCCAGCACCGGCGCCCTGAAGCAGCACATCGCCCTGGGGCTGCGCGCCTACGCCACGCCCCAGGCGGCCACCACCTTCGACGACGACCTGAACGTTGTCCGTAGCTGGGGTGTCACCATCGTAAGCGACGACGAGGCCTCCAGATTGAGCGACGTGGCGAGGGTTGAGACCCGGGACCTGGACCTGGAGACCATCCGCAAGGCGCTGGCTGCCTTCGATGTCTCCCCCCACTTCGACGGGCTGGCGGTGGCTGTGCTGGACCACGGCGAGGCCCCGCCCGGCGTGAGCGACCGCCTGTTCCGTTTCCAGCACTTCCGCCGCGTCGTCGAGTCCGACAACCGTATCCTGGCCTTCGCCTATCTGCCTGCGGAGCTGCCGTCGTACTTGACCCGCATGCGCTCGGTAGCGGAGAGCGCACGGGGGGAGGACTGCCCCCTGGTGCTTCTGGACACAGGGCCGGCGGCGGCCCTGGGCAGCCTGGAGGACGCCCAGGTGGCCCGCCACCAAGCCGACGGTGTCGGTTTGGTCAACCTGGGGAACATGCACGCCCTGGGTTTCTACCTCCAGGGGGAGCGCATCCTGGGCCTGTTCGAGCACCACACCGGCCTGCTGGACGGCCCGGCCCTGGAGTCGCACATCACCAGGTTCCTCCAGGGCCGTCTGACCCATGAGGAGGTCTTCGAGCACCACGGGCATGGCTGCCTGATGCTGGACACTGCGCCTCGCCCGAAGGACGTATTCCTGGCCGCCACTGGGCCGCAGCGGGTCAAGTTCCTGAAGACGGGCCTGCGGCCCTACTTCGCCACGCCCTTCGGGGACATGATGGTGGCGGGCTGCTTCGGCCTTATTCGGGCCTTCGCCCATAAGGTGCCCGCATGGGGGGAGGAGATTGAGCGGGCGCTGGCGCAGCGTGTGTAGCGGGCGGGCACTACATCAGGAGCCAGTCCACCGGCACCAGCCGGCGGCCAACGGGGTCTGCGGCCAGACGTAGCCCCTCCAGGGCATAGGCCCCCAGGATGTACTGATCCTCCGGCCCGAATACCACCAGTGTCATCACGCCCCGGCCATCTACTCGGACCCGTGTCTCGCCAATCTCCATCTGGACACGGCGCTTGTCGGCCAGGCGGAAGGGCTCGCGACCGATGGACGATACCCCCAAGCGTTGCAGCAGAGAGGCAGGCACCACACTGAGGCTGGAGCCCGTGTCCACCAGCGCCTCGACACGCTCGTAGCGTTGGCCCTGAGAGTCGCCAATCTCGATGGTTACAGAAAAGGTGCCCATTTCGCCCCCATTATACCCACTGTACGTTTGTTCCACCATGTGCGCCGTTGCGCCGGCCACACTGCTGGCGGTATGATAGCGCCAGTGCACGAAGTCAGATATGGAGGGGTGGCCGAGCGGTCTATGGCGGCGGTCTTGAAAACCGCTCTCCGATTTCGGAGCGTGGGTTCGAATCCCACCCCCTCCGCCAGCGGTCTCAGCGTAGCCAGAGAGGAGGCACGCCCATATGATGCGACTGAGCAACTGCCCAATGGCGGTGGCCATACTCTTACTTTGCGTAGGGAGTGCTGTGGTCGGCTTCCCTGCCATGCTGCCGTGGGCTGGAGGCGTATACCTGGCTAGCCTGTTTGCATACCACCTTGTCAAGCGCGCAGTAATGCGCAGGGTGGGGTATTTCGACAACGCGTGGCACCTTAGCCAAGGTTTGAGTATGATCCTGGCACCTGCCGCCGCGGAGGGGGTCACGCTTGCAATGGGACTGGTCGGGTGGGGTGCCCCTCTGGGATCATTGTACCTGGCATTACGGCTGTGGCTATGGTCTCCAGACGAATTGCCAGTGTTCGGAGGCGTGCCCCTTTTGGGCTCCCTTGTTACAGTTGCAGCCGCTTGGGTCCTACCATCAGTGCTCCAGCCGGCTCTGGATGCGATTCTTTACAGCCATCGTCGACCAGCGTAAGTCGTTCAGCGCAGATGGTGACCGAGTGCAATCCCCGGATCTAGCGAAGCGGTGGGAAACCAATGTCCGAGTTTGGGCGGGATAAAGGCCTCGGCCTTAGCCCTTCGGCGCGCACACCTTACGGTGACAGATTGGGCCGGGTCGCTTCCACTATCGTGGTGGACGCTTGCAAGTGAAGGTCAAGGGGGTATCTTTTGAAAATCCATGAATACCAGGCCAAGGCGCTCTTCGCCCAGCACGGCATTCCAGTGCCCAAAGGCAAGGCGGTGGCCAACCCCGCCGAAGCCTACGAGGCCTATACAGCCCTGGGCGGGCGCGTGGTCCTCAAGGCCCAGGTCCACGCGGGGGGGAGGGGCAAGGCAGGCGGCATCCGCATGGCCGCCTCGCCGGAGGAGGCGGAGCGCGTCGCCCAGGACATGCTCGGCAAGCGGCTGGTCACCCACCAGACCGGCCCAACGGGGGCACCGGTCAACCGCCTGCTGGTGGAGGAGTCAGTCCCCGTGCGCCGGGAGCTGTACGTCGGTCTGCTGGTGGACGCTGAGTCAGCCCGCACGGTGGTGCTGGCCAGCCCCTCAGGCGGCATGGACATCGAGGAGGTGGCGGCCCGCACCCCGGAGAAGATCTTCAAGGAATATGTGGACCCGTGCGTGGGCTTGCGTTCCTTCCAGGCCCGCCGCCTGGCCTACGCCCTGGGGATAGGTCCTGCCCTCATCCGGCCAGCAACCGACCTTCTCAACAACCTCTACCTACTCTTCTGGTCCAAGGATGCCTCCCTGGTGGAGGTGAACCCGCTGGTGGAAACGGAGGACGGTCGCCTGCTGGCCCTGGACGCGAAGGTGAACTTCGACGACAACGCTACCTTCCGGCATAAGGAGCTAGCGTCGCTCCAGGACCCCACACAGGACAACGCACTGGAGCGCCGCGCCGCTGACAACGGCATCGTTTACATCCAGCTCGACGGCGATGTGGGCTGCATCGTGAACGGCGCGGGGCTGGCTATGGCCACCATGGATATCATCCACAATATGGGCGCTGAGCCAGCCAACTTCCTGGACATTGGTGGCGCCGGTAGCGGCGACGACAAGGTGGCTGAGGCCTTCAAGATCATCATCGCTGACCCCAAGGTCAAGCGGGTTTTTGTCAACGTGTTCGGGGGCATCCTGCGCTGCGACTACGTGGCCCGGGGAGTGGTCAAGGCCGCCCGAGAGACCGGTTGCCGCTTGCCTATGGTCGCCCGCCTTCAGGGGACTAACTCTGAGGAGGCCCAGCGCATCCTGGCTGAGTCCGGCCTGCCCGTTTCCTTTGCTACCGACATCGGCGAGGCGGCGCGGCTAGCCGTAGGCAAGCCGTAGCCGTTGAGGAAACCGTAGGGGAGTCCCGATACATCGGGACGTGTCCTCCCCGGGGCGGGCATCCCGACAGGTCGGGACCCCTATGGGATTCGTGATAGGGAGCACTATTATGAGCATCTTGGCTGACGAGAATACCAGGGTAGTTGTCCAGGGCATCACAGGCAACGAGGGCAGTTTCCATGCCCGCAAGTGCATCGAGTACGGGACCAAGGTGGTGGCGGGCTGCGTCCCGGGTAAGGGCGGCACCCGCTTCGACGACAAGGTGCCTATCTTCAACACCGTAGACCGGGTGGTGAAGGAAGCTGGGGCCAATACGGCCCTCGTCTTTGTGCCGCCGCCTTTCGCTGCCGACGCCATCATGGAGGACGCCGAGGCGGGCATCGGCCTCATCGTGGTGATTACCGATGGCATACCCGTCCAGGACATGGTGCTGGTCAAGCACTACCTGCGGGGCAAGCCATCGCGGGTCATTGGCCCCAACTGCCCGGGCATCATGTCGCCAGGCAAGACCAAGGTGGGCATTATGCCCGCCCACGTCTTCAAGCCCGGACATGTGGGTGTGCTCTCCCGCAGCGGCACTCTCACCTACGAGACGGTGTCTCAGCTCACAGCGGCGGGCCTCGGCCAGTCTACGTGCATCGGCGTGGGTGGCGACCCGATCATCGGCTCTACCTTCGCGGACCTGCTGCCGTTGTTCGAGGCTGACCCCGACACCAGTGCCGTGGTGATGCTGGGGGAGATTGGGGGCGCCGCCGAGCAGCGGGCCGCCGAGGTCATCAAGACCATGACCAAACCGGTCATTGCGCTCATTGTGGGCACCACGGCGCCGCCAGGCAGGCGCATGGGGCACGCTGGGGCGATTATCACCGGCGGCGGCTCCACGGCCAGCGCCAAGGCGGACGCATTGCGCGCAGTGGGAGTCACCATCGTCCCCAACCCCACGGAGATTGGAGCGACCGCCAAGCGAGTGCTGAGTGCAGCCCCAGGCGGTGCTCCACTCCCTTCTCCCTCTGGGAGAAGGCGAGGATGAGGGCGCCCTCACCTTAATCCTCTCCCAAAGGGAGAGGAGATCTGGCCCAACGCATTCTCACAGCAGTTCTGTACGGAGGTATGCTATGGCCATTTCTACTGACAAACAGGTGGAGACCACGGCAGTCTATTTCCGTCGCCCGGGGAGGGACAACACCCAGGAGACGCTCCGTCTGGCCCATCAGCGGGCCGAGGAGCTGGGCATCAAGACCGTCCTGGTGGCCACCTCCCGAGGGGACACCGGCCTTCAGGCGGTCGAAGCCTTCACCGGCTTCAAGGTGGTGCTCGTCTCTGCGGCGACCGGCCACCGGGAAGCCAACGCTCAGGATCTGCCGGCGGAGACGCGCGCCCTTCTTCAGGCCAAGGGGGCGACGGTGCTAACCACCACACATGCTTTCGCTGGGGTGAACCGCGCCATTCGACGCCGCTTCAACACCTACCAGATATCGGAGATCATGGCCTGGACCCTGCGCATCTTCGGGCACGGCACCAAAGTATGCTGTGAGATCGCCCTGATGGCCGCCGACGCCGGCTTGGTGCGCACCGACGAGGACGTGATCGCCGTCGCCGGGACCGGCAAAGGGGCTGACACCGCCCTGGTGCTCCAACCCGCCCACGCCCAGGACTTCTTCGAGCTCAAGGTACGAGAGATAATCTGCAAGCCCAGGATGTAGCAAAGGGATACTTTGACCTCGTGCCCCCAATCGGCGAACGAAGCCGTAGCCCGGCTTCGCCAACCAGTGCGATGGGGTTGCGAACCCCGAGCTTCGGACGTGGGACCGTGCGGACCAGCCTAGCGGGCCTGCCCAATCCGACGGACTCGCTCGATGAAGTCCGGGCCGACGGCCGCGTCCTGGCTTTGGTAGACCGGCTTCACTGCTGCGAAGAAGGCTTGCTTCTGGGTGGCGGTGAACACCGTGACTGACACGCCCAGGGACTGGAGCTCAACCATCAGTGTGCGGTCATCCTGCTGGGCAAGCTGGCGCATGTAGTCCATAGCGGCCCGGCCCGCATCGCGCAGTGCCGCCCGAGTGTTCGGGGACAGCTTGTCCCAGGAACCCCTGTTGAATCCCAGTATGGCCGTATCCCAGCTATAGTCCCAAACGGTCAGGTATGGCTGCACGTCGTACAGCTTGGCGGAGTAAATCAGGGGCAGGGGGTTGTCCTGTGCGTCCACCTCTTTGCGGTCCAGGGCGCCCCACAGGTTGGTGAAGGTGATGGCCATAGGCTGCGCGCCCAGGGCCGTCATGGTGTCCTGGTACAGCTTGTACTTGGGGACTCCGACCTTCAGGCCCTTCATGTCCTCAGGCCTCAGGATGGGCCGAACGCTGTTGGTGATCTGGCGGAAGCCAGCCTCCCCATAGCCCAACCCCACAATGCCACGCTTTTCCAGGCTGTGGAGGAGCTCCTGGCCAACGTCGCCATCCACCACGCTGTAGGCGTTCTGGCGACTGGCCATGATGAAGGGTAGGCTCAAGGCCTCCATGCGTGGTTCAAGGTGGGTGTAGGCCAGGTTGGACTGTATGGTGGCCTCCACCCCTCCCAGAGCCAGAGCCTCCAGGGCAGCCTGGTCATCGCCCAGTGCGGGCATCAGGTCCGGAAACAGGTCCACCTGCACCTGTCCCTGAGTCCGGGCCTCAGCCAGATCCTTGAACCGCAACGCGGCCTTCCCGAAGTTGGACTGCGCATTGCCCGCGTGGGTGAGCCGGACCCTTATGGTCGTATCGGGCGTCGGCGTCCTGGTGGGGCGTGGCGAGGCGGATGTCGGCGCCCCTGCTGGGCTGCTTCCAGAGCAAGCGCCCAGAATCAGGCCGACAAGCAGCAGAAGCGACAGCAGTGTCGCTGTGGGCCGTGGGGTGCGGCTCAATGTGTCAATCCTCCCGGTGACGCCCCTGTTCCCGTGGTGGCCAGGCAGACCGCACCAAACATAGCATGTCCACAGCTACGCCGCAACGCAGTAGCTCGGCAGCGGATGAAGGCCTTTTGCCTGTACTACGGGGAAGGCGATGTCAGATGGAGAGCAACCGATCGCGCAGCTCGTGGGTTATCGGGGCGACAAGGCGACAGCGGCCAGACCTATTGGAGCGCCCTCAGCCTTTGCTGTTGTAGCGGATGATGGCGATGACCAGCAGCAGGAACGGAGGTCCCATCAAAGACGACAATATGACCACGGGAAGGCTTGCCCCGGCGGCTTGCGCGACCAGGCCAATGACAGTGCCCGCGACCATGTAGAACATCAAGTTCTTCATCATCTGTTGCCTGACCCAAGCGTGCGCAATACGAAAGGCAGGTTAGGAAACTCGCCCTAGAGACTCGCTAGCCCAGGAGCTCTGCCACCAGCCCGTCAATGCGCAGGGCTATCCCGTCCTCTTGCAGGGATCCCCGGATAATCTGGCGCGCCCTGACGAAGTGCATGCCCTCCTTCAGCTCCACGGCGCCAGCCACCTGCTCGGCGTGCGAAGCGGCCTGGGCCAACTCTTGGTGCAACTTCTCAGAAGGGTCAAATCCGGGAATGGGGAGGGACAGCATTACCTTGTCGAAATGGCGTGCTCCCCACTGGCCACGGGCCTGCATGCCAGCGATGAGAGATCGGGCTGTCTCGCTGTTCAAGGTGGCCGCCAGGTAACCGGCCTCACGTTCGGTTTCGGCGGCAATCCAGTAGAGCGCGTGTTCGACTATGGCCAAGCTATCTCGGAGGATGGCCGCCGCTGGCAGTGTGCCCGAAGCAGCATAGACCACCCGCAGCGGGGGTGGTGGCAACTGTGCGGTGAGTTGGCCGTAATAGTCAAGCTGTTCTGTTAACGTTCGCTTGCCTTTGCCATGCTCAACCCAAAGTCGCTCAGCTTCGGCGAGCCAAGCGGCCAGGAAAGCATAACCCTTCCGCTGGGCCTCAGTGGAATCAAGTAAGCTCCCAGACTCCTGGTCCCAGGGGACCACGGCTAGGATTGGCTCCAGTAAGCGGAACGGGGCCACTGACTCGCCCAGATACAGCTCTCGCAGGAAGTCGGCCTCAACGTTTCGCCGTAACGCCGTGATGCCTTTCCAGGGTTGTTTCTCTTGCGCGCTGCGTCGGCTGGTCACGAGAGGCTCCCTAAGGTTAGGACCTAGCTTGTCTGCGTCCGATGCTTGCACCCGGAACAGTACCGACGGGAACACTACGGCTCCGTCACGGAACCTACCGGCGTAGCCTGCGGTTATGCGGCCCCGCCTTTCAGTGGGCCACGGGACTTCATGCCAGGTCAAGTGCCGGTCAGCCTCCGCTAGCGTTGCATCGCGTCTGGGCAGGTGGCCCGAGGCTGCCAAAGCCGTGTTTGGAAGGCGTCGGGCTGAAACCCCGTCCCCAGTGGCACCGTTCTCGTTCTTGGCAAACAGGACACAGGAAGGGACCGGGAACAATGGCTGAACGTCGTCGCTGAAAGCCCACGCCTCCGCGAACTGGACGGAGGCAAAGACCTGGACTACCTTTTTCCCTTTGCGCGTGCCGTACACGCCGGTACGGAAGCCCGCGAACTGCCTGCGGGACATGGTGGCATAAGGCATGACGAAGGCGATGGTGCCCGTAGGCTTGAGATAAAGCTCCACACATCTCACAAAGAAGTAGGCAGACAGGTCCTGTTGCTGGGCCACTTCGCCCATCCATAGTCCACGTGCTCGGCAGCTTTGCTGGAAGCGCGGTTGGCTCTCTGTCTCGATGTACCTGTAGGGGAGCCAGGGCGGATTGCCGATTACCACGTCGGCCCGCTGGTCCTCCCGGGAGAGCCATATCGGTCGGGCCTGGTTACGGGCCACGAAGCCCCAGATATGGTTACGTCCGCCGCGGTGCAGCTCCCGTAGTGTGTCGTATGTCTGCGCCAGTTGTTCGATGGTGTGTGAGTCAAGATCGAAGGTGCGTTCCAGCCATGCCTTCAATCCTTCGGACGGCCCGTCTTGTTTGCTGAGCTCTAGCATGCGCTCTACGGCGGCGTCAAACGTCGTCGGATCGCGCGCAAGTTCAAAAGAGAACTTCAGAGGCGGGCCACCGCCGGGCACCTCAATGAGCACCTCGCGCTCAGCGAGCAACCCGGAGGTATTCCACTGAAGGGAATCGCCGAGATAGACGGGCAGGGTCAGTTGGGGTGGCCTGTCGCGCAGCCGCTCCTCGCCCAAGGCGAGGAGGTAGGTGACCCGGGCGATCTGTACCGCGACTGGGTGGACGTCCACGCCGAATACCTGTCGGCAGGCCCTCTCCACGGCTTCCCCTGATGAGATGCCGGACGCCTCGGCTGCGGCCAGAAGGCGGCGCACGGCATGGAACAGGAAGGTCCCGGAGCCGCAGGCGGGGTCCAATACCCTTTGCTCCAGGGGACGTTGAATAGCTCGCTCACACATGCGCTGGGCCAGCCAGTCCGGCGTGTAGTATTCGCCCAGGTCATGGCGCTGCTCCGGGTCCACCAGGGACTCGTACAGGCCTTTCAGCACATCAGTCTGCACGTCCCTCAACCGGAAGCGCCCGCTTTGCAGGGCTATACGCCTTACCAGGTTAACGCCCCTGCTGGAGGCCAGAAGCCAATCGAAGAAGTCGGCCTCCACAGCGCCGCCAATACCGGCTTGCTGGAAGGAGCGGCCAGCCAACAGGTCGGCTGGCTCGGGCACGTCGTTGCCCAGGACGTGGGTGGCCATGGTCTTGGCAATGGTGTCCAGATAGGTGTGCTGGAAGAAGAGGGCGTCCTCGTCCACCGAGGAGCCGTAGACGCGCTCCATGAGTCTGGCCCAAAGCCCGCGCTTCAGCCGGACATCCGGGTGGTCACTAACCTCCTTCCACAGGCTGACCAGGTCTTCACGGGCCATGTGCCAGGCAAGGCTGCCGCGGCCCAGCTCACGGCGGACCGTCTCCGGGTCGGGCGTGAGATTGGCGCTAACGGCCACCACGGAACTGAGCCAGGCGAGAAGTTCCCTGGGGTGGTCCACGGGCGTTGCCAACAAGGGGAGTTGGCGGAGAGCGCCGGCGCGTATCTCGTACGGGATGAACGTAGCCCCGTCGGTAGCGATGCCAACGAAGTGCTCTCCGGTCTCCGCTTCCCTTTGGGACAGGTAGTCTGGCAGTCGTCTTTCAGCGTCGTTGGTCTCCTTGCGAAGGTCCGCCTTGAACTCGAAGACCGTTCTGCCGAGCAGGGCGTCAATTCGCCCATGCACCTCGGGGACAGGGCGCTCGAAGTCCACCTCGGTGCTGCTAGCTCCGAGGCCATCCACCAGGAGTTGGTACACGAGCGCTCGGACCTTCTCGTGTCCAGGGCGGGATGCCATCTCATTGGCGATGTCGCGCAAACGGTCAGAGGCTAACGGCATGGGGGCCTGCCCGAACCGACAGCTCTCTGTGGTCCCCCAGGGCATTCGAAGGAGCGCTTCCTCACAGTGCCCCGATTGTGCACCATCCTGCCAAAGCCTGCAAGTGTTCAGTTCTGGGCCAGCCCCATCGCCCCGCTTGAGCTTGTTGTCCCCCAGGGGGTTCTGGCCTATAATACGGCGGGAGATAGAGATGCCTAAGAAGAGTCGCCGTCAGCGAGCTGCCAATCCGAGGCCCGGGGCTGGACAGACCAGACCCCTGTCTGCGGTCGCCACCCAGGAGCCTTCCACCGCCACCGCTGTGCCGCAGTCTGCGGAAGCGCCTGCCAGGCCGGTGGCCCCCCGGCCGGTGGTCAGGCCGCGACCCGTGGCCTCTGGCCGCCCAGGTACGTCAGGCAAGGTCCTGGACTACTCCATGGTCCTCAAGGAAGCCCGCCGCATGGCGATCCTGGCCGCGACGATATTCGTCGTCCTCGCCATCATAGGCTTCGTCCTCTAGCTAGCTCCCGCACCCCACTGCAAAGGGGTGCTACAATCGGTGAATATGGTCTCTCCCCATCTGGAAGAGCTGCTTCATAACCTGCCGGACCGTCCTGGCGTCTACATCTTCAAGGACCGGCAGGGGGTCGCGATCTACGTGGGCAAGGGTGTCAGCCTGAGGAACCGAGTACGCTCCTATTTCGGCGCCCGCACCACAGCGCTGGTCCCCAAGCTGGAGCAAATGGTCCCCCGGGTAGCGGACATTGAGTACATTGTCACCCCCACGGAGGACGAGGCACTCATCCTGGAGAACAACCTCATCAAGCGCTACCACCCCCGGTTCAACGTGGCCCTGCGCGACGACAAGAGCTACCCCTACCTCCAGATCACCCTCCACGAGACCTACCCCCGTGTGGTGGTCACACGTCGTCGGGTGGACGATGGCTCCCGCTACTTCGGCCCCTACGCCAGCGCCGGTTCTCTACGGACCAGCGTGGAGCTGGCCAAACGGGTCTTTCCCTACTGCGGTATGACCCAGCCCATCACCGGCACCGCGAAGAGGCCCTGCCTGGACTACCACCTGGAGCGCTGTCTGGGAGCGTGCATCGGCGCCTGCTCGCCGGAGGAGTACCGGGCCGTCATCGGGCGACTCATCCTGTTTCTACACGGCAAACAGGGGGCGGTAGTCAGGGACCTGCGCCGCCAGATGGCGCGCGCGTCCGACAGGCTCGAGTTCGAGCGGGCCGCCCACCTGCGCGACCAGCTCGCCTCTCTGGAACGCGTCATCGCCAGCCAACGTATCGTGTCCACCCGGCGCCTGGATGCCGACGTGCTGGCCCTGGCCCAGCACCGCAACGAGGCATGGGTGGAGGTCTTCTTCGTACGGGAGGGCAAGCTCGTCGGGCGCGACCACTTCATCATGGAGGGTGCCCAGGATGAGCCCCCGGGCCAGGTGCTGGCCAGCTTCATCGAGCAATACTACAGCGCGGGGTCCGATGTGCCCCCTACGCTGTACCTCCAACATATGCTACCCGAAGCGGATGTGCTGGTCAGGTGGCTCTCCGGACTCAGAGGGAAGGCAATACGGCTAGTGGTCCCTCAACGTGGGCAGGCACGGCAGCTCCTCGATATGGCTGTGCAGAACGCCCAGGAGGGCCTGGCCCAGTTGAAGGTGCGCTGGTGGGCCGACGCAGAGAAGACCACCGCCGCCCTGGCCGAGCTACAGCAGTACCTGGGACTACCCCGGTTGCCACAGCGCATCGAGTGCTACGACATCTCGAACATCCAGGGCACCTCCGCTGTGGGCAGCATGGTCGTATTCCAGGAGGGGAAACCGCGCACCGCCCACTACCGGCGCTTCCGCATCAAGACGGTGAGTGGGGCCAACGACTTCGCCATGCTCCAGGAGGTAATCCGGCGGCGGTTCCACAAAGCGGCCGCTGACGCCGGCGAGGGCTGGGCTGTGGCGCCGGACGTGCTGCTCATTGACGGTGGCAAGGGCCAGCTTCGCGCGGTGCTGGAGACCCTGGCCGAGATGGGGGTAGCCGAGGTCCCCGCGGCTGCATTGGCCAAGGAGCGGGAGGAGGTCTTCCTCCCGGGACAGGCGGACCCGCTGGTACTGCCGCGCACCTCCGGCGCGCTGTACCTGCTCCAGCGGGTGCGGGACGAGGCCCACCGCTTTGCCCTGGCCTACCACCTGAAGGTAAGGCAGCGGAGCACCATGCGCTCCCCCCTGGACGAAGTGCCGGGCATTGGTCCTACACGCAAACGGCAGCTTATCCGCACCTTTGGCTCGTTGAAAGGGGTGAAGGAAGCGCCGGTGGAGGAGATCGCCAGCCTGCCTGGGTTCACCCGCCAGTTGGCAGAGAAGGTTAAGGCCTACCTGTAGGGGCGGGGGCAAACTTATGATACTGGGCGAAGACGAATATAGGCGTGGTTTTCTGGATTTTGAAGCTGACCTACCTCAGGGTTCTTCAGTGGAGTTGTGGACTCAGACTACCGACGTGCCTGATAGTGCATCACAATGGACAGGCCCCTACACCGACCCGCTCGGCTCAATGGTGCGGTCGCCGGTGGGGAGATACAGACGACTACATATAGTCCTGCACAGAGGACCTGACCCAACGAAGTCGCCAGTGCTAAGGAAGGTGCGTTGGGAAACAGATGATAGAACCGCGATCTGGCCTGGCGCTTTGGGATTCAGGGGGCCACCCGGGCCTCTTACGCTGGGCCGGGACTACGGGTATTCTCACAGAGTTGTTGTTAGGCCTAAAAAGGTCACTTGGGAGCAACCCTTCGTACTGGTCGTCAGAAATATTAGGGTGAGGTTCGTGAAAGGCAAGCTCAACGGTTTCAAGGTCACTGGCTTTGACGAGGCTACACTCAACGAAGACGGACGCCCCGTTGTACAAGGCAAAGTGGAGGATGTGGAAGTTGAAGGAGACCTCGTTGAGGTGCTCGTAACCGTTCCTGCCAAAGACGAGTTTGAGGGCAAGGAGCGCGCCAGGGACCTTTGCTATTCGACACTTGGGCTCCTGGCTCTTTCATTTGGCCAGCAAATCGTTGGAGACCAGGTGTTTGAGGATTATTTCTTTAGCGGACCCGAGGAGGAAGAAGGTGAAATCTCTATCCCGTTCAATGCCCCTTTCAGTGCGGTAGCCAAGGTGGCTGGCAGTATGGCAGCGGAGACCGATATCGCACTCGCAAACCTCAGCTCCACCGACCTTCTCCCGTCAGTGAGTTTGGCTCTTAGGTGGTACTACAAAGGCTTGACTAGCTCGTTCCCCACTGATGCGTTCATATCGCACTTCATCGGTATTGAGACCATTGCCAACGGCCATTTCGCTGGAATCATCCCACCTCCCAAAAGAGAGGAGTATTCGGCGTTGTCGGAGTACTTTAGTAAGGCGTCGCCAAGAATTGACAACAAGCTAAGAGATGTGGTTCTGGAGCGTGTCGCCGATTTCCCTCTGGCAGCGAAGTTTCAGAGATATTGGAAAGCTCGCTTTGGCAACATAGGCAAGAGTGAAACCTCCAGATTCCGCTCACTCAACGTGCTTCGGAATGATGTGCTTCACGGCAGAGTGACTCTCGTTGAGCATCGGTATATGTCTCAGGCGCGGGAGTTGCTGGAGCGTATGCTGGCCAGAGAACTTTCGGTAGGTGAGGCAACGCTACGCACACACAGCGAACCTCGAATTCACTCTGCCGTGCTGAGATATGTGGCGCAAGCGAAGGAGTCATGATGAGCGTGCTGAAGCTTACCCTGGCCGTGGAGCACTACGACCGCCATCTTCCCTTGCTGGAGGGCCTGGTCCAGCCCGAGGGCATCGAGCTACAGGCCAAGGAGGTGGGCCAGACCACCGGCGCCGGCGGCCGACACGAGCGCATGCTCCAGCACCAGGAGTTCGACGCCGCGGAGGTCTCCATGTCGTCCTACATCATGGGCCGGGCGCGAGGCCTGCCGCTGATCGCTATCCCCGTCTTCCCCCGCCGGTTGTTCAGCCAGTCCAGCATGTACTGCTACTCCGGGGCAGGCCTGAAGCGCCCGCAGGACCTGGCGGGCAAGCGCGTGGGCCTCAGCACCTATCAGACCACTATGTCCGTACTGGCCAAGGGCGACCTCCAGCACGAGTACGGTGTAGCCACGTCGAGCGTTACCTGGGTCACCAACCGGGCGGAGCTTTTCCCCTTTGAGACGCCGGCGGGTGTGACCATACAACCGGCGCCCTCTGGACGGTCTGTGGAGGACCTGCTAGCCGAAGGCGCGATAGACGCTTTGATCATGCCACGAGTGCCCCGGCCCCTGGCCGAAGGTTCGCCCAGGGTGGGCAGGCTCTTTCCGGACGCCCGCGCGGAGGAAGCGCGCTACTTCCAGAGGGTTGGCTACTACCCCATCATGCACACCATCGCCCTCAAGGAGAGCTTGCTGAAGCAGCATCCCTGGGTGGCCGCTAGCCTGTTCCATGCCTTCGAACAGGCCAAGCAAGTGTGCTACCGGCGCTACGATGATCCCAACTGGAGCATGCTGGCCTGGGCCAGGTTGCTCCAGGAAGAGGAGCGTCGAATCTTTGGCCCAGACCCCTGGCCCAACGGCCTGTCCAGCAACCGGCGCAATCTGGAGAGATTGGTGCAGTACTCCTGGGAGCAGGGGCTTATCCCCCACCCCATGCCCGTGGACGAGCTATTCGCCGAGAGCACCCGGGGGCTGTAGGAGAGGCCACGGCTAGTCTGGCGACCCGGACCGGATTCGGACCGGCGATCTCTGCCTTGACAGGGCAGTTTGTTAGTCCGCTACACCACGGGGCCGCTGCGCCAGAATTCTAGGCTGCTGGCATAGCCTGTGTCAAGGCGTAGTCCCAAGCCACGGGCGCAGGCCACGGATCCCTCGGTCGCTGCGCTCCCTCAGGATGACAAGTAGCAGCTTCGGCTGGCCAGGGGCGCATGGCAATCGCTATCGCTATGGCAAACCCGAATCCACTACCTGGGACGGCAGCGGCACAAGACCCCCCAGGCGACGGATACCAGACTACGCTTGCCTCCCGCAGCCGAGGGCCACCTCGATACGGGCCGGAAGCTCGGGTGGTGAGAAGGGCTTGGTGATGTAGTCGGTGGCTCCCTGCACGTTGGTGGCGGTGAAGAAGGGCGCCCGCACCGTGTTCAGGGGAATGGACCACACCCGCCGGTCGGCGCTGGCCTGCGTGGAGAGTAGGGCAGTGGATGCCAGCTTAGCCGCGGCCAACTCTTGATTGGGCCAGCTAGCCCCCCGACCAAAGCTCTTCGGTCCTGCGAGGCGCCTGTACTGCTGGACCCTCGCACGGTCGCCCCACACTAAACTGCCTGTACAGGGGACTGCATACCATAGATATACCTGGTTTGAGACATAAAGCCCTCGACAGCCATGATACAATTCACGAGATTGTGACAAACGGCTAGCATCGCGGGTTATAGGACTGTAACGTTTTTATGCAGCTCTCCACGAAAACCCGCCTACGCAAGGGAACACTGAATTGACACGCCCTGCACCGGCATAGAGCTCTATTACGTTTCTGAACCACTTGACACCCACGGGGCAAATGACTAGACTGCTGGCGACCAGGAGGGAATCAGTCCCATTGAGAGTGCCAACTGACCAAGAGGCTCACGTAGGCGGGCCGCAAGAGGCAGTCTCGTTGGCGCTGTCTCCCTACCTGCCAGCCATCCTCGTGGAGGGCCTGGCACGCGAGCCTAACCGACTATCTCCCTGGGTAGACCCCATCCAGGGCACCCTGGTCCTCACCGACATTTCTGGGTTTACCCGTATGTCGGAGCTCCTGGCAGAGACGGGAAAGGAAGGCGCGGAGCGGCTCACGGGTATTATCAACAGCTACTTTCACCCCCTGCTGGATGTGGCCCGAACGCATGGCGGCAGCAACGTCAAGTTTGGTGGCGATGCCCTGCTGCTCCTGTTCACCGGCGAGGGCCACGCGCGCCACGCCGTGGCGGCGGCACTGGCAATGCAACGGGCCACCCGTCGCTTCCCTTCGGTCCAAGTGGGGCGCGACCGTATTAGAGTGAGCATGAGTGTGGGCGCCCACAGCGGCGTTTTCTGGTCTGCCTCCGTAGGTGTCCCTGGCCGCAGGATGCAGCACTTCATTCTGGGAAAAGACGCCAGTCGTGTGGCCCAAACCGAGGCTGTGGCTGCGGCCGGAGAGGTCGTGGTTACAGCGGCCACTCTGGCCCTGGCTGGTGAGAGGAACCTGGTGGAGCCGCGGGGTGACGACTTCCGGGTCCGGCGCCTGTTGGGACGGGTCAGCATGACCTGGTCTCCCAGGACTGAGACGTCCCTACCGCCCTCTTGCATCCCGGACCTGCTCGCCTATCTGCCTCCGCCGGTGGTCCAAGCCGCGACTGGGGGTGATGAGGCCACTAGCGTAGAAGGCGAGCACCGCAAGGTTACCATTGCCTTCATAAACTTGCTGGGGGTCAATGAGCTCCTGGCGGAGCGGGGTCCCCTGGCCCTGCGGGATGAGCTCCAGCGGTACACAGCCCTGGTGGTGGACCTATCGGAGCAGTACGGCGGCTTTCTGGTGGGCAACGACGTGGACACCAATGGCCTCAAGCTAATCCTCGTCTTCGGTGCTCCCGTTTCCCACGAGCACGATTCCGCCAATGCCTTCAGGATGGCCCTTGCCCTGGACCAGCAGCTATCTCGGTTGAACATGCCACTCCGCCATCGAATCGGTATTCACGCTGGCTTCGTCTTCGTAGGCGATGTCGGGTCCCCCGTCCGGCGCGACTACACCGTAATGGGGGACGCCGTCAACCTGGCCGCCCGGCTCATGGGTTCGGCCTCCCCCGGTCAGGTGCTGGTATCCCAACAGGTAGCCTGCGAGGCCGGCCCGAGCTTCAACGTTCGGGAGCTGCCGCCCATCTCAGTGAAGGGCAAGAAAGCCCCCGTGCCCATTTGCCTGTTGGAAGGAGAGCGGACCTCTGCTTCAGCGGGTGTGGCCACCCAGGCCCCGGCCCTGCTAGGGCGCGAAGCCGAGATGGCGCTGCTGCGACGCCTGTGCCAGGAGACTGAGGACGGAAAAGGCCGGGCCGTGGTTATCTCCGGAGAGGCAGGGATGGGCAAGTCCCGCCTGGCCCTGGAGCTCCAGGAGTACCTGCTTTCCCGGAGTTGGACCGTTCATCACGGCCAGTGCCACTTCTACACGGCGGCCAACCCCTTCGCTCCCTGGGTCCATGTTCTGGGGTCCTTGTTCGGCACCGGACTCGCCGACACCGCCGACGACCGTAGCGAAGCAGTCCTGGCTGCCATTGAACACCTGAATCCCGACCTGCTGGACCTGGCTTCCCTGCTTAATGGCCTCCTCGGTCTGTCAATCCCGCAGAGCGATGTCGTTGGCTCCCTCGACGATGGAGCCCGGCGGGCCCGCTTCTTCGATCTGGTGACGGGCCTGCTTCGGGCCGCCGCCAACGAATCACCCCTGGCCGTGATGATAGAAGACCTGCAATGGGCTGACCACAGCTCGCTTTAGCTTGCTGAGCGCCTGGGAGCTAGTTTGGGCTCGTCACGCCTTATGATGTGCCTCACCCACCGCCCCACGCCCGGGCTGCCACTGGAGCTGCCTCCAGCCTCGATGACCACCGTTTCCCTCGGAGAGTTGCCCAAAGAAGCTGCGGTCAGCCTGGTGTGCGCAGTGGTCGAGAGACCAGAGCTGCCACCCCAACTCGTGGAGACTATCCTCTCCAAGGCCAGAGGCAATCCTCTGTTCCTGGAGGAGGTAGCGCGGGCACTTCGTCAATCGGGTATCTTGGACCGTGTCTTGAGCACACCGCTTTTCCGAATGGCGGAGGAGCTGAAGGCTTTGGAGATCCCGGACCGTCTCCATGGGGTGGTGCTGGCCAGGATTGACGCTCTGGCGCCTGTGACAAAGGAGGCCCTCCGAACTGCATCGGTGATTGGGGACAGCTTCGATCTCCCCACCCTGGGCTCGCTTCTCAGCCTCGATGCGGAGGACCCACGCTTGCAGGCCCGGCTACACGAGCTCCTGCAACTGGAGCTGGTCCAAAGGGAGACCTCCGGCGTCCGCTTCAAGCAGGCGCTGGTCCAAGAGACCGCGTATGAGACCCTGACGTTCGCTCGTCGCCGCCAGCTTCACCACAAGGTGGCGTCGTATATCGAGGAGGCGCATGCCGGACAGTTGGAGCCCCAGTACGAAGCCCTGGCGCACCACTACGGGCGCTGCGGCGACAGCAGCAAGACGCTGTACTACTCCGTAAGGGCGGGAGACAAGGCCCGCCAGGTCTTCGCCCACGAGGAGGCCATCGGCTACTACCACCGTGCCCTGGAGCACACCGGCGGCCCCCAACTCACTCAGCGCAGCTACGTATCAGAGCGCATGGGCGACTGCTACGAGGTGTCGGGCCGCCATGCTGAAGCCACCGGCGCTTTCTCCAAAGCCCTGCGGGCATGGCGCAGCGTCATCCGCCGGCCGCGTGCGTCCTCGCCGGTACTGCCCGACCTGTTCGAAGGACAGCCGCCCAAGGTGCGGGAGGCCGTGCTCTGCCGCAAGATAGGCGTTTCCCACGAGCGCAACTCGGACTACGACTCGTCGCTGCGGTGGCTGGAGGCAGGCTTGAGAGCGCTGCCACGAAGACACCCTTCAGAGGCTGCTCAGTTGTACGCGGCCAAGAGCGTATCCCTGTTCCGCAAGGGCCTTTACAAGGAGGCAATCCGTCAGGGCCGGCTGGGGCTCGCCCTGTCCCGTCACAGCGGCGAGCGGCGCCAACTGGCCTACGCCCACAACATGCTCGGTGGCTCCTATGTAGAAACGGGTGACCTGAGGCAAGCCCTCCGGCACCGGCAGACGGCCGTCCGCTTGTATACCGAGGCAGGCGACCTCCCCGGGCAAGCTTCGGCCAACAACAATCTTGCCTCCTGCTACCAGGTCTTGGGGGACTTGGACAACGCCCTGCACCACTACGAAGTCAGCCTGAAGGCGAGTGACCGTTTGGGCAACCGCGTTATCGCTGCTGTGGTCCACAACAATATCGGGGAGGTACTGCTCACCGAGAGCCGCCTCGATGAAGCGGTGGGCCATTTTCAGAAAGTGGTGGAAACCTACGACCAGGTGGGAGACCCCTTGGCCGCCGCCGGTCTGGCCTTAGTCAACATGTCGCGGGCCAAACAGCGCCAGCACGACTACACCAGCGCCACACATCACCTGGAACGGGCCGTGGAGCTCCTGCACAAGGCCGGCGCCCGTGGGCTGCTGGCGGAGGCCGTCCTCCAACAGGCCGAGCTAGAGTTGGACACGGTCCAGACGGAGTCGGCCTTCCGCACTTGCGCGAGGGCCCTGCAAACGACCCGAGAGTTGGGAGCTAAGCTTCTGGAGGCGCGTGCACTCCGAATCCTGGGGCGCATTGCCTTGCTGGGCGGCCACCATGCGCAAGCCGAAGCCTATCTCCGTGAGAGCGCTGAGTTGGCCCACCGTCAGGGTGGGGAATACGAAAGTGGGTTGGCTCTGCTGAGTCTCGCCGAGGTGTACGGCCGCCACGGGGACCTGAAGGGCGCTGGCCAGCGGCGCCGGCTGGCCCTGAGGCAGGCGACGGCCATCTTCCGACGACTGGGCGCAGAGGGCGAGCTATCACAAGCCATGCAAATGCAGGCTGGCGGGTCCAGCTAGGGTAGTTTTGTTCAGGAGTTGTACGCGATGGCAGCAAAGGGCAAACTTCGGGGACTCATCGTTCTCTTGGCTACACTGGCAATCTTGGTGCCGCTCCTGTCAGCAGGCGGTCCCACCTTGGCTTCGTCCGGCGGTCTGTTAAACCCTGGCTTTGAGGACGGCGCTCTGGGTGGGAACCCAATGTACTGGGACGTGAAGTCGCGCGCTGACTCAGTTTTCGTCCGTGATGCCGATACCTCTGCCACGTACCCTACGTATGTGGGTATGGGCGTATCCGCCGGGGTCACGCCCTTCAAGGGCAATTATATGCTGCGCCTGGGCACGCCCAAGGCCACCAAGGAAAAGCAGAACGTGGGTGACAACACCGTCTCCCAGACCTTTGCGTCCAACGGCAGCAATATCAGGTTCGCCTTCAGACTGTTCTCCTGGGAGTTCCGTGGCAACGACGTATTCCAATTCGGCCTCACAGACGCGACCAGCGGTGCGTCCGTGGGAACACTGAGCTCACCAGTGACCTTCACCAATTCGGCTGGCCGCTCTTTCACCTGTGTTGCTCAGCCCTGCAAGTTCAACATAAGTGCCAACAAGAGCGGAGATTATCTGGCTACTGGTTGGGTCAAGGTGGGGATTGTCAATATCCCCACTGGCAACCTCAAGCTGACCTACACCGTCAGCGGCGTCAAGGACAACGCTCACGCCACCTGGGCCTATTTCGACAACTGGAACACCCCGCCGGTAGCCACCGTCGCCTTGAACAGCAGCTCGCCCCGGACCAACGATACCCTAACGGCGACGGCCACCAAGTCCGACGTGGACAACGACCCTCTGACCTTGACCTTTGTCTGGAAGGTGAATGGCGTTGTCACCAAGACCACCGCTGGCTCGACCAGCTTGACAGACACCTATGACTTGAGCGTGGCAGGCAATGGCGACAAGGGCGACGTTATCGCTGCGGAAGTGATCCCCAACGATGGCACCGATAGCGGCGCCGCGGTCTCGGCGCAGGGCACTGTGGCAAACACGCCCCCCGTGGCCAGCGTCGCCCTGAACACCAACTCGCCCCGGACCAACGATACCCTAACGGCGACGGCCACCAAGTCCGACGTGGACAACGACCCTCTGACCTTGACCTTTGTTTGGAAGGTGAATGGCGTTGTCACCAAGACCACCGCTGGCTCGGCCAGCCTGACGGACACCTATGACTTGAGCGTGGCAGGCAATGGCGACAAGGGCGACGTTATCGCTGCGGAAGTGATCCCCAACGATGGCACCGATAGCGGCGCCACGGTATCCGCCCAGGCAACGGTGGTCAACTCGCCGCCGGTGGCCAAGTTCGCCTTCGCTCCCACCCAACCGGTGGAGGGCAGTGTTGTCCAGCTCAAGGACCTTTCCACTGACCCCGACCCCGGAGATGGGATCGGCTCCTGGCAGTGGCAGGTCCAGGGGACGGCCATGACCACCGTGACTTCCCGGGCGCAGAACCCGTCTTTCATTCCGCCCAACGACGGCATGTACAGCGTTTCCCTCACCGTTAGTGATGAGGACGGGGCGACTACCACGGTGGCTTCAGGAGGCACTGCCACTGACGGTAGCGCTGTATCACCACTGGTGGTGAGCAATGCCCCACCGCTGGTGAACGCCCTCAATGTCGAGGTCAGGGTAGGCGATGACCTGTCCCTGGTGGGGCGATTCCTGGATACCGGCTGGCTGGACACACACACCGCAGTATGGGTGGTCCAGGGCATAGGCCCGCTGCCAGCCACTGACACGGTCCTGAAGGAAGAGCACCAGGCAGCCCTGGGCAATGGTATCGTCACGGGCGTGGTAAGGGCCGCCGATGTGGCCCGAGCCCTCAGCACTGCCCTTAGCAACACTAGTCTCCCTGCCCGACTAGCGGGAAACCTGCGGGTTACGGACAGCTCCGGCGACTACCGGGATGACGTCATCGTGATCACCGTGCTCCCTAACAACGCTGCTAGCCGCGAGCCCAACGGCAGCCTCGACCAGGCTCCCGTCGTGACCAGCGACTCCGTCTACGCTTCGTACGTCCAGTCGGCTGGGGACATTGACCTCTACGAGGTCAAGTGGCCAGGCGTAGGCCTGGAAGACCCGCCGATGCCTGGGGCCGCGAGTCCTAGCGACGCCCGACCTCTGCCCGCCGGCACTGAGGTCCTGGTCAATCTGAAGGGCCTTCCTGCCGACTATGACCTGGTGCTCCTCACGCAGTCGCCCACGGGCCCGACTCCCGCCCCGTTCCAGTTGAGCGGTTTTGGCCAAATGGGGTTCAACTCCCTTCCCTATCAGCTAAGCCCGTACCAGCTAAGCCCCTATCAGCTGAGCCCCTACCAACTGAGTCCTTTCCAGCTCAGCCCCTATCAGCTCAGCCCGTTCCAGCTTAGTCCTTTCCAGCTTAGCCCATACCAATTGAGCCCGTTCCAACTGAGCCCCTACCAGTTGAGTCCCTTCCAGCTCAGCCCCTATCAGTTGAGTCCCTTCCAGCTAAGTCCCTACCAGTTGAGCCCGTTTCAACTGAGTCCCTACCAGTTGAGCCCCTACCAGCTAAGTCCCCTGTCCCAAATGGGCTTCACTGGCCTGGACGGGACGCAGATCGGCGGCACGGACATCAAGGTGGCCGAGCTGGCCCTGGGCAGCATCCTCACTGGCAACGTCAAGGTGGTGGGCTTCTCAGCCAACCGCGGCTTGGCAGGCGAGACGCTGCTCGCCCGCATTGACGTGCCCGGCACCCGCCTGTTTGTGGCCGTGCTGGGGTCCAACGGCGCCTACAGCGCTAGCCCTTACTCGCTACAGGTAGAGTCCTCGGTGCCGATGGACACGGCTGTACTGGGCTCCAGCGCTATTGCGGACCCCACCCTGTTCCCTATGTGCGCCGGCTCGCCTCTGGTCAGCTCACCCACCAGCGGCACGGTTGTGCTCCGCCATGATGCCTCTCCGAAGGCCCTCTTCGTCACGCAGAGGGAGCGGCTACAAGCCCTGTACGGAATGGATGCCGCGGCGTGGAGCGCCTTCCAGGCCAAGCTGGAACAGCTAGCGGGGCATGATGCCGTCCATGGCGACATCGTCTCGCTGCCCAGCAACATCTATGACACCTGGGACACCAAGCCGTGCAGCGTGGATGCCGCCAACGGCGTATCCGCCGCGGTCCGCAGCACATTGCAGACCTATTTGGCCTCCAATCCGGGGATCCAATACGTGGTGGTGGTGGGCAGCGACGACGTAGTCCCCTATCGCCGAGTCCCCGACGAGACCATCATCAGCAACGAGCGCTACTATTTGTCGGGGGCATTCCTCAAGGCGGGCAGCCCCCTGTTCACCAGTGTGGCGGGAGGCTACAACCTCACAGACGACTACTACGTGGACAAGCAGCCCTCCCCGTGGCAGGGGCGAGAGCTCTATGTCCCAGACTGGCCCATTGGCCGCCTGGTAGAGACACCCCAGGAGATCAGCGCCGCGGCTGACGCCTTCCTGGGCAGCAATGGCATACTCAACCCCCGAACAGCGTTCGTAACTGGCTACGACTTCTTCGCCGATGGCGCTGGAGTTATGGCTGACAACCTCGCCGCCCGGCTGTCCACCCTCCGCGCCATCAGCGACTCCTGGACGGCTGCCGACATCCGCTGCCGGCTGCTGGGCCAGGACTCTGCCGGCCTAACTGGATGCAGCCCTGTGTCTGATGTGGATGCCATCAACGCCCACTTCACCCACTATGCCGCCCTGCCCGCCTCTGGTTTCACCACCGGCAACCTGGGCGACTTCTTCAGCAGCGACGAGGTGGCCAGGGCCAGCGGTGTGCCGACAGCCCTGTTCCGGCGGATCGTGTTCTCCATGGGCTGCCACGCCGGCCTCAACGTGCCCGACCGTAGCTCCGAGGCGGCCGACCCCGGCCTGCGCATCAACCCGGCCATGGACTTCGTCCAGGCTATGGCCGAGCAGCGAGCCATCTATGTAGCCAGCACTGGCTTTGGCCTGGGCGACGACGAAGGCATCGGCGGCACCGAGCGCCTACTCACCGTCTTTGCCAAGGCCCTGGTCCAGGGTAATGTGGCCATCGGTGACGCAATAGTTGCCGCCAAGCAGCAGTACCTGCTTGGCCTCAGCGCCATGACCGTTTACGACGAGAAGTCGTCCATCCAGGTCACACTGTATGGCCTACCCATGTACCGCGTGGTAACCACGACCGCGCCTGTCAGCCAGTCGGACCTGGCCCTGGACGCCGCCGCTACCCCGGGCACGCTGGTTGTGAAAGACGGAGGCACCAACACTATCACCAGCTACGCTATCAACCAGGTGACCACCACCTCTGGCGGCTACTTCACCGCTACGGCCAACGGCGAGACCCAGGCCCAGGCAACTGCCGGCCGCGCTATCCAGCCGCGCATAGTGCTCCCCATCGCTGCCGACGCTAGTCGAGGCCCGGTACACAGCGTTCTAGTCACCGCCAACAGTTACACTGACATCCCTGGCTTCGACCCGGTGATTGCCCGCCCCACCAACGAGTGGGAGGTCAACGCCACGGAGCCGCAGACCTGTTTTACATCCTTCTGGCCCTCGGAGATGGCTACCGTGAACAGCCTGGACACGGCCCAGGGCCTGCGTCAGGTCCTGGTGGTCACGCCGGGCCAGTTCCGCTGCACCAGCGGCCCAGCTCCGACGGTAGCCGGCACGCAGCGCCTGTACACTGGCCTGACCATTGAGCTTCTGCGTTCCACCTCGACGACCGATACGCAGCCACCTGTGGTGGACAGCGTGGACCTGCGGACAGTGGACAGTACCACTGTCGCTGTCACCGTCAACGCCAGCGACCCCAGCGGCATCGCCCGCATCATCGTTCTGCGGAACAGCAACGGGAACGTCAGCAAGACCTCTCTGGACCTCAGCCCACCGCTGCCGGCGACGGGCAGGTTCACGGTCAATGTCCCCGGCTACTCGGCAGGGGATGCGCTGGTGGTCCAGGTGGTGGATGGCGCCGGCAACGTGGCCTCTGCTACCGGCAAGGGTGCCAACCTGACCGTCATTGTGGTAAACTCCGCAGATTCAACGGTGGATGAGAATACCCCAGTTACCCTCACAGCGACATTGCCTGACTTCAATCGCTTGACTGCGCCGGTGTCCTACATTTGGGACTTCGGCGACGGCACGTTCGCTTCCGGACAGACCACAACTGGGACGATCAGCGTGGTTCACACCTACCCTGACGATGACCCGACTGGCACGCCGTCAGACAAGTATGTGACCACGCTGAAGGTGACCGACTCTGGCGGAGGCATCGGTGTCGCCGTCATCACGGTGACCGTGAATGACGTGGCCCCGGTGGTCGCCGCCCTGTCGGCGACATCGCCCATCGCTGAGGGCGGAACGTCCGTGCTGAGCGGCGCGTTCACCGATGTGGCGGTGCGGGACACGCACGCAGTGATGGTTGACTGGGGTGACGGGTATGTAGGGCCAGCAGCTCTCACACAGGGCGCAGGCTCCGGTACATTCACGGCGTCGCACCGCTACCTCGATGACAATCCCAGCGGGACCTTGTCCGACTCTTACAGGGTTATCGTCAGCGTGACGGACGATGACACCAAGGTCGGCACTGCAACTACGACGATAATTGTTAACAACGTTCCTCCGGTGGTCACCGCCCTGTCGGCCACATCGCCCGTCAACGAAGGCAGCACCTCTGTGCTGACCGGCTCGTTCGCCGATGTGGGGGTGCTGGACACACACACCGCGCTCATTGATTGGGGTGACGGTTCGCCCGTATCATCAGGCGCAGTAGTCGAAGCGAATGGCTCCGGGACGCTGGGTGGTAACCACGTGTACGCTGACAATGGCGCCTACACGGTGAAGGTCACGGTCACCGACGATGACCTTGGGGCTGGGTCCAGCACCCTGGTGGTGACGGTGAATAACGTAGCCCCCACGGTGATTGTTGGTCCGAACCAGACGGCTAACGAGGGCCAGGTCGTGTCCCTGGCCCCGGCGACGTTCAACGACCTGGGCACGAGGGACACCCACACCGCTACCATTGACTGGGGCGATGGCACCGCCCCAGACGTTGGAGCTGTATCCGAGAGCCCCTTCGGGCCTCCTGGTTCCACCTCTGGTGCCAACGGCACCGTGTCCGGCAGCCACGTATACGCCGACAATAGCACCTACACGGTGAAGGTCACGGTCACCGACGATGATGGCGGCGTTGGCTCCAGCACCCTGGTGGTGACGGTGAACAACGTCGCCCCCACGGTGAGTGCCGGCCCAGACCAGACGGTGAACGAGGGCCGGGTCGTGTCCCTGGCTCCGGCGACGTTCAACGATCCGGGTACACGGGACACCCACACCGCTACCATTGACTGGGGCGATGGCACGGCTCCGGATGTTGGCGTGGTAGCGGAAAGCCCGTTTGGGCCTCCTGGTTCCACCTCTGGTGCCAACGGCACCGTGTCCGGCAGCCACGTATACGCCGACAATGGCACCTACACGGTGAAGGTCACGGTCACCGACGATGATGGCGGCGTTGGCTCCAGCACCCTGGTGGTGACGGTGAACAACGTAGCCCCCACGGCGAGTGCCGGCCCAGACCAGACGGCGAACGAGGGCCAGGCCGTGTCCCTGGCACCGGCGGCGTTCAACGATCCGGGTACGCGGGACACCCACACCGCTACCATTGACTGGGGCGATGGCACCACCCCAGACGTTGGAGCTACATCCGAGAGCCCCTTCGGGCCTCCTGGTTCCACCTCTGGTGCCAACGGCACCGTGTCCGGTAGCCACGTATACGCCGACAATGGCATCTACACGGTGAAGGTCACGGTGACCGACGATGACCTTGGCGTCGGCTCCAGCACCCTGGTGGTGACGGTGAACAACGTCGCCCCCACGGCGACGCTGGGTAACAGCGGGCCAGTCGGCGAGGGCTCGCCCGCCACGATCAGCTTCACCGGGCAGTCCGACCCGTCCAGCGCGGATACGGCCGCAGGCTTCCATTATGCCTATGCCTGCAACAACGGATCGCTGGCTGGAGCCACCTACGCTGGCAGCGGCGCCAGCGCCTCCACCACCTGCGCCTTCAACGACAACGGCAACTACACGGTGAAGGGCCGCATCATTGACAAGGACGATGGCTTCACCGAGTACAACACTACGCTGACCGTGAACAACGTAGCGCCCGTGGTGACCGCGCCAACCGGCCAGAACGCCAACGGGGGAGCCTCCACCAGCTTCAACCTGGGCTCCTTCACCGACCCTGGGGCCGACAGCCCGTGGGCAGTGGATGTGGACTGGGGTGACGGCACGCCCCATACCGTCTTCAACGCCACGTCCGCTGGGTCCCTGGGCAGCCAGAGCCATACGTATACCAACATCGGTGCTCGCACCGTCACCGTCAGGGTCACCGATAAGGACGGTGGCTCAGGCAGCGCCACCTTCACGGTCACTGTGCCCTGCATTGACCCCAGTGGCGACATCGCCGCCGGCGTAAGTCCCGATGGCGATCTGGTGGCCTGTGGCATGAGCAACGATGCCACCACCATGACAATAGTTATCCAGGTGACGGGGAAGATATCGGACGACTTCCAGTACCGCGTTGGCCTGGACATCGGAACGTACGGCGTGGACGCCTCGGGCAACAAGGTGCTTCTCAGCAGGACACCGGATGGCGTCGCCGATTTGAAGCTGCGCTACGACGATGGCAAGGCAACCGGCCTGTCCAGCCTTCGAGCCTCGGTGAGCGGCAACGAGCTGACGTTCACCTTCAACCTGGCGGACATCGGCCGCACCAGTGGCGACCTCATTCTGTTCTACGTGGAGACCCAGCAAGGCAATGCGGGCACCGCCCAAAACGTGGGCATAGCCGACACCATGCCCGATACCTGGTCCTTCGGCTACCTGCTATACTGACGAAGCTGTCCACCACTTGGAGCGGACAGCTTCGGAGGTGATGTGAAGCTAAGAATACTGGGCGCACACAACCTGGAAACATCGTCCACCAGGATGGCCTCGGTCCTGGTGGACGATGTCTTGGCTCTGGATGCCGGTGCGCTCACCTCGAGTCTGAGCTTGTCCGAGCAAGGTAGGCTCCACTCTGTGTTGCTCACCCACGGCCACTATGACCACATCAAAGATGTGGCCGCCCTGGCCGTCAGCAAGCTATATCTGGCAAGCACGCTCAAGGTCTACGCCCCAGCCCATACCATCGGTATTGTGGCCACCCACCTTCTGAATGGAGCGGTCTACCCCAAATTCACCGAGCTGCCCTCTGCGGACAACCCGGCGGTTGCCCTTTGCCCTGTGGAGCCTTATCATCGTCAGGCCGTGGGAGACTACACGGTCCTGGCCCTGCCGGTGAACCACACGCCTCAAGCTGTAGGGTACCTGGTCACGTCCAAAGACGGGAAGAGCCTGTTCTACAGCGGGGATTCGGGACCAGGCTGTTTTGCTTCTTGGAGCCATGTAGCCGGGGACCATGTTTCGCCACAGCTACTCCTCATGGAGCTGACTTTACCTAACGGCATGGAGACCTTTGCCAGGCAAACCGGCCACCTGACTCCCGGGCTGCTCCGCAAGGAGCTGGCCGATTTTGCCAGGATGAAGGGCTACTTGCCGCCGGCGCTCCTGGTCCACATCGGCACTAAGTTTGAATCTGAAATCGAGGAAGAGGTGCGCCAGGTGGCACTGGAGATGGAAGCCGACATCGGCCTGAGCCACGAAGGACTTGTCGTAGACCTCTAGCCATAAGGTAAAAACGCGACCAATAGAGCCTAGCCGAAGAGATTGAATTGAGCGCAGTGACTTCCCTTAGCTTCGCGGATATCCTAAAGCAAGGTCTCCTGTTTGCCGCCCTCTCGCCGGAGCAGTTGTCCCGCATCGGGAGTCTGGCCACCATGGCAGAGTTCCCCGCCGGGGCGGTCATCTTCCGCCGGGACGAGCCGGGAGACGCCTTCTACCTGATCGCTTCTGGCCAGGTGCGCGTGTTCGTCACCAACGAGGAGGGGGCGGAGGTGGAGCTGGCCCGGCTCGGGCCTGGGGAAAGCTTCGGCGAGATGGCGCTGCTTACGGGAGAGCCTCGTTCAGCGTCGGTGGCGGCCGCAGAGCCAGTGCAGGTGCTCGTCCTGCTCAAGAGCGAGTTTGACCGTGTGCTGGCCGAGGTCCCAGAGCTGGCCCGGCACTTCATTGGGCTTCTGGGGCGGAGGCTGCGCCAGGGCAACGTCGAAGCGGAACGGCGCAGCAGCCGGGAGCAGGCCCTGCGCGAGCTAATGGCCGAGCCGACCCAGCGGGAGCCAGCCCAACTGGTGGGCAAGTCGCGTCCTGCCAAGGAGGCCGGCGAACAGGCCGAGAGGGTGGCCGGCGCCGATGGCCCCGCCATAGTGATGGGAGAGCCCGGTACGGAGAAGGAGCTGGTGGCCCAATGGGTGCACGAGCACAGCGCCCGGGCCTCCCAGGTCTTCCTTTCGGTAGACTGCGCTCGTATCCCACCGCTGGCACCCCAGGGCCAGGAGCAGACTCAGGGATCGCCGCTGACCGAGCTATCGCAGGAAAGCGCACTCTTCGGCCATCGGCGCGGGGCTTTTTCCTTTGCCAAGGTCAACCGCCTGGGCTATCTCGAGGTAGCCAGCGGGGGCACGCTGTTCCTGGACAATGTGGACCGGTTGGGCCGTGGGGTCCAGGCCAAGCTATGCGAGTACCTGAGCTCCGGGCGCCTGCGGGCCCTGGGCAGCTTCGAGGATGTTGCGCCCTCGGTCCGGCTCATCCTGGGTTGCCCCGACCCGGCGCAGGCTGAAGCCGCAGGCCGGCTAGACCCTGGCTTGCGGGCTGCGGTGTCCGCTCAGCAGATCAGTATCGCACCTTTGCGGGAGAGGCGGCGAGACCTGGCCGTCTGGGTGGACCGTTTCATCAGGAAGTACAACCCCATTGCCGGCAAGCAGGTCCAGGGAATAACCCCCGACGCGCTTAACGTCATCTATGCCTACCAGTGGCCTCGTAACGTTGAGGAATTGGATGAGGTGGTGCGCCGGGCGGTAAGCTTGGCCGATGGGCCCCAGCTAACTGCAGAGTACGTTTTCACCGGTGTCGGAGACCTCCAGCAAGGGGGGGTCAACCTGCTGCGGGTGCCTGCCATACGTCAGGCGCTGGAGAGCGGGACCTATCCGGCGGTGTTCCAGCTTGTCAGCGTCGTCTTCATGTTTGTCATGCTGGCTGCCATACTCTGGGGGCCGCGCCATTCCGCCGGCAACGTAGCCCTTGTCCTGGCCTGGGCCATGTGGTGGCCGCTGCTGATTTTGGCGGCGCCCTTCGGGGCGCGTTTCTTCTGCACCACATGCCCCATGGGGGCCAGCGCCGCCTTTGTGCAGAGACACTGGACTCTGGGCCGAAAGGTGCCCAGCGTGATGAAGAAGTACGGCCTCTATATGGCCGCCTTCGGCTTTGTCCTCATCATCTGGACCGAGCACGTGACCGGAATGCGAGGCTACCCCCTGGCCACTGCCTACCTTCTGTTGACCATCCTGTCCTGCGCGGTAGCGACCGCCCTGGTATTTGAGAGGGCCGCCTGGTGCCGCTACCTCTGCCCTCTGGGCCGCATGGTGGGGGTATATGCCACGCTCTCCGCAGTCAGTCTACGGAGCAATGGCCACGTGTGCGGCTCGGGGTGCACCACTCATAGCTGCTATACAGGCAATGAGCGCGCCCGGGGGTGCCCCTTCTATCAAGGGGCCTTCAGCTTGCAAACCAACGAGTTCTGTAAGCTGTGCGCCAACTGCGTTAAGGCCTGCCCCAACCGTTCAGTACGGCTGTACTTGCGAGTCCCGGGGCGGGAGCTGTGGACAGTAGCCAAGTACAGCTTTGACATGGCCGTACTCATACCTTTCTTTGTGGCGACAGTACTGGCCATTAGGTTTAGCCAAACAGCCGTCTACGAGAAGTGGCTTGCCCCGCTGGGCACAGAGTCTGTGGCCTTTAGCGTTGCGCTGGCGGGTGTGTCCCTGGGTGTGTGGCTGGTGGTGTACGTTATGGGGGACCTTTGGCGTCGGCCGGCGTCGGGCTCCCGGATCGAGGGGATGTCCTGGGTGGCTTACAGCATTTTGCCGCTGGCCTTTGCCGGTGAGTTAGGCCACCAGATGGCCTACCTGCTACAGGGTGCGGGGCGTCTCCTGCCGGTGCTGGGGCAGCAGACAGGGCTGTTCAATGGGGATGGCTTGGGCTGGGTGGCCCCTACCGGCCTGGTCCGTTTTGTCCAGACCGTCTGTATCCTCGCCGGTGCATGGGCTGCTGTCTACGTCAGCAGGCGCATCTTGCAGAGGTACGGCATACCGCTAAGAGGGCCCGTCCGCCTCAGCCGGTACGTACTGGTGGCGCTGCTACTAGCCGCCTATCTAACCGTGTTCTTCTATGGGGCCTAACGCCCAGGGCAAGGCCCTGCGCCTTGTTTTGGGCATTGCCAGCATCCATAGCGTTGCTCTAGGCGTCGCCATCTATTTCTTCACCCGGCCGCTGCTGACGCTCACGGGGTTCATTGAGCAGATTGACCCTTTCTATCCCAGACAGTCTGGGGTCTTTCTGGTTGCGTTCGGTGTTGGCTACGGCCTGGCATCCCGGGACCCACAACGACACCGGGGCTTGGTGGTGCTGACCATCTTGTCCAAGACCCTGGCCGTGGTCTTCCTCCTGTCGGAGGCTGTCCTGTTCCAGGCCCCTCGGTCAGTATGGGCGGCGGCGGTATTGGATGGAGCTTTCGCCGCCGTCGTGGCATACCTAGCTTGGGGCCTATTCACTCGCCGAGGGTGACCTTCCACAATCGGCCCTGGGCCCTCGTCTTGGACCGCACAGCCCGTGGCTAGACATGCCTACTCCGTCCCTGGAGTCAGACCGACCAGACCTTGACAGTGACTTGGGCCACATACGGGCGCTTCTCATGACAATGGACCGTGCTATAATCGCGTTATCTCTCGTCAGGAAGGGTCAAATGGCCAGCATAAAGCAAGAGTTAGGCACGCTTGTGCCCGAGGATGCGCCACACTCACTGGAGTCAGACTATGGCCTGGACCAGTTGCAGCGGCAACCTTGGGACTGGGACAGAGTAGTCAAGGGTTCTCATCTCAATGCCTGTGCCTGGCAGCAGCATTGCAGCTTCAATATCTTCGTCAAGGATGGTGTGGTGCTGCGGGAAGAGCAAGCTGCCCGCTATCCGCATCTGAGGGACCCCATTGCCCCTGACATCAACCCCCGTGGCTGTAACAAGGGGGTGTGCTATTCCCACCGCATGTACGATGCCTCGCGCCTCAAGTACCCTCTCAAGAGGGCGGGGGCCAGGGGTGAGGGAAGATGGCAACGGATAAGCTGGGACAAGGCCCTGACTGAGATTGCTGACACCCTCATTGACACCCTGGCCACTGACGGGCCTGGAGCCATAGTCGGATGGGCGGCCAACATGAGGAGCAATGGCACGGCCCAATTGGTCGGGAAGGCTGCCCTGTACAGTGCCCTGGATATTCGTCAGTTCTGGGGCAGCGATGTGGGGGACCACTGGCCCGGGATTTCCGAGACCTTCGGGAAGATGTTCTTCGCTGATTCCCCGGACAACTGGTTCCACGCCAGTCTGTTGTTCATCTGGGGGGGCAACCCTGCCTTCACGCACATCCCTAACTTCCACTTTGTCGCCGAGGCCCGGTATCACGGAGTGAAGGTCATCGCTGTCACGCCAGACTACACGGCCAGCGCCATACACGCTGACCAGTGGGTCCCTGTAAGGGTTGGCAGCGATGCCGCCTTGGCCCTGGGTATGGCCCAGGTCATCGTCCAGGAGCACCTTTACAACGAAAGCTTCCTGCGGGAGCAGACCGATCTCCCACTCCTCGTGCGCGAGGATACCCACGAGTACCTCAGGCAAAGGGACCTCAAGCGGGGAGGGGTTGAAGACCTGTTCTATTTCTACGATGTGACCAGCCACCGGATCGTCGAAGCGCCTCGCAAGAGTCTGGCACTCCACGGCGCAATGCCTGCGCTGGAAGGCGAATATGAGGTGAATACGCTCCAGGGCAAGGTGAAGGTAATCCCGGTGATGGAGATGCTGCGCCGGCACCTCAGCCGGGCCTTCACCCCAGAACAGGCCGCCACTATCTGTGGGGTGTCGCCAGACGTTATCCGGTCCCTGGCCAGGGAGGTCGCTCAGGCGAAAGGGGTGGTCAACACCTGCACCAGCGTGTGGGGCAAGTTCTACCATGGCGACCTTATCGAGCGTGCTATCGCCCTCGTGTTCACCCTCTGCGGGCACATTGGTCGGAAAGGGTCTACGCTCAGCGCCTTCCCGGCTATCCAGCTCGACGCCGCGGTTGGCGACCGCCTACGCAGGGGCGACGACATTATCAGGGCGACAGCCACGGGAGACCCCCGCTACTTGGGGTGGCGGGAAGCCGGGTACACCGACGAAATGATCATGTACAACTACGTGCAGGAGTACTACACTCGAGGACTGCTTGTCCCGGCCATTTCATATATCCGTGTTCATAGCGGGCTTCAGGCCCTCCACGAGAAGCACAATAGCTGGGACCCTTACCTGAAGCGGCCCTTGAGTGAGTATGTGGAACAAGCCCGACAGAAGGGCTGGCAACCGGACCTGGAGTCTCTTCAGAAGGGGCCGCAGGTGTGGATCTCATGTGGCGGTGACTTCTTCCGGAGGGAGAGGGGCACCAACCAGATGATGGACAATATCCTGCCCAAGCTCAAGCTCCTTGTGACCATTGACTACCGCATGAACTTCACAGGCCTGCACTCCGACATCGTCCTACCTGTGGCTGTCCCCTATGAGCAGACTGCCACTTTCAGTACGGGCAGACCAGCCACGCCGTTCCTCCATGTCAACGAGCAGGCCACACCGCCCTTTGGCGAGGCCAAGACCGAATGGCAGCTCTTCCTGCTGTTGGCGAAGAAGATTGAAGAACGGGCCAAGGTCAAAGGTATAGCCACCTTCCAAGATGTGGATGGCAATGCTAGACGTCTGGACCAGTTGGTCAGCAAGGTGACGGTTGGCGGGCTATACGCTGAGGACGGAGAAGAGGACCTCGCCCGGGACATCTTCTCCAATGCTGCCAACATCGTGCCGATGGACTGGGAGGATTTCAAGAAAGAGGGCATCACCCCCTTTACAGGGATTGGGAAGGTAGTGGGCCAATTTGCCTCTTTCGGCAATGCCTGCGACCTGAAAGAGGGCGAGCCCATCGTGCCCCTGACGTGGCATACGGAGAAGAAGGAACCATATCCCACCCTGACCCGTCGCATTCAGTTTTTCCTTGACCAGGAGCTGTTCCAGGAGCTAGGAGAAGCCTTGCCCACTCATAAGGACCCGCCAAAGGCGGGCGGAGAATACCCGCTTCAGATGACGGGTGGCCACACCCGGTGGAGTCTCCACAGCGATCTGATTGACGATGTGCTGCTTATGCGCCTGCAAAGAGGGGAACCTACCATCTTGATGAGTGTGGAGGACGCGCAGCAGCGGGGGATTCAAGATGGCGACAGGGTGGAAGTACACAACGATGTGGGGTCCTTTAGCCCCAGGGCGCTGGTGTCCCCGACCGTGAGGCCCGGTCAGGTGGTTGCCTATCACGGATGGGTAAACTACCAGTTCCCGGGCCGCCGGCACTTCAAGAGCGTCCAACCGGGCCCCATGAATCCGAACACCTTGGCTGGGGGATACTTCCACATCCAGGCTGGGAGCAACTTCCAGCCTGCCTTACCCGACCGAGACACCCGCGTCGAGGTGGCGAGAGCGTAGAGCTGTGGGGCAGTAGTTAGTAGGCGTCACAAGCCCAGTATTGGTTTGAGCATGGACACTACTCTTACGGCCCTAGTGAAGACGGGTGCATTTGACTCCGGCCAAGGCGTCTGTTATAAAGGGCGCATCTTCTGAGTTAGTATGCCGTACTCCGTGGGGAATCAAGATGCGGAGACATGGCTAGGTGGTCACGAAAAGGGGATAGCAACATGGAAGTATCGCGGCCCTTGGGAATTGTGGTAGGCCTGGCCCTGCTCCTGACTTCGTGTGGCCCAGCGGCGCAACCAGCTACTTCACCCCCGACATCTCTACCAGCGGCCACACGAACGCCGGCGTCGTCCGTGGTCTCCACGCCCTCTCAGTTAGCCACGCCAACACCCCGTGTGGCGCCGAGTCCTGCAAACAGCCTCTCCACTGAACCCAAACGCGGTGGGACACTGAAGGTCGCCCTGCGGGGCGATCCGCCCTTCTGGGACCCGCAGACCACTGTGGGTGGACAGCTTGACACCAGGAAGCAGGAGTTCCTTGTATTTGATAGCCTGCTGACCTCCACAGCGGCCTCGTCAGAGGACCCATGCCTGAACAAGGTGTCCCCAGAATTGCTCGAGAGCTGGAAATGGGTGAACGATACAACCCTCGAGGTCAAGACAAAGCAGGGGATCCGTTTTCACAACAAGCCGCCGGTCAATGGGCGCGAGATGACTGCCGACGACATAGCCTACAGCTTCAACCGTTTCGTGCAAAAGGGGTTCAGACGCGAGGTGCTGGCGGGGGCACTCAACAGGGTCGAGGTGGTGGACAGGTATGTGGCCCGTTTCATCGTCTCGGAGCCTGACCCCGCCCTGCCCAACCGTCTGTTCATCAGCACCTATGGGACTGTGGCTATGCCCAAGGAGGCAGAGGACCCCCAGCGCGGCTTTGAGGACCCCGCGAAGTCGTACATTGGCACCGGGCCATTCGTATTTACCAAGTACCAGCCGGGCGTTAGCGTGGCGTATGACGCCAATCGCAGCTACTGGCAGAAGGGTTTGCCTTATATAGACCAGCTCAAGTACATGATCATGCTCGACCAGGCCACTCGACAGGCATCGCTGATGTCCGGCGCAGTAGACCTGATTACGGATGGTATCCCTGAGCCCTTGGCACAGGCCCTCAGGCGGCGCCAGGGAGAAGTGGTGGTGCAAGGATGCCCGGCGACAACGCTGCTGGCTCTGGGCATGCGAACGGACCTGCCCCCCTTCAACGACGCCAGGGTGCGGCGGGCCATGTCCATGGCCATAGACCGCCAGACCATCATCAACAACGTGCACTTCGGCCGGGCCGTCATGTCCACGGTGGCTGGCCCCACCGACCCCTTGTTCCCGAGGCTCGAGGACATGTCCAAGGACACCCAGCAGTATCTGGAGTACCACCCCGACCGCGCCAGGGCTTTGCTGGCCGAGGCGGGGTTCCCCAACGGGCTTGAGACCGAGGTCCTGGATACCCGGCAGTTTGGCAACCCCTACAACTCCATGACTGAGGCGTGGACTGCTATGCTGGCCAACGTCGGTATCAAGATGAACCTGAAATACACGGAGTACGGCGCCTACTCCGTACAGAGCCAGGGCAACTACCCGGCCACGGCGGCCTTGAAATGGTCCACTGTTAACCCGTACGAGTATTATGCGTCCTTCCACAGCAAGGCCGGTTGGGCTGCCAACCGGAGCCGTGTCCAGGACCCCGTGATTGACAGCTATCTAGCGGAGTTCCGGAGCGCCCGGACCGACGACGCTCGCAAGGCCATAGCGTTCAAGATTGGGGCCCGCCTGGTTGACCAGGCCTGGCAGGTCGTGATGCCGGCCCACTTCGAGAACGCAGCCAACCGCACGTGGGTGAAGGGGTACGTGCAACGCGGATACAAAGAGACGGTTATGGCTAGTATCTGGGCGCGGGGAATATGGTTGGACAGATAGGCATTGCTGTTGAGGATGCGTCTGACGGTCTTCAGCAGGGCGCACGAGCGCTAGCAGACGCCCCCCGCGCGGGGGGCGTGGATTGAAACAGGAGTCCTATCCTCGAAAGGGACAGTTGAGCAACCCCGGGTCTATGCCGGCCAGTGTAGGCCATATGCAGAAGACGGAGGTATATCTTGAATGGCAGACGGTTGACGATGGTCTATGCAGCCCTGGTGCTGCTGCTAGCGTGTTCCCCGGCGGCCACCCCATCCCCCAGTCCCACGAAGCCCCGAGCGGTGGCGACCTCCGCACCCACTGCCACCGCAACGCCTGTTGGGTCCGTCGCGGCGGCGTCGCCGACACCCATACTGGCGGCGACGGCTACGCCTGCTAAACAAAGCGGGCCCCGGGCTGGAGGCTCGCTGGCCATCATGAAGCGGGGCGATCCTGCGGCTTGGGACCCGGAGTACACGCCAGGTGGCGCACGGGACACACGTGAAGTGTACCTCCTCGCATTCAACGTCCTGGCCAGCCAAGTGCCTGGCGACACGCCGTGCACTTCGTCGCTGAACATGGAGGTGGCGCAAGGATGGAAGTGGCTGGACGATACTACCTTCGAGATCCAGGTACGACAGGGCATCAAGTTCCAAAACAAGCCTCCCGTTAACGGGCGTGACCTCACCGCGCAAGACGTGGCCTACAGCATGAAGCGGGCCTTCACCGTGCCGCGGGCGGGACTAGAGGCCGTGGGGCGCGCCGTCAAGGACGTCAAGGCCGCTGGTCCATACGCTGTTCAGGTCACTACTCAAACGCCCCTGCCGGCCCTTGTCGGCCTCTACATGGCACACATGTATGGGTCCATAGTCCTGGCGAAGGAAACAGCGAATGCACGGGAGCGTTGGGATGCTCCAGAGAACTACATTGGCAGCGGGCCGTTCATGCTAGATTCGTGGACCCCCGGCGTCAAGCTCACCTTCAGCCGTAACCCAAACTACTGGAAGAAGGGCCTGCCCTACGTGGACAGGATTGAGCAGTTGATTATGCCCGACCAGAGCACGCGTATGGCTGCCCTCCGCTCGGGCAAACTCGACGTCTGGCTGGGCGAGGTCCCCATCGCAATAACTCGGGCCTTGAGCGCGACCGCCCCCAACCTGAAACAACAGAAATGCCTCTCCGGCACCGGCTACAAGATTTGGATGCGTGCAGACAAACCACCCTTCTCTGACGTGCGAGTGCGTCGGGCCGTGTCCATGGCTCTGGACCGGGAGGCCCTGGTGAAAACGGTCTACCAGGGCGAGGGACAGGTGATCCCTCTCTATCCGCCAAGCACGAGCTCTCTGCACGTGGGCATGAACGACCTGAGTCCGGAGACGCGGAAGTACCTCAGCTTCAATCCCCAGGAAGCCAAGAAGCTGCTGGCCGACGCCGGCTACCCCAACGGGCTTGAAACCACATTTGAAACCACCAAGTACTACGGATCGCCCTGGACGGAGAACATGGAGGCCGTGCTGTCCATGCTCCAGCAGGTGGGCATCCGAGCAAGCCCTGAGTGGTTGGAATACGGCCGTTTCCAGCAGGGACCCACCCGGGGCGAGTACAAGAACATGGCGGCTACCATGTGGCTGCTGGACCAGCCTTTGGACATGCTGTCTTCTTACCGCAGCACCGGTGGACCCCGCAACCGTAGCCATCTCCAGGACCCCGTCCTCGATGCGCAAGTTGACAAGCTGCTCAGCTCGCTGGACGAAGCCCAACAAAAGGCGGCAGCCTTCCAAGTACAACAGCGGGTGATTGACCAGGCCTACGCCCTCAGCCTGCCTGCGCTTCTCGATAACGCCCTGTTCCAGCCCTCGATAAGGGGCCTGGTTTGGTCAGGCAATTTCTACTGGACAGGCCCGTACTACGAGCGGGTGTGGATAGAGAAATAGCCGGCGCCAATCATTTGCGTGCCCGCAGTCCCGATACATCGGGAGAGGCACGATGGAGTAGGAGGCAATCTTGACCCAACATCTAGTCAAAGCGGACTATCTGGAGATGTTCCGCCGTATGCAGACCATCCGCCGTTTCGAGGAGACGGCAGAGAATGCCTTCAAACGTGGGGAATTCCTGGGCTCATGCCATTCCGCCATTGGCCAGGAGGCAACAAGCGTAGGCGCCTGCTATGGCCTAAAGAACGACGACATCATGCTAGGAACCCACCGAGGCCATGGGCATGTCATCGCCAAAGGCGGCGATGTTAATGCCCTGATGGCAGAGATGTATGGCAAGGCTACCGGCTGCGCCAAGGGAAAGGCGGGGTCCATGCACGTGCAAGACCTCTCGGTGGGGGCCATGGGCGAGTGCGGCATCCTGGGTTCCCACGTCCCCGCGGCGGTTGGATTGGCTCTCGCTATGAAGATGCGCGGGGAGCCCAGGGTAAGCCTCGCGTTCTTCGGGGATGGTGCCGCCCAGGAGGGAACGGTCCACGAGGCCATGAACTTGGCTTCTGTGTGGAAAGCACCTGTCATCTTCCTGTGTGAGAACAATGGCTACTTCAACTACGTGCGCACCCGGGACCGCTGCTCCGTTCCCCAGTTCGTACAACGTGCCCCAGCCTACGGCATGCCCGGAACCACCGCGGATGGTCAGGATGTGCTCGCGGTCTACAGTGCAGCGCAAGCGGCTGTGGACCGCGCCCGTCGAGGAGAAGGCCCCAGCATGGTCGAGTGCTTCACCTACCGCTATCGTGCCCATGCCTTCTTGTCTGGCGTGGGTGGTGAGCAGGAGGAAAGGCCCCAGGAGGAGATGGACTACTGGCTGGGCCGAGACCCCATCAAGCTCTTTCGCCTGCGTCTGCTCGCGGAGGAGTGGGCCACCGAGGCAGACCTAACCGGGGTGGAGGCTGGCGTCGAGCAGGCGGTGAAGGAGGCGCAGACCTTCGCGCGCAACAGCCCCAGCGCTGAGCTGAAGGAGGTCTTCCTCGACACCTATGCTGACTTGTCGCCGTTGGCCCGCTACCTGGCACGGCAGGGGGTGCAGATGTGAGCAACAACAGTCACCCGGTGACCTACGGAGAGGCCCTGATCGAGGCGCTCCAGGAAGAGATGCGGCGGGACCCGGCCATCTTCCTCATGGGCTACTACCTGCCCAAGAGCATATTCTTCGTGCCGGCCGACAGCTTGCTCCAGGAGTTCGGCTCCAGCCGGTGCGTGCTCACTCCCGTCAGCGAGGCAGGCATAGTAGGTTCCGCCGTGGGAGCCGCCATGGCCGGCCTGCGTCCCGTGGTGGACCTGCGGCTCTCGAGCTTCGCTTGGTATGCCACTGACCAGTTCGTCAACCAGGCTGCCCGCAACCGTTACTTGTCTGGGGGCCAGGTATCCGTTCCGGCGGTGTTCGTAATGAACGTTAGCCCGGGTTCCCGGGCAGGGGCACAGCACAGCGACCGCTCGTACCCTCTATTCATGCACATCCCGGGGTTCAATGTCCTGGCCCCGTCCACGCCCTACGATGCCAAGGGCCTGCTCAAGGCGGCGTTGCGCCAGGACAACCCGGTGATCCTGTATTTGGACAATGCACCAGGGCCACGCTACGGCGGCCGTCGCCAAGAAATCCCCAACGGTGATTACACCGTGCCTATTGGCCGTGCGATAGTGCACCGTCAGGGTAGCGATGTTACCGTAGTGCCCATCTGCTGGTTACATCGCACCATGGAGGTGGTGGACAAGCTGGCCCAAGAGGGCATTTCCTGCGAGGTAGTCGAGCCGCGTACCCTGAAGCCGCTGGATATTGATTGCATCCTCAAGTCTGTGGCAAAAACAGGTAGGCTGGTGGTGGTAGACATATCGCACCCCTGCTGCGGCGCCGCCGCCGAGGTGGCCGCGTCCATTGCTGACGAGGGGTTCGGCTATCTCAAAGCGCCAGTGACCCGGGTCACCACACCTGATATTCATATCCCGGCTGCCCCAGCCTTGGAGGACGAGGTCTGGCCCACGCCAGACCGAATCGCTGCGGCTATCAGGCAGAGCGTGGGCTACAGGCGCTAGGCCAAAGTTCCCCCCGGCCAAAAGGAAAAGACAAATACGAAATAGCTGCAGCCAGATTCACTAAACACACCACCAGCCTATTGCCAGCCGATGATACATCAACCCTGGGACAAGTCAAGTGCTTGTGCTCCAGTTCACGCTCATAAATGGCTGCGACGGGGCATAGTTTCGGTATAAGTTGGGCGGTCTAGTCCGAACTTCCAGGCGTTTTTGGGGGAAACAGATACGAACTGGAGGGTTCGCGCCAGGTTTGCTGGCTACATCCCGAGCAGGTGAAGACCGAGTAGGTGAAAGGCGCGCTGCTGCAACGGTGTGGGCTCAGTGAGCAGATCAAAGGCCGCCTCAGGTCCGGCTCCCCGAGGGACGGCTCGGTTCTTGACCAACGTACCCACGGAGGCCAGGAGCGTCTGGAAGCTGTGCACAGGATGCCCCTCGTCAGTCCTCTGGGTCCGG
>Ga0209726_10000974_pt1 | contig 49562 bp, 43 predicted proteins | sample Subgrocontami54m_FD_187453 | JGI IMG/M metagenome (GOLD analysis project Ga0209726, IMG submission 187453) | Subsurface groundwater microbial communities from S. Glens Falls, New York, USA - GMW46 contaminated, 5.4 m (SPAdes) (version 3) | ecosystem: Environmental > Aquatic > Deep subsurface >...
GACGTAATGGCGGCTGTGCGTTCCACCCCAGGTGGAAACCACGTACGTTAGAGTGTCGCGTCCAGTTTTATTAGAATACCTCGAATCGATTAACTGTGGCCAGGTGTTTTACCTGGACCACGAATAGCAGGCTGGTTGGATTCGCAATTACCGTTTTCAATTTGATGAGACTTGACTTTGTACATAGCAGCCTCCACTGCGACCTTACATGCTGCATCGATTGCTGAGCATGGTCCTCATTGTTGCCGGCATGCATGTCCGCGGCAACGGAGAGGCCCGCATCGCCTCTCTCCACCTGAAGGGAAACACCCGCCTCAGCGATCATGAGATCGTCGGGGTCATGCTCTCAAGGCAGGGCGCCGTGTTTTTCCAGGAACTGCTGAGCCGCGATCTCAAAGCGGTCGAGGCGGAGTATCAGCATCAAGGGTATGATCTCGCAAGAATAGCGCTTGATTCGGTTCGCTGGTCTGCCGACTCCCTTTTCGTTGACCTCTACCTCGGCGTCTTCGAGGGGCCGAAGGTTGAGATCGGCGAGATCCGGCTGCGTGGCAACACCGCACTCCAGACTGAAGCGATCATGAAGCAGTTCGAAACCCGGCCCGGAAAAATCCTCGACCAGGTCGTGCTGGAGCAGGATCTCCGGTCGCTGATTGCTTCTTATGAGCGCATAGGTTATCCGTTCGCCGCGGTGCGCGTGCAGGAGCTCGCTCTGACTGGAGACAGCATCTCGCCGCGATTGCGCCTGGAAATCGCGGTCGACGAGGGATCGAAGGTCGTTCTCAGCGAGATCCGTGTCACCGGCAACAAAGAGACGCATGAACATGTCATCGTGCGGGAAACGCGCATCGCGCCGAATGAGGTCTATAATGAAGACAAAGTGTCCAAAATACCTCAACGATTGAACCGGCTTAATATTTTCTCTTCCGTGGGCGAGCCACAGGTGTATGTGAATCCGGCGGGCGGCGGTTTGCTGCTGACGGTGCAGGAAGGGAACACGAATACGTTTGATGGCATTCTCGGATATCTCCCGGCCGCGAGGACTGATGAAGGGGGTTATATCACAGGGCTCATCAGCGTTTCCATGCGAAATCTCTTCGGCACAGCGAGAAGATTGGACGTCCGGTGGCAGCGTGACGGGAAAGAATCTCAGGAAGTCGGCTTTAACTACAGCGAGCCGTGGCTCTTCGATCTGCCGCTGAATTTGACCGCGGGTTTCTCTCAGCGGCAGCAGGATTCTCTTTATGTGAAGAGAAATGTGGAGGCGAAAGCTGTGCTGATGTTCGCGGACGCCTTCAGCATCTCAGGAAGCATCGCGAGGGAGGAGGTCATTCCGTCCAGTTCGCTCAGCCGGGCCTTTGTCTCCCGCAGTCACTCGGTCTATGCCGGCATCGAATTGCGGTTCGACACCCGAGACGACATCGTGAGCCCGACCTCCGGCGCGAACTATCGCACGGGCTATGAAATCGGCACGAAGAACAGCGCAGGCAACCCCGGCGCCTCTCCGATTCCGCCTCAAAGCAATGTGGTCCAGCGTGTGGGTCTCGACGCGGAATTGTATACTTCGCTGTTCCTGCGCCAGGTGATCATGTTCGGGATTCACGCAAGACAGATCACGAGCGACAATCTTGAAATTGGCGATCGATATCGGTTTGGCGGCGCAAATTCCCTGCGTGGGTACCGCGAAAACCAGTTTCTCGGCTCCCGCATCGCGTGGACAAATGCAGAGTACCGGTTTCTTCTCGCGCGCAGGTCGTTCTTCTATCTGTTCATCGACAACGGTTATTACTATGTCCCTGCGGATGCGATCAACTCGATTGCCTCCGTGCAAGCGTTCAAATACGGGTTCGGCATCGGCATTCGGCTCGATACATCGCTTGGGAACATCGGCCTCAGCGTCGCCCTTGGCGAGGGCGATGCCTTCAATGAGGCAAAGGTTCATGTTGGATTGATTAACGATTTCTGAAATGCACATCGTGCAACGAATATCCGACCGGACATCTTCGGGAACGTGCCGGAGCTATGGTTACCCTTGACTTTGAAAGGCGCCTGCACGCGCAGGGCGTCAGGCTTGTCGCCGGCGTTGATGAGGCGGGGCGCGGACCTCTTGCAGGACCCGTCGTGGCGGCCGCCGTCATATTTTCGGACGAACCGCAGATCGCCGGCGTCGACGATTCAAAGAAGCTTCACGCCAAACGGCGTGAGGAATTGTTCGAAATGATCATGAACCGCGCCGCCGCCGTCGGCGTCGGTCTTGTGCCGGCGCCGACGATCGATGCCATGAACATCTACCGGGCGACAATGGAAGCGATGAGGCAGGCTGTCTCAAATCTTGCGGTGGAGCCGGGGCATCTTCTCATCGACGGACCCCGATATCACGACCCGTCGATTCCGTTCACTCCGATCGTTGATGGCGACGCACGGTGTTTTTCGATTGCCGCGGCATCGATCATCGCGAAAGTCACGAGGGACAGGCTCATGCTCGAGTTCGATCGACTCTATCCGGAATACGGTTTCGCGAAGCACAAGGGGTACGGAACCCCCGATCACCTTTCCGCCATCAGGAAATTCGGACCATGCGAAATCCACAGAAGGAGCTTTCGTATGCCGGCCCGGGAGGAAGCTTCCTGTGGATGACCGCAGGGCCAAAGGGAAAGCCGGCGAGGATGCAGCCGTTGATTATTTGACGAAAAAAGGGTATCATATCCTCGAACGAAATTTCAGATTTGAACGGGGTGAAATTGACATTATCGCGGTTGACCATGAAGACCTGGTGTTCGTTGAAGTGAAAGCGCGGCGATCCACATCGGCGGGCGATCCGGAAGATGCGCTGACCTCCGCCAAGTGCAATCAGATCAGAAAAGTCGCGGAAGGATACATGTTCCAGCGGAACATCGACGAGCAGCCGTGCCGGTTCGATGTCATCGCGATCGTCTATGATAACAACGTCCCCGTCGTTCGCCATCTCGTTGACGCGTTCTGAGTATGCAGTCCGGAAAATCCTCTCCTGATATGCCGGTCCGTTCGTGAACGCTCTGCCCCTTATTCTCGGTGCCTTATGCGTCATGGCGATCGCATATCGCTTTTACAGCGCCTTCATTGCAGCGAAGGTGGTCGGCCTCGACGATGCGCGCCAAACGCCTGCCCACGCCCTGAACGACGGACAAAACTATTACCCCACGAACAAATGGGTCTTGTTTGGCCATCATTTTGCCGCGATCTCCGGCGCCGGCCCGCTGATCGGCCCCGTTCTTGCGACGCAGTTCGGGTTCCTGCCCGGATTTCTGTGGCTGCTCATCGGTGTTTGTCTCGGCGGGGCAGTCCATGATTTCGTTATCCTCGCGGCATCGATCCGGCGCAAGGGGAGATCGCTCGCCGAGATCGCACGCCACGAAATCAGTCCGCTCGCGGGACTCATCGGCTCGATCGCCATTCTCATCATCGTTGTCATCGCGCTCGCCGGACTGGGTCTTGCGGTTGTCAACGCGCTCCGAGAGAGTTCGTGGGGAACCTTCACCATCGCGATGACAATTCCGATCGCGCTCTTTGTAGGGCTGTGGATGTATCGGATACGGCCGGGACGAGTGGGAGAAGCAAGCGTCATCGGGGTTATCGGGGTGTTGCTGGCGGTGATCGCCGGGAGCCTCATCCCGCATTCCATTCTCGAGCCGTACTTCACTCTCTCGCGCGAAGGCATCATCGTTTCGATCGCGGCGTACGGTTTCATCGCTTCGGTGCTGCCTGTCTGGCTGCTCCTCTGTCCGCGCGATTACTTGAGCTCTTATATGAAGATTGGAACGATCGCCGCGCTCATTCTGGGCGTGTTCATCGTGCACCCGGATCTGAAAATGCCCGCGGTGACGGAGTATGTTAACGGGGGCGGCCCGATCATTCCTGGAAAAATATTTCCGTTCGTTTTTATTACCATTGCCTGCGGCGCGATCTCGGGCTTTCACTCGCTTGTTTCTTCGGGCACGACGCCGAAAATGCTCAATAAGGAGAGTGAAGCGCGAATGATCGGATACGGTGCGATGCTCATGGAGGGGATCGTCGGCATCATCGCGCTGGTGGCCTCCAGCTCGCTCTTTCCTGCCGATTATTTTGCCATCAACCTCTCGCCGGAGAAGTTTGCTGCGCTCGGCATGGCTCCGCAAAACCTTGCCGAGCTCTCCCGGCAGGTCGGCGAAACGGTCGCCGGAAGACCGGGAGGAGCGGTTTCGCTGGCGGTCGGTTTCGCTCAGATTTTTTCCGGGATTCCCGGCATGAAAGGACTGATGTCGTATTGGTATCATTTCGCCATCATGTTCGAGGCTCTCTTCATCCTGACGACGATCGATACGGGAACCCGCGTGTCGAGATTTCTCGTGCAGGAATTCGGTGGTCGGGTCTGGAAGCCGTTCGAACGGACCGACTGGTGGCCGGGTGCGCTCCTTTCCACAGCCGTTGTCGTTTTCGCCTGGGGCTACTTCATCTGGACGGGGAGCATCAGCACCATCTGGCCGATGTTCGGGACCGCGAACCAATTGCTTGCCGGGGTCGCGCTCGCCGTCGCCACCAGCGCAATCATCAATGCCGGAAAAGTCCGGTACGCCTGGGTGACGCTTGTTCCAATGCTCTTTGTCTCCACAACCACGCTCGTCGCCTGCTGGGAGAATATTTTTGATAATTACCTTCCTTTAACAGCGGACCCGGGGACCTCCATGCAGGGGACCATCGATATCCTCCTGACCGCCATCATCATGATCTGCGCGGTCATCATTTTGTTTGAGGCGTTCCGGCGCTGGTATCGCGTCCTTGTCAGGAAACAATTCTGCGTCAACGGAGAGATCGTCTGTGCGAGCGAGACCAAGTTCACGCCTCCCGAGTACGGCTGCTGCTGACGGTGGCTCAACTCATCGATCATTTTAATTCGATGCACGAAAATCGGTAGATTTTTCAACGGCGGAGTCGTATCTTGGACGTGATGAAAACACTATCGTATCAGGAAATGGTTGACGCAATGTTGAGCGACGATGCGCGCTACAATGGCAGATTCTATGTTTGCGTGAGATCGACGCGAATATATTGCCTCCCCTCGTGTAAGGCGAAAATCCCGCTTCTCAGGAATGTCGTTTTTCTCGGAACGCGGGAGGCGGCGGTCGAAGCCGGTTTTCGGGGATGCAAGCGATGTCGTTCCGAGTTCTTTCCCGATGTTGCGCCACCCTGGTTTTCCGCTGCGGTGGCCTTTATGAAGGGCGCCGTCGGCGAGAAGCTTTCAGAGCGGGAGCTTGCAGACGCTGCCGGGGTCGATATTTCCACCATCAGAAGATATTTCAAATCCTATGTGGAAACCACGCCAATGGCTTATCACAGAAAACTGCGTCTCGAATATGCGAAAACGTTGATCGAAAAAGGAACGGACTATCTCACGGCCGCCTATGAATGCGGCTTCGAATCGGCGAGCGGATTCCGGGATGCCTTTGTCAGACAATTTGGCTTCGCGCCGGGGAGAATTCATGCTGCTTGATCAAATAACGTACCGGGTCGTGGGAAGTCCGGTAGGCGACTTTGTTGCCGGAGCCACGTCGAAAGGATGTTGTCTGTTCGAATTTCTTGATCGTGGAGGCGTCGAACGGATCGTGTGGCGCAGCGGGGCAAAGCGCGGGCTCGGATCGGTTTCCGGAACAAGCGGTTTGATCGACCGGATGGAAAAAGAAGTCTCAGAATATTTCGACGGGTCGAGAAAGACGTTTTCCGTGCCGCTGGATATGCAGGGAACGCCGTTCGAGATGACGGTCTGGAAGGAATTGCTCAAGATACCCTACGGAGAGACGCGCTCGTACGGTGAAGTCGCCGCCGCCTTAGGGAAGCCCGGGGCCGCACGCGCGGTCGGCGGGGCCAATGGTGCGAATTGTCTCGCGATCATTGTTCCGTGTCATCGCGTCATTCAGGAGGACGGGTCCCTCAGAGGTTACGGGGGAGGTCTCTGGAGGAAAAGATTCCTGCTTGAGCTCGAAGGATGTCGTTTTACGCCTGATCCTTGCGATCAGCCTCAGCTACAGATGACTTTTTCTGTCTGAAGGCAAGCCATCGTCCGAAGTACGTCCCAACATAGCTCGAGATCATTGAGAGCATCGGATGGAAGTAGAAAAACGAGATGTTGAGGGCGATATCATTTGGATCCTGGTCCCTGAAGATCAGTCTCCATCCTAAGTAAATCCAGCTCGGTAAGCTGGCAAAGATCCCGATTTGCCATGGATAGACCGACCATTTCGTCCCGACAAGGATTCCTAGGATCGCGTACAAGAAACAATGGCTCACGATGAGGGCCGAGCCGTGACCAAGATCGAAAAACTGCAATGGGACCGAGAAAATGATCACCGATGTAATCGTTGTGATGATAAACGGCCTGAGATTGTATTTCATACTTTCCCTCAATCTGATTGTGCGTTACGATCGTTTGACTAGAAGCTTGTTTCCCTGCTCATTTCACACGGATTCAATGATGGTTGCAATTCCCTGCCCGACGCCGATACACATCGTGGCGATTCCGTAACGCGCTTTCCGGCGCTGCAGTTCGTGCAACAGCGTCGTCATGATCCTTGCGCCGCTGCAGCCGAGCGGATGCCCGAGCGCAATGGCTCCGCCGTTGACGTTCATTTTTTCCGTATCGATCCCGAGCTCTCGTATCACTGCAATCGACTGCGCCGCGAACGCCTCATTCAGTTCTACGAGATCGATCTGTTTCATGGTCAACCGTGCCTTTGACAGCGCCTGTTGAACCGCGGGCACGGGCCCCAGGCCCATGAAGCGAGGATCTACCCCGGCAACGCCTGTGGCCACGATGCGCGCCATCGGTTCAAGGCCGGCTTCTTTCATCCTCTTCGCGTTCATCATCAGCACAGCCGCCGCGCCGTCGTTCAGTGAGGAGGAGTTTCCCGCAGTGACGGTTCCACCCTTGCGAAAGGCAGGTTGAAGTTTCGCAAGCTGCTCAAGATCTGTATCCCTTCGCGGGCCTTCGTCCGCTCTTATAACGCCGAACACCTTGTCGTCGACCATCCTAAGTTCCGGCCTGGGTTCATCATCAACCCTCGGTGGAAAACGCTCCTCGTACCTCCGGCGCAGCTCCATATCCTCGGGGGATAGTTTGGATGATTCAGGCAGGTAATGATAATTCATGATTCGCACTTTTGCCCTGGCAGGAATTTCGACAGGAACAATTTCCTTTTCAAACTTTCCTTCGTGCTGGGCTTCGACAGCTCTCCTGTGACTCTCAAGCGCAAACTTGTCCTGTTCCTCTCTGGAGATCTTGTATTGCTCAGCAATGTTTTCGGCAGTTTCACCCATCGCCTCGAGCGGAAAAAGTTTCTCCAGCTTCTTGTTCGGGTAGCGCCATCCGAGGGCCGTATCGTACGCGGTGACGTTGCCGAAGGAGCCCGATTGATTCTTCGGAACGGAGTAGGGAGCCCTGCTCATGCTCTCCACACCGCCCGCGACGATGATTTCGAGGTCGTCGGACCAGATCGCGCGGGCAGCATGATTGATGGCGTCAAGGCTGGAACCGCAGAGTCTGTTGATGGTCGTTCCGGGGACCGAATAGGGGAGCCCGGCCAGCAGCGCCGCCATGCGCCCGACATTCCGGTTGTCCTCCCCTGCCTGGTTTGCGCATCCCCACATGAGATCCTGAATCGAAGCGGGGTCGATGCTGTTTCTTCCAAGCAATGCTTTGATCGGGATCGCGCTCAGATCGTCGGGCCGGACGTCGCGAAGCACACCGCCGTACTTCCCGACAGGAGTTCGTTGGGCATCTATGATGAATGCTTCGGTCCGGGCCATCTGCTCATGTGATTCAAAATTCCCTCCAAAATACTACAATCGAGATCAAAAAACAATTCCGCGGGCGTGAATCATCCCCGTTTGACAAACGCTCAGAGATAGCCCGCGGGAGGAGAATCTATTTGTTCCCCTTCACGAGGGCAAAATATCGGATGGTGAAAAGCGGCGCCATTGGATGGTCGGTTGCAATCTCAATGTTCCCGCTGAATGTTCGGGCCTCGCTGAATTTTCCCGAACAGCTGAGCGTGATATCTTCCCCCGGCTCAATGGCGTTCTTCGTCGCCATCACGGAGATGAGACCGGAGTGAGGCGTTATGCGAAGGAGTGTAATGGTCTGTTTGGAAGAATTCTTGACCATCATTTCTTTCGTCACGAGCGAGTCGGCGAAGGTCGAGAGATAAAAATATTCGGGATCGAATTCAAGAGTCTTGTTCACGGTGGCGCGGAACGTCACCGTGACATGCGGCTGGGTCTTGTCGTTCGTCAGGAATGAGACGGCCTTTTCGACAGGACCGCTGAAGCGTTTTGCGTCGAAGGTGATGGCAAGGATACCACTGTCGCGCGGAGCAATATGCGCATTGGACAGCAGGGCGCCGGTACACCCGCACGACGCGCTGACATTCGTGATGACAAGAGTGTCCTTGCCGGTGTTGAGAAGCGTGAGGAGTTTCTTTGCGGAGGAGGCATACAGTTCGCCGAAATCAAACGTGGTACCGCCGGTGATGCTGAGACGCGGCTGCGCAGACAAAGCGCCGGACAGGAGCAATGTCAGTCCGGCGAACTTGATGAGGCGCATGGTCCCGCCGGCTTACTTCCTGGTGACCCAGGCGTAGACTTTGACCGGGGGAATTTTCGGCAGGACCTTGTTGTCCGTTAAGATGTCGATGTCGCCCTGAAACGTTCCCGATTTCGTCGAATGGAACACGGCCTGGAGTTGCGTCGATTCACCGGGCATCAGCTGCTTCTTGATGATATCGACCTTCAACTGCTCCAGCGCCGTGTTCACGGAAAGGATCTTCACGGCGTCCTTTGAGGGGTTGGTGATCGTGATCGTCTTCGTATACGTGCTGTCCTGTTTGGAATCATTGAACGAAACGATCTTCGGGTTGATGTCGATGACGTTCATGACGTTGACATTAAACGAAATTGTGAGCCGGGCGTTGGACGTATCGTTGGATGAAATGTACACCTGCTTCGTCACCCTCTGGCCGGGGTAATTGTGAGTATCGAACGAAATGGAAAGCTTCCCGGAGGTGCCCGGGGCAAGCTTCATTTCTTCTTTCTTCATCATCGCGGCGGTGCAGCCGCATTGGGCTCTCACCTCCGAAATTCGAAGGGTATCATTGCCCATGTTCTTGATGGTGAGAATCTTATCGGCTTTCAGTCCGCTGTAGACATCGCCGAAATCCAGTGTCGTGCCCTCTTCGACATGGATCTTTGGTTGCGCCATGACACCTGACAGCGACAGTACAACCGCAACGAGCAGGAAAGAAACTAACTTGATCATTATTGGCACTCCGGATTGATGATAGAACTTCTGTAATGTAAAAAATTGGCCTGAAAAATCCAAGTCTGCTGCTGATCTCCAAATGTCGGACATCGAGAGTCGGTCAGGGTATGATCCACGTTCGAACAGAGATGGTCGTTGTGCCGCACCTTTCATCCGCTTCGGGGCTGTAAAGTGAAGTGGCACTTGAATCTACAGCATCGACAATTGGCGTAAGAGAGGCGCCGCGCGGTAGCGATCTTCATGGAGATCGGCATAGAGCGCATCGAGGACCGCGAGGACGTTCGTAAAGCCGATCCGGCTGCCCCATTCGATCGGGCCGGAGGGGTAATTCGTGCCCAATTTCATGGCGGCATCGATATCCTGCGGCGAGGCAATTTGCTCCGAGAGGGCGAACGCCGCTTCATTGATGAGCATGCAAAGAATTCTCGGCATCACCATTCCGACGCGATCCTGGACGACCGACACTTCTTTCCCCGCCTTCCGCAGGAATTCAACTGCTCCCGCCATGAACCGCTCATCAGTATGGCTCGTCGGTGCAAGTTCAACCAACCGTTGAGCTATCAATGTCGGCAACGCGCCGATGCCGATGAGTCGTCCCGGGCGTCGCAGCCATGTCGCCTGTTCGGCGGCGGTTATCAATACGGAACTCGAAAGAACAGGCGCGGCAGGCGGCAGCGACCTCTCCATCATCGCCAGGCGTCTCCGCTTCATCACCTTATCGGATGAGAGCTCCACGCCAAGGTTGGCGGTTCGGGGTACCGTGGCGCTTTTCTTTATTCCCTTCGGCAGCGACCTACTTTTACCGTGCGCATTGACAGCGCCGATAACGCGGTAACCGGCGGCGAGGAACGATCGGGAGAATTCCTCAATGAATTCTCCGTCGCCGGCAATATAGACCGTCAGTGAGTCAACCTTCATGGACACCTAACGCTTTTCTGCTCTCTTGAGAACCTTGAAGACATCATGCTCTTTATCGATGAGAACGTCGGTCGGCGGCTCGACCGTCACAAAGGAGAATGTTTGAGAGGCAAGGCTGTCGACAACCGGGAAAGTCTGCTGCGATTTGGCTGAGAGAAGAGTCACGGTCATCGGCATGCGAAACAATAATTTGCCGGCTGTCGTCTGATTGAGAAAAACCCTCACGTCGAATGAACTGCCGTTTCTGTTCGTTGTCCAGTCATATTCATACGCGGGCCTGTCGACGGAATCGGCGGAAGCGTAGACCCATTCATGAAAGAACCATTTCAGGTTCTTGCCCGACGTACGCTCGCATTCCGCGATAAAATCGTCCGTCGCAGCATTGCCGTAGCGTAGCTTTGGATCGTTGAGATAATTCCTCATGATGGCAAAAAAAATTGTGTCGCCGACCACGGCACGCAGCATGTGGAGGACGATGGCTCCCTTGTTATAGACCCTTGGAGCGAAGGCATCCCAGAACGCCGTATCTGTTTTTCCGATGACCGATCCGGCGTACGTTCCCGGCTCTGCGTCCATCCAGCGCTCGACATATTTTCGTGATGAGTCCTTGCCGGCGGCTTCCTCAAGATACAATGCCTCGGCATAGGTGGCAAAACCTTCGCTGAGCCATGTGTGCTTCCAATTAATGGGGGTGATGAGATCGCCCCACCAATGATGAGCGGTCTCATGGAGCAGCGTCAGCTCAGACGAGCGATCGCCGCGGATGAGATCTTTCTGAATGCTGCAGAGCGTCTGATGTTCCATCGTCGTGTTGCCGTCGACCTCGGCGAAACCGAATTTCTCCCGGATGAACGGGTACTCGCAGAATCTGCGTGAGAAGAATTCGAGGATCTTTTTGGTGTTCTGAAAATCGACCTTCCCGCGCTCCTCATCCTCGGGGTAGAGATAGTAGACGATCTTCATATCGGTGCCGTCGGCCCGCCGGTACGGCTCAGAGTACTCGCGATAAACTGCGGCAGCCGCCGACACAAGATATGTTGCGATCGGATAATCGGTTTCCCATGAATACGTTGCGGTGCCCGAGTGCCGCGTGACGCTTCTCAGGACACCGTTCGAAACGGCTGTCAGGCTTTCCGGGACGCTGATCGTCATGGCCGCCGTCGCCTTGTCGGAGGGGCGGTCGACGCACGGCCACCAGGTCCGCGCAAAATTCGGCTCGCTGATCGTTGCCAGCCTCGATGGTGAAATGAAATAGACGCCCCCGCCGTCATATTGGCCCGAATATGTTGAACTCCCGTGATAAGAAATTGTGAGGTCGAACTCGGATTGCGCCGCGACGGGTTGCGACCACTGTACCGAGAGCAGATCTGAGGCGTGGTGGAAGGCAGCGGCGCCGCCGCGAGTTCTGACCGAATCGATCACGAGCGTAGCACTTGCGGCGTCGACCGTCATCTCCGTTAACGACGTGAGAGCGCGCACGTGAATGACCACCCTGCCGGTGAAAGTCTTTTGCGGTAGATTGAAATTCATTGAGAGATCGTAATGGAGCACGTCGAACGATGCGACCGGGGGCTCACCCTGTTGCTGATCGAGCGGAGAGGCCGGATCATTGACCAGACACGTCAGCCAGCAACCGAGAACGAGCAAGAGGCTCATTTCGAATGATCATAGAATCCGCGCTTTGTTTTGCGGCCGAGAAGGCCGGCTTCGACCATGTTCTGCTGGATGACATGCGGCCGATACCTCGGCTCGCCAAATGTTTGTTCGTACATCGACCGTGTCACCGCTAAATTCACGTCGATGCCGATGAGATCCATCAGCTCGAATGGTCCCATCTTGAACCCGCCTTCCAGCTTCACGATGCGGTCGATCTCTTCGACCGAAGCAACGCCTTCTCCGAGGAGCCGAAGCGCTTCCCCGTAGAAGGGGCGTGCGACGCGATTGACGATGAACCCCGGAGTATCCTTCACCACGACGGGAGCTTTACCCAGCTTTCGGACGCAGTCTACGGCTGCAGCGATGACCTCCTCCGATGTTTGATGCCCGCGGACGACCTCGACGAGCTGCATGATGTGCACAGGATTAAAAAAATGCATGCCGGCGACACGGTCGGGCCTCGCGAGCTTCGAGGCAATGGAAGTGATGGAAAGAGAAGAGGTGTTTGAGGCGAGGATGGTATCAGGAGAGCAGTACGATTCCAGCTTTCTGAAGATCTCCGTCTTGACGCCGAGATGCTCGATCGCGGCTTCGATGACGAGCTCACAGCCGGAGAAACCTTCGAATGACGTCTCCGTCGTGATCCTCACGAGCGCCGCGTTCGCTTCAGCCTCGGAGAGTTTTCCCTTCGCGGCGCCTTCGTGCAAGCGGGCTGCGATGCGATCCATTCCCTGTTGCAGGAGTTCAGCGGAGATGTCGTTCATGACGACCTCAAAACCTGACAGGGCGGCGACCTGGGCGATACCCGCGCCCATCGTGCCCGCGCCAACAACGCCGATAGTTTTCATCAACAGAGTGTGAAAGGAGAGTTCGTGGAGCGCAGCATCCGTGGAATGTGTCCCGGAGGACGACCGGCGATTATCCCGGAATCACCGAGTCTTCCGGCACCTTTTCCCAATCGGGGATCCATTGCGGAATGACCAACCCCCATGCTTCCGCTTTGTCGCGCACTTCCTTGGCGAAGGTTTGCCGGACCTCATGATTATCGCGCTTCTTAATGCCGAGCTCGCAGTAACGTTTGTTTTTTCTTGATCCGGGTCGCCCGAAGATGGCCATGACGCGCGGCCACCAGCGGTTGAGCGAATCCTGAATTTCGCCCTTCGTGGCCGGATCGAGCGCAAGGCGCTTGACCCAGTAATCGCCGTGAGCGATATGCGTGAGCTCCTCTTTGAAGATCCGGTCGATCTCTCTCCGCCACGGGCCGTAGCTGGACACTTTCACATCCTCAAGTTGATGCCCGGCGCCGCGGTCCATGAGGAAATTAAACATGACAAAATCCGCCCATGAATCGATCGGATAATAAAAGATGTTCACCCGCTTGTCGCTCGCGGCTCGCTTGCTCCCGAGGTCGAGCGCGTCGTCGACACGAAATGCGAAGTCCATTTTCTCCACCCAATCGTCGACGCCGAAGTGGGCGTCTTCGAGCAGTCGATACATCGCGCGCGCGTGACGCACCTCATCACGCACAATATTCGAGACGACAAGCATCTCCTCGGTTGTCGGGGCTTTCATGATCCACGGAACATACCCGAATCCGCCTGCAAGCTCAGAATCCGCCTGCTGAAGCATGAGATTCATGAGATGCTCATAATACTCGTCGCTGGCGTCGTCGATTCCTTCAATCGAGTCGCCCTTCCCGAGCTTTTTTAACATGATCTCTTCACGCTGAGAGTTTGGAAGCTTCGAAGGATTATTGGACATAGTTCAATTCCTCTGCATTATAGGACAACATTCATGGGTGGATGAATCGGATTCCGGGAGCTGAATATCTTGTATCAAACTTACTCAAAAGATGGCTAAAAAACAACACCTACATCCCTTTGAAGTCTGGCGGGCGCTTTTCAAGAAACGCTTTCACCCCTTCGCGGTGATCTTCCGTTTCGGATGCGATCTGCTGAATGAGGGCTTCATACTCAAGGATGGTATCGAGATCGGACGAGAGAGCCTTGTTCAGCGTGCGTTTGATGAGCCCGATCGATTTGGTCGGTGCCTGAGCGAAGTTCCGGGCAAGCGACATGGTTTCCTCTTCTAGCTTTTCCGGCGCCGCAACCTTGTTCACTAGTCCAACCCGTTCAGCTTCCTCGGCGGGAATGTCCCGTCCGGTTGCCGCGTACTCGAATGCTCTGGCCATGCCGACTAGTCGCGTGAGGAACCAATGCGAGCCGGAATCGGGGACGAGGCCGATGCGGATAAAGATCTCGATGAGCTTTGCCGAGCTCGACATGATCCGCATATCGCAGGCGAGGGCCAGACTGCATCCGGCGCCGGCAGCGACGCCGTTGATCATGCCGATGACCGGCTTCTCCATCGTCCGGATTTTTCTGATCATCGGATTATAACTCTTTTCAAGCGATTCCTTCAGTGAGCGCTTCGAACCGGCGTGCTCTTTGAGATCCTGGCCGGAGCAAAACGCCTTGTCTCCCGCTCCGCGAATCACAACGCAGCGGGCCGCAGGATCTTTCTCGGCTTCCTTCAACGCGTCGTTGAGCTCCTTCTTCATCTGTTCGTTGAAGGCGTTATAAACATCGGGACGGTTCAGTGTGATTGTGCAAATGCCGTCGGTTATTGTGTATAGTATTGTCTCGAATGCAGGCATAATTGAAGGCAAAATGAAAGATGAAAAATGAAAAACATGAGTTACAGATTAAAAATCAAAAATAGCGAAGTGCGCTATTTGACAACGAAGTTTAAGCTTTCGAAAGTGAGATCGTCGGTTGCTGGTTGAGAAGAATTATAGTGAGCATAGTCGAACTGCAGGTCGAGGTGCTTCACAGCGAAACTCAAGGGACCGTTTTCAGTAAAAGATGAAACATAGCTATCAATAAACTTTAGGAACCCACTTAATTGTAGGCCGAACCCATACGTTGAAGTAGATGTGGTCCCATTTTCGATCCATCCGCGGCGAAGGGCAAGGGCTTCGAAGAGCTTCAGTTGCAGTCCATTTCGAATTTCGACTTTACCATTGCCCTGACCCATGATAACATTCTTGAAAAACTGAATTGCTCCGGTGAGCCCTTGGTATTCTGGATATGTATCAGTAACACGATATGTCCCGGGCCCGGCTACATTGAACAAAGTATCACCTCCTACAAATCGTACCAGCAGATCGTTTGCTTCCCGAACAGCAGTCAGTGATATTGGCGTCCAATTGTATTTATCTTGATGTGAGACGACGCCGAGTTGGAATCCCAATCCCAACGTCGCGTTACGCGGGAACGGCTCCTCTGTCGCGGCATCGATGATTACAAATCCGTGGCCGACATTTTGCAGGTTATAAGAGAAGATCATGTCACAGGAAATGCTTGACCAGGAAATAGCTCCACTATGAGCTTCTTCCAGATGCGTGAATAGTTCCAGCAGGGGCACTTTCAAAACGGCTCCGAAATCCCACGCAGACGCATTGAATGAGTTCTTACGCGGTTGACCGAGTGCGCCCGGGGCCAGTGACATTGTCCATTCAAGGTATTTAAAATTGACTCCGATTCCGAATTGAATGAATTTATCCACTCCGAACCCGATTGAGGCAATTTGCTGGTTTTCTGAAATCATGTTGGTGTCTAGTTTGAACTGGCCTGGGAATTGATAATCCAGTCCTGCAAGTGATCTCCTTGAATATCCAATGCCAAGGCTCAAGGGCCAGGGGCTATGGAGGTATTCGCCTAAGTTCAAACCTATCGCTCCAGCCCAGGTACTAAGCACGGGACCGGGTTTCAAAGCATCAACATAATAAATCTGCGGCCTGGATGTATACGCCGAAGCATTGAACGATGAGCCCAGGGCAAAGAGTGCGAGTTGGCCGGGGTTGTAGCTTGTCGTGAGCGCATTCTGCGTCAGGAGCGTGGAGGAAATTCCACCCATGCCATTTGATTCAGGTGAAGGAGCGATCTGATAAAATGGGTCTGTCAACCTCGGCTGTGCCATCAGCTGATTCGACGAGATGAACGACAAGAGTATCGACAATCTGATAAGGTGGTTCATAAAAATGCAAAATGCAAAATGCAAAAAAGCAAAAACCAAAATCTAAAATCCAAAATAAATTAATCCCCAATCCGCAATCCCCAATCCGCAATCTCCAATCCGCAATCCCCAATCCGCAATCCGCAATCCGCAATCCGCAATCTCAATGAATTCCCTTCGCCAATCCGCCGTCGATCAATAGATTCACGCCGTTGATATAGCTTGCCTTCGCGGAGGCGAGGAATGCGATCACACTTCCAATTTCCTCAGGCCTCCCCATTCGGCCGGCAGGAATGTCCTTCGCCATGTTCGAAAGATACCCCTCCATGGTCATTTTGTCTTTGGCCGACCGGGTCTCCATCAATTCTTTCTGACGATCGGTAAGAATGTACCCCGGGCAAACGGTATTGATGGTGATGTTCTCATGCGCATATTGATTGGAAAGAACTTTGGTCAATCCGAGAAGGCCCGGCCGGATCGTGGAGGAAACGAGCAGCTCATTGATCGGCTGTTTGGCGGTGATCGAGGTGATCGTGATAATTCTTCCCCAACGCTGCTTGATCATCATCGGCAGCACGAGCCGCATCAATCGTACCGTGCTCATGAGTGTCAGCTCGACGCCGCGCTGCCATTCCTTGTCGGGGAGCGCGAGGAAGTCACCGTGCGGCGGACCGCCGGCATTGCTGACAAGGATATGAACCGTTCCGAACCTTCGCTTTGCCGTGGCAACGAGAATTTTCAGGTGGTTCACCTTTGAAACGTCCGCGACGACAGGAAAAACGCTGGTTTTCGTCTTGAGCTGAAGCTCTTTTGCAGTCTGTTCGATCTCTTTCTTGTCTCTTGAACAGATCACAAGCTTTGCACCTTCCTGCGCGAGGGCCAGCGCGGTCGCTTTCCCCAACCCTTTGCTCGCGGCTGTAACGATCGCGACTTTATTCCTGATGCCGAAGTCCATCGTCATCTCACCAGAAGCATCTTCCGCGATTCGGTGAACGGTCCGGCTGTCATACGACAAACATAGATGCCGCTCGGCAGGTTGCCCGCATCCCATGAAACGGCATAGTCGCCCGGTTCCTTTAGTCCTTGCGCCAGTGTGGCGACCTCTTTCCCAAGAGCATCATATACCACGAGTGTGACGAATGACCGTCGACTAACAACAAATGACACCTTCGTTGTCGGGTTGAACGGGTTCGGATAATTCTGGGCGAGGGAGAATTGCGTCGGTCTTGCTATCGATCCGGGATTACGTTGGGTGAGCATGATCGAGTTTCCGTCGATGCGCTCGATCTGAATCGAGCCGGCGCCAGCGATGGCGTGATCGATATCCTTCGCCAATTGTATGTGAAATTCCCCGGATCCATCGGTGATCTTCCATTTCATCGTTATTGGAAAACTCATCACACCGAGATGAATTTCCTGCATGCCGGGCTGGCCAACCGGAAAAATTTCCGCCAGACGATTCGACGCAAATCGTACATCGAACTCACCCCCCGGCATCGGCGGAGGAAGTTCATATCGCTTGATCAATGAAGCATCCTCTCCAACCTTGAAATAGAGTGTTTGCTGATTGCCATTGTTGTCGATGATGGTCAAAGTGTTGAAATCCTTGAGATCATCGTACGGCTCTTCCTTGACGAGCGAGGCAGCAGCCGCGGAGGAAAGCGTGAGCTGGCCTGGGCTCGCCGACTTGATCCAGTAACCGTGTGCCGGCAGAAGCGTGCTGACGAAATCGTACCTGCCGTCATATCCGAGGAATCCGGATGTCACGAGATCGGGAGGAGTCTTCGTCACCTGAGAAATTGATATGGGCGCCGAAAGTGCACCGATGAGATTCCAGCCGGGGACGAGATCAACGGTCTTGGATGTGAACGTCGTGCCTTTGACCGCGATCGTCTGGTCGGCATTAAACCTCAACCAATAGCCGCGTCCCGTTTCAAGGATAGGCTTCGGTAAGTATATACCCTCGTAGTCATACGCGGGCTGTGTGACTGTCGGAAAGAGTACGGATCTTGTGTAATCGAGGGGCTCAACGGGCAGCGACATAAGATTCCAGCCACGCTTGACGGATCCTATGTAACCGTCGAAGTACGTTGTGAACGCACCGTCACTGATGTCCGCGACCGATCCGTCCGCGTCCGACGTGATGCGTATCCGACCCTGAGCCGTAAGCGGCACGGGCGGGATCCATGGATAGGTGCCTGATGCGGAGGGAATATTGTCGGCGATTGTCAGCCAGCTTGTGCCGTCGTCGCCCGAGTACTCGATGCGGACTTTGTCGACAAGTCCGGAGCCCCAGGTGATGGTGAAAGGAGTCTTGGCCTCAATCGATTCTCCACCATTTGGAGAGAGAACGCTGATGCCCGGCAGTCCCGCGTTGAGCTTGCGTTGCAATACGCCATTGCCATGGGTCGTGACCCGGAGTGTCCGGTTCGATGGGGTGTAGCTGAGATCTGAAACGAGAATCGCCTCCGGCAGCCCTTCGCTGAACGACGACCAGCTGGCCCCGCCGTTCGTCGATACGAAAACCCCAATGTCGTTGCCGATGTAGAGAAAGCTCGAATTGGTTGGATCGACGAGCGCAGCACCGGTCGGGACGTTTGGAAGTGTGGCCGAAACGTCGACCCAGGAAGTTCCGGCGTCAGTGGTCTTAAACACGTGGCCGGCATCAAATCCGCCGAATGTCGCATAGACGATCCGGGAGTTGCGGGGATCGACAGCGATGTCGAGCGGATAGCGGTCGGGGAGCGATCCCGTAAGATTCGACCAGGTCGATCCACCGTTGGTGGTTCTGAAGAATCCGGCTCTGGCAAAGTAGGGGGCGGTGGCGACGTAGACCGTATCGGTATTGGTGGCCGACATTCCCATCGCCAGGGCTGGGTTATTGTCGAGCGGCGACCCGCCGTTCGTCGCGCTGAACGAAGTCGCGCCGTTGATCGATTTGTAGATCGTCGTCTTCCCGACGTAGAGAACGCTGTGATTGGAAGGCGCCACCACGAAGGGGGAATTCCACGCGCCGAATCCGCCGAAACTCGCTTTGAAGCTCCAGGAGACGCCCCGGTTGACAGATTGGCGAATATCGCTGCCACTCCTGCCGATGGCGTACATGACATGATCGTCTGTCTGGTCGATAGCGGTCCACCCGACTTCATCGTAGGCGCTGCGGCCCCATGACGTCGAACCCTGATAGATATACCCCGGGATATGGTCCTGCACCTGGCCGATGGCGAGAAGAGAATCGGTGGCTGAATTTGAAAACCCGTTGTAGAATTGGCCGGTGACGAGATTGAATCCGACATAAGTGAACGATACCCCGAAGTTGGTCGAGCGATAAACACCGTCGTCATTCACGACGTAGAGAATATCCGGATTCGATGGGTCCCATGCGAACGCGTGGTTATCGGCATAGCCGCCGCTGCCTGCTCCGCTGAATGTCGCGCCTCCATCCGTGGATTTTTCCATGCCGACGGCCGCATGGAAGATTCGGCTGGCATCGATTGGGTGTGCCGCGATAAAATGAGAGTACCATCCCTGAACTCCATAAACAGGCCCTGCGGCTCCCATCGGCAGCCACGACAACCCAAAATCTGTCGACCGCCACATGCTGCCGACGCCCGTGGTGCTGTCGGCCACGTCGGCAAAAATGACATTCGGATTTGATGCATACATATCGAACATGGTCTTTCCGGTGAAGTCCGGGAGGTCCATCGCCTGATTCCAGGTGATTCCGCCGTCGGTCGATCGGTGAACGCCGGAATGCGTTCCGAGATTGCCGGCAGAGTAGACGATTTGATTCGTATCGAGAGGGTTGATGAGTATATCCTCTCCCATGGCCGAAAAGAAGATGTTGCTCCATGTTGTGCCGGCATCAGTGGTCTTGTAGAGACCGATGGTCGTTGCGGCGAACAATGTGTGCGGGTTGAGCGGATTGATTTTGATCGCCTGCACGCCGAGTTGCTGCTGCAGCGACCAATCGAGACTCTTCGTCCAGGTGAGGCCCTTGTCCGTTGTCTTGAGAATCCCCATACCGAAGCTGCCCCGCGTGGTTCGGATCACAAGTCCGCCGAGCGCGATCTGATAACGATAGACCTCTCCGGTGCCGATATAGATGGTGTTTGAATTCGTCGGATCGATGGCGATGGCGCCGACGCCGAGCACCGGATATCCTGTCGGTATGCGCTGCCAGTCGCCGCTCAAGCCGCCCGTTTTCGAACGCCACAATCCGCCGCTCGCGCTGCCGACATAGACCGTGCTGGTGCTCTCCGGGTCGACGGCCACGCTGATCGTGCGTCCGGCGAGATTGACCGGCCCGATCGACTGCCATTGGGTGATAGCATCCACGGATGGCCGCTCTTTCTTGAAGGTCCGGTTTGCGTATTCATAAGCCTTGTAATACTTGTCGGAGGGAAAATCCTTGTCGGGGTATGCCCGTGCCGCCGACCAGAACTCCAGCGCCTCAAGCGCGCCGGAACGCCCTCGCGATTCGTTCTCGCGCTGACGCTCGGGGAATGGTTCGCGATAGCCCTGGAAGATCACAAGAAATGTCCCGACAAAAATCAGGACAACTGTAAAGAAGTAACGTAAGTTTCGCATACCACATCTCCTTGGTCCTAGCTTTTTTTGGCGGACAGCTCTCCGAAAAATCTGACGAGATCGGTTGCCACGGGCTTGGCGCCGATCTGGCGCAGCAGCGTGACCACCTGTCCGCGATGATACGACGAGTGGTTGACGAGATGCTGCATCAATTGATAGAGCGGCTGTGAATAGGTGTTCCCTTTAAGGTCTTTGTATTCGCACGTTCTCAGAATGTCGGCGTCTGCTCTCAGCATGTGACAGAATCCCAATACACCCATCTCAACCATCTCCCAGCGGTTCACGAGGCTCTCGAAGGTGGGGAACTCCTCCGGCTTGCTGATTCCCGTCACGGGTTCATGTTTCCAGCGCTTGAGCCAGACTTCCTCGGCGCCCATGGTGTGGACGAGCGTTCCGTGAATGCCGCCGTGACTCGATCCCATGTCTTTGAGATACTGTTCCGGCGAGATTGTTTCGATTACGCCAAGGGTACGATGCTTTGCCCAATAGTTGAATTCGTAAAGGGTTTGAATGTCGTCTAGGTGCATGGGGAGTAGTTGAGTATATGAGTAATGGAGTAGATGAGTAGTGGAGTATATGAGACTAACGATTGAGACTCTTCTGCAAACCATAGAGCATTGCTATGATTTCATTGACTTCGGCCAACACCTGATCGTACGCCCCTGGATCCATTAACTCGTTCGCTAATGCGATATCCGAGCAGCCGATGCATTCGAAGCCTGAACGGATCGAATAACCAAGGAAGCGACGGAATTCAATTTTGGAAGCGTTGCCCGCACCTTCTGCAATATTCAGCGCGATAGAATCCGCCGCTCTGCGAAATTGTGAGCTCAACACAAAAATCTCATCCTTTGGAAACGCGCGCGTGGTTTTTCTCACCGTCTTGGTGAGATCGAGCGCCTTGTGATATACCTTCAAATCCTTCAACTTATGCATATGCCTCCCTTCATATCGTTGGTCTCAACTACTCATATACTCATCATCTCATATACTCCACTACTCACATACTCCACTACTCAAATACTCCACTACTCACATACTCCACTACTCATATACTCCACTACTCACATACTCCACTACTCACATACTCCACTACTCCCCCCCAAATATCTTCTCCAAACTCTCCGCCTGCGGCAGCATGAGTTTGGCCGCGTTATCGGTGATGACCATCTCGTCTTCAAGGCGTATGCCGAACTCCCCGGGAATATAAATCCCCGGCTCGTTGCTGAACGTGTTGCCTGCCTGTACCAGCATTTTGTTCCCCTTCACAAGATAGTACCATTCATGACCTTCCATTCCGATCCCGTGGCCGACACGATGCGTGAAATATTTATAATCAGGGCCAAAACCTGCCGAAGTGATGACGTTCCGTGCGGCTGCGTCGATGTATTGCGCTGCGACACCCGGCTTGGCCGTCATGAGCGCGGCATCCTGCGCCCTTCGGACGATCGACCAGACATTGTTCATTTTCTCGGTGGGCCGACCGAACACCGTCGTGCGCGTGACATCGGATGAATAGCCTTCCACACCGCATCCGCCGTCGATGAGCACGATCTGTCCCTCTTTGAGAGTGTGCTCTTTCACGGTGCCGTGAGGGTAGGCCGAAGCTTCACCGAAAAGCACCAGCGCGCCTCCGCCGACGCCGAACTCCGAAAAAAGTTTCGAGACAATGGAGCCGAAATCCCGTTCGGTCATCCCTTCCTTGAGCGATTTGACAGCTTCCGTATAGACCTCACGCGTGATGTCGTTTGCAATCTGCATGAGCTCAAGTTCATGGGCCGACTTGACACTGCGGCATCCGGCAGTTACGGGGGTCCCGCTCACAAGGTTCAATGCCGCCATTGTCTTCTGGAGGTTGTCGGTCACGACATACCGCGTCTGCTCTTCGATGCCGATGATGGCATTTAACAGGTTCATGTCCCGGAATACTTTTTCGATGATCTTGTACGGATCCTCATGTTCTTCCCAGGTCAACAGCTTTGCCGTTCCGACCTGCTCCGCTGCGCGGCCTTCTTCGAATTTAGGCGCGACATAGAATGGTTCGTCGCTCTTCGGCAGGATCATCGCGAAGAGGCGTTCGCTCCGTCCCCACGAAACTCCCGTGAAGTAGTTCAGGGTCGTCCCTCCCTCGAAGAAAAGAGCATCGATGTTCTTCTCTTCCATGAGCTTGCGCGCTCGTTCGACGCGCTGCTGGCGCTCTTCCTTTGTGATCGGCTTGATCCGGTCGCGGCTTTCCCTGGCCTTTTGAGCACGAGGGCTCTCTTTTTTCGTTTCCTGGGATGATGCTGTCGTTGTGACCAGCGTCGAAGCGGCGAGGGGCGCCAGAGCGCCGCCGGCCGTGGTTTTGAGAAAGTCTCTTCGTTGCATGGAATTGGATGATAGTTAATCGTTATTGGGTGGACGTCGTCACGTCGCCTGCTGGGTGGTCTTTTTCAGTTCCGCCAGCTTCTGCAGAGCCTCGAGCGGCGTCATCTTTTCAAAATCGAGCTTGTTGAGCTCTTCGCGAAGCTTGTCGTCTTTCATTTCGAACAGGGTCATCTGGATTTCGGCGGGCACAATGCGTCCTTTTGTCCGAATTTTTTTGCTCTTCGCTCCCTGCTCAGTGCTCACCGCTCCCTCATGGAGAGTGAGCTCCGATCCCTCGAGATTCCTGAGAATTTTTTTCGCTCGCTCAGTCACTTCCTCCGGCAGACCCGCCATCTGGGCGACCTGAATTCCGTACGAATGATCGGCAAATCCGGGCATGACTTTGTGCAGGAAAATGACCTTATCGCCGTACTCGCGAACATCAACCTTAAAATTCTTGATCCGGGGGAAGAGCTCGGCAAGCTCATTGAGCTCGTGGTAGTGCGTCGCGAAGAGCGTCTTGGCGCCGACATGGCTGTGCAGATATTCCGTCAACGCCCAAGCAATGCTGATTCCGTCGAATGTGCTCGTTCCTCTCCCTACCTCGTCGAGCAGAATGAGGCTTCGTGGAGTTGCGGTGTTGACGATATTGGCCGCTTCGTGCATTTCGACCAGGAACGTGCTCTCACCTGAAGCAATGTTGTCGCTTGCTCCGACGCGAGTATAGATCCGGTCGACGATGCCGATGTGCGCTTTTTTCGCCGGAACAAAACTTCCGATCTGCGCGAGCAGGGTGATGAGTCCGACCTGCCGGAGATAACTCGACTTCCCGCTCATGTTCGGGCCGGTGATGATGAGGATCTGATTATGCTCATTGTCGAGGCGGACATCGTTTGGCGTGTACTGTTCCCCGGGCGGCAGCAACCGCTCAATGACGGGATGTCTCCCTTCGCTGATCTCGATGCTTGTTCCTTCGTCAACAGTCGGACAGACATAATGATGCTCGCTGGCGGTTTCGGCAAGCGAAACATAGCAATCAAGCTCTGCGACGAGGCGGGCGTCGTGCTGGACGGTTTCGGCCTCCGCCGCGATCATCATGCGAAGGTCGGTGAAGAGCTCTGTCTCGAGGGAAAGAATCCGTTCTTCCGCGTGAAGTATCTTGTCCTCATATTCCTTCAACGCCGGCGTGATGTACCGTTCTGCATTGACCATCGTCTGCTTGCGGATGTAGTCTGCCGGTACCTTCTCTTTGTGGGTGTTGGTGATCTCGATATAATAGCCGAAGACGTTGTTGAAGTTCACTCGCAGCGAGGAGATGCCGGTGCGCTCACGCTCCGTCTTCTGAAGATGGGCGATCCACGTCTTGCCGTTTACCGCGATGCCTCTCAGCTCGTCGAGTTCTTTGCTGTACCCGGGCTTGAAGACGCCGCCGTCGGCGAGGGAAAGGGGAGGAGTTTCGGCGAGAGCTGAACCTATTTTGGCCGTCAATGCATCAAGGATCTGGAGATCTTCTTTCAGCTTCGATAACGTGGATGAGTGCGGGTTGATTTGGGATTTGAGATTTGCGATTTGAGTCAAGAAATTTTTCAATGCCGCGACGTCGCGCGGGGTGGCGCGGTTGGTGCAGATCTTCGTCATCAATCGCTCGAGATCGCCGATCGTCGAGAGGATCGCGCCGATGTCCCTGCGCAGCTCCTTTTTTTCCACAAGCTCCCTGACGGCTTCGAGCCGTTTCAGGATCGGCGTCAGCGCGCGAAGGGGTTGGTTGATCCATTTCTTGAGAAGACGTGCGCCCATCGGCGTGCGCGTTCTGTCGAGCACCCAGAAGAGTGTCCCTTCGCCATGGCCTTCCAGCGACGTCGTGATCTCGAGGTTGCGCTTTGTCGACCCGTCGAGGAGAATAAAGTCGTTCACGTTGTGTGGTGTGATCTTCCGAAGATGGAGGAGATTTGCCTTCTGCGTCTCCTGCAGATAATTCAGCACCGCGCCGGCGGCAATGATGCCTTCGCGCAGATCTTCGACGCCGTATCCCTTCAGGGTCTGCGTGTTGAAATGATTGATGAGGAGCTCATAGGCGTAATCGAAATTGAATATCCAATCTTCGAGCTTCGTGGTGAGGCCTCTAAAGCTCTCGGCCAGAAGTCCGTGCACCACTTCGAGATCGCACTTTGAGACAAGGATCTCCGAAGGCGCAAGTGAGATGATCTGCTCCTTGAGCTGCCGGAGCGGAAATTGACTGGCACCGAACTCGGCGGTTGTCACGTCGACAAAGGCGATGCCTACCGTGACCTCGCCGGTCGCATGAGGGGACGGGAGATAGATCGCGGCGAGATAGTTGTTCTGCTTTCCTTCCAGAACCTTGTCGGAGAACGCGACGCCCGGCGTGACCACTTCGATGACGTCCCGCTTCACGATGCCTTTCGCAAGTTTCGGATCCTCAAGCTGTTCGCAGACAGCAACACGATAACCGGCTTTGAGAAGTTTCGGCATATACAATTCGAGGGCATGATACGGGAATCCGGCGAGAGGAGTTTCCTTCGACTCGCCATTGCCGCGTTTAGTGAGCGTGATGCCAAGCACCTTTGACGTGATGCGTGCGTCCTCCTCGAATGTTTCATAAAAATCACCCAGGCGGAACAGGAGTATCGTGTCCGGATATTTTGCCTTGACCTGGCTATACTGTCGCATTAAGGGTGTGGACATGAAATTAAATTTTAGATTTTGTGCGCCACAGGCGCATCCGCCTTCGGCGGAGATTTCAGATTTCGGATTGCCGATACTGGTCTCACGGTCAGAGATAAAATGACTTATTCAATGAATTTGCGGGACACCACACCAGCGTCCGGATTTCGGGTTAAGAAGGTCAAAACCGCAAAGGGTCCCACCCAAGAGAGGGCGGGATGTGCATTCGAACAACAGTCTTAGCTTCATTCCGTTCACTAAGACCTGCTCGAATGGCAATGAACGGAAATTTGGTGTGAAAATCAATTATTCTCACGCGTTTGCAAAATTTATGTATATTATACCGAGCATCGCGAGCCGCTCCACAATGCCCGGCTTCCTGGGTTTGCTGTTCCTGCCGGCCGCGCGGAAGATTTCTCAGCCAGAGGACATGGAAATTGTCAACCCCACTAGCCCTAACACGTTGGTCATTCATGCAAAAAACAATAACAGGAGATTCCCTATGACAGGTCTTGACTTGCTCTGGTTCCCGATCCTGCTTTCGTCCGTGTTCGTCTTCATCGCGAGTTCCATTATCCACATGGCTTCCCCGTGGCATAAGACCGACTACCCGAAGATGCTGAACGAGGACAAAGTCATGGACGCGCTTCGCCCGCTCACCATTCCGCCGGGCGACTACATGATCCCGCGCCCGTCAAGCCGGCAGGAGATGCGTTCGCCGGAGTTTATTGAAAAAATGAAAAAGGGCCCCGTCATGATGCTCACTGTTTGGCCGGCCGGACCAATGTCGATGTGGAAAAATCTTGTCATGTGGTTCCTTTACGCCGTTGTTGTCGGAATCTTTGCGGCCTACGTCGCAGGACGTGCGCTGCCGGCAGGCGCGGCGTACCTGCAGGTTTTCCGGTTTGCCGGAGTCACCGCGTTCCTGGCATATTCCCTCGCGCTCTGGCAAATGTCGATCTGGTATCACCGATCCTGGACCACGACGATCAAGATAACGGCGGATGGGTTGATCTATGCGCTCCTGACTGCAGGCACGTTTGGATGGTTGTGGCCGCATTGACGAGCTGAAGGATCATCTTGCCCGTGATTTCTCGTGGGAACAACATGGCGGTGGGGGAAACCGATGAATCGGTTCATGTGATATGTGTATGCCGAGAATAGCACCAGGCTTAAGCCTGGTGCTAACGTACGCACCAATTCCCATGAAAACCGTTTCAACGGTTTTCCACGGCAGGAAGGAGACGGATGAATCGGTTGCGAATTCTTAGCTAAACAACACCACACCAGGCTTCAGGCTGGTGCTCACACACAACTCACAAATGGAAACCGTCTCGACGGTTTCGGGAGGCGCACGATGCTGCATGCATACACCAGGTTGTTCATTCATCTCGTTTGGTCGACAAAACACCGGCAGCGTTGGCTTACGACCAATGTTCGCCCAAAGCTGCACCAACACTTGCTCGATAATGCCGGGACCAAACACATCCTGATCGATACGCTGGCGGTCCAACCCGAGCACGTTCATGTCCTGCTTAACCTACAGAGCAATCAACAGGTCGACGACGTTGTCAAACTATTGAAAGGCGAATCATCACATTGGATCAACGCTGAAAACCTTGTTCATCCCAAATTCAGTTGGCAACGTGGGTATGGAACATTTTCCCTGAGTTCATCTCATGTTGATGCTCTACGAACATACATCAACAGTCAGGATGAGCACCATCGAAGAAAATCGTTTGCAGATGAATATGCCGAGCTTCTTCGGAAGCATGGATTCACGCTTGCCAATGATGAAGCATCGGTGTAGGAATTCGCACGGAATCGGAGGAAAAGAAACCGATGAATCGGTTCATGTGATTTTTTGTTCGCCGGAAATAACACCAGACTTAAGTCTGGTGCTAACGTCCCCGCCGATCTTTAGGAAAACCGTTTCAACGGTTTATTCGTCGCTGGGGGAAAACCGATGAGTCGGTTCTCATGAATTATTTTTGCCGAAATTAGCACCAAACTTAAGTTTGGTGCCAGTGAATAAACTGATCCCCATGAAAACCGTTTCAACGGTTTTTCTCGGCCGGGAGGTTGGTAGCCCGATCTTCTTAGACATCAATACAAAAACATCGGCTTGCCGAGCAGGTGTGCTACTTTCGGCCTGTACTGGGCCTCGTCGTACAATTCATCCACATCGACACGTTTCTTCCCTTCCGTGATGATGTTCGCTGAGACGGTCGTGTATTTCCCGTCGCGCAGCGCAACCATCCGTCCGCTCTGCTTCTTCAGGAGCAGATCGGTGGCGAGATAGCCGTAACTGGTCGAGACCATGAGGTCAAGCGCGTCCGGTGCACCGCTGCGCATGAGATAGGCCAGCTGCTGGTAGACGGTCCTCACGCCCGATCGTTTCTCAATTTCATGCGCTACATAATCGCCGACTCCTCCAAGTTTCTTGTGGCCGTAAGCATCGGCTTCACCGGTCATGACCATTTCGCCGCCAATCGGCTTTGCGCCCTCCGAGATCGTCATAATCGCGTACCGGCTTGGATTATGATTCCGATCGTCAATGAGAAGATTGACCAGCTTATCGGTGTCGAAGTCGATCTCCGAGATGATCGCACGGTCGACCCCTGCGAGATATGCGGAGATGAGAGACGTCTCTCCGGAATATCTTCCAAACAACTCGACCACGGCGATGCGCTCATGCGATCCGGTCGGCGTTCGCAGCGCGTGAATGAATTCAACGCTTCTCGTCACGGCGGTGGAGAAACCGATGCAGTAATCGGTCCCGTAGACGTCGTTGTCCATCGTTTTCGGAATACACACCATCGGGAAGTTCTCTTTGTGAAGTCGAACGGCATAGCTGAGCGTATCATCTCCTCCGATCGCAATGAGCGCGTCGAGTTTCAGATATTCAAGGACCTTCAGCGTGTGGGAGGTGCAATCGATCGCTTTGCCATCAGTGGAGGTGAAGGCGTTCTTCAAGAAGTCAGGGATCTCCTTGGGCTTGACTTTCCCTGGATTTGTGCGTGATGTATGAAGATAGGTGCCTCCGGTGCGATCGATCGTACGTGTATTCGCCTTCGTGAGGTGGACGATGTGTTCATCATGCATCGGCTTATCGTCTGGATTGAAGTTAAGGAGGCCGCCCCAGCCGCGGCGGATGCCAATGACTTCATGACCCTCGTCGGTAGCGCGATAGACAGCAGCTTTGATGCAAGGATTGAGTCCGGGAACATCGCCGCCTCCTGTTAAGATTCCAATTTTCATTTTCTAGCCTTCGAATAATGAGAAAAGCATCAGATTCACTGAATGATCTACTGAATTTACAAAATCCGATCGGTTTTATCAATTTTGGGGAGGAGAGATAGCAGGGAGCGTAGAGCAGAGAGCGGAGAGGTTAGAGCAGAGCTGGTTGAGATCAGGGGCGTAGGTTTGGCAGGAATTCTTCGGGTTTCACGGGGCGGGATGATCCAGCCTCACGCGAAATAATTGATCATCTTTGAAACAAGCTTCGCGGCCGTAAGATCGGGGTGATGCAGCCCGTTCATGGGAGCCAGTTCGACGATGTCACAGCCGACGACTCTTTTGCGCTTACCGAGTTTTCGGAGGAGCGTCATCGTCTCGTGCCAGAATAGTCCGTTGGGTTCCGGCGTCCCGGTTGCCGGCATGATTGAGGGGTCGAAGCCGTCCACGTCGAAGGTGACGTAGACATGATTCGAGAGACACTCGACGGCATAGTCGTCCCACGATTTCAGGAGCTTCGTATACTTTCCACTTCGGATCTCGTGCGCATAGAGGGTGTGGATCCCCTTTTCTTTGATGTCCTCTGCTTCTTCGATGCACTGTGCACGAATACCGACCTGAACGACCTTCCTCGGATCGACGAATTCACAGACGCGCGCCATGACCGACGCATGGCTGAATTTGCTTCCCTGATATTCTTTCCTGAGGTCCGAGTGCGCGTCGATCTGCAGAACGGAGAGATCGCGATATCTTTCGGCGTGCGCGGCGATCGTCGCCTGCGAGATCGTGTGCTCGCCGCCGAGCGTGACGATAAATTTCTTTTCCTTCAGGAGATCGCGCACGCAGGTGTAAAGATATTCGAGCGAGGCTTCATCCTTCTTCTTGCCGAAGCTGAGGGGCCGCAACGTTGCGATGCCGAGCTCGCGATGGACCTCACGACGCGTTTCTTCATCGAAGAACTCGACATAATGTGATGCGTCGAGGATTGCCTTCGGCCCATTCCTCGTTCCGCCGCCATAGCTCACCGTCCGCTCATACGGAGTGGGCAGAATGACAATTTTTGATTTCTGGAACGACGAGAATTCTTCTTCGATGCCGAGGAAGTTCGATTTGATGCCGAGAGTTTGCAAGACAGAATGGCCGGTTTACGGTTTGATATCTGCGGTTTGGCTTCTCTTTCATGATTCAGAAATTTCGAATCGAATATAACAGAATGGAGGAAGAAAAGCAAAGCAGCGGCGAAGAGCGTAGAGCAGAGAGCAATGCGATGTGCGATGTGAGATGTGAGCGATGAGGGGTGAGCACGTAGCGGTGAGCAGAGAGTACTGAGCGGTGAGCAGTGAGCAGAGACCATGAACCGCAAACCAACATCTGACATCTAATATCTAACATCGAACATCTACCATTTGCCACCTCAAACCTCCAACCCCACTCTCGTCATCCATCCCTTCATCCATTTGAGCCGGAGGCTCATCAGCCTTCGGCTAAAATCTGCTATTCTTGCTTCTAAGAATATTTTCCCCTACTTTAACCAAACAAACCGCAACGATGGAACGGCACGCTCGAACGTACTATGTTCTCCTCCTCACCGGGGCCTTTCTCTGGTGTGTACTGATTTTTCTCCCTTCGATAGAAACGTTTGCCGGCCATTCACCGGGCGAGGCCTCGTCCTTCTCATACCGGGTTTTTTCGAGCATCTGTCACCAGCAGCACTCCCGATCGTTTGAAGTTGCCGGCGCAAGGCTCGCCGTCTGCAGCAGGTGCACGGCGATCTATGTGAGCTTCCTGTTTGGCATCATCTTCTGGCGGGGTTTTCGCGGAACGATTCCATCCAGTCCGCCGTTAGCGTGGGCCACGGCGCTCCTCCCGATGCTCGCGGATGTCGCTCTCGACATGCTCGGTATTCATGGAAGTGATTACGTGACGCGCTCACTGACCGGCGGATGGTTCGGATTGATCTCAGGACTGATCCTCACTCCGTTATTCGTGAAGGCCTGCTCGGATCTTCATTCAGCCCTCTCTCATCAGCAAGGAATGCGGTATGCAGCCAAAACCTGACAAGTTCGTGCCCGCCCTCTATGGCGGCATCATCATGGCGCTCATTTCATCGATCCCGTTCGTCAATCTCATCAATTGCTTTTGCTGTGCGGGAGTTCTTCTCGGCGGCTTCCTGGCGGTCTTCTTCTATAAAAACAATTTTATGCCTGACTCGCCTCCGCTCAATGCCGGTGACTGCATGGTGGTCGGCCTCTTCGCCGGGTGTATCGGCGCTCTCCTCGGCTCGATGCTGTCGATCTTGTTTGTCGCCGCCTTTGGAAATGTGATGGGCGATTTCATCCTCCGGATGTTTCACCAGATGAACCTCAATTTGCCGGATCAAAGCTGGAAAACGCTCGAAGATGCGGCCGAAAAACCGATGGGAGCTGTCAATATCGTGATCCAGCTCTTCACCAACCTCGTCGTGTATGATATTTTTGGACTCCTGGGCGGACTGATCGGCTACTCCATCTACAAGCCGAAGCATCTCGTCATGATGCCCCCTCCGCCGCCGGCGACGTCACAGTCGTAGCAGGCCAGAGATGCTCCATCCCTGCGCGTTCAATACTTCCTGGAGGCGGTCCCTGCTCGGTGCCGCCTCTTTTCTTTTCGCCGTTCAGATGCATGCTCAGCCGCCGGTCGATGCAGAGCGGGAAGGATACGAGGTGACGGGACACCAGGCTGCAATTCATCTTTACCCGGAATCGAACATCATCACCTCTACCGACACCGTTACGGTCCGGCTGATCAATCCGAAACTCGACCATCTCCGCCTTGGACTCATCCGCCTGTATGATGTTCGGGAATTTACAATAAACGGCCGCCCAAAAGACGTCAGGAGGGAGCGTGATGATATTGTCATAGAGGACCTTCCGCATGACACCGTCGTGCAGTTCACCGTGACGTATACCGGCATCTTCCCCCCGCGGTCCGAGTACAGCTCGTTCTCATCGGATCGTGCGACGCTGCGGGAAGAAGAAGTGCTCCCGTTCGGTCCGAAAGCGGAAAAGTTCATCCGGCTCTCGGTTGCAGTCCCCAATGACTGGACAGTCGTCACGGCGGGCACGCAGATGTCCGCGGCAACTCATGACGACACGACCACGTTCGTCTGGCAGATGGATCAACCCGTTCCTTTTTTTGGATGGATCTGTGCGGGGAAGTTCCGGAGAGATGTCGGCGGTGATGCCGGTGTGCCGATTTCAACTTACCTATACGGCGAAGATTCATCGTCATCGGAAAAGATCATGTCACTTGCGCAGAAAGTTCTTCGATTCTACGGCGACCGGTTTTCGCCGTATCGGTTTCATGGCCTGAATATCGTCGAGGTCGACGATGGAATCGCGGGGAGGAATCTGCTCGCCATCGCGCTGCCGTCGTTCATTATGGTGAAAAAGCTTGCCTTTACAACGAACGACAAATACAACCAGGTTGATGCCGTGCTGGCGCATGAGATTGCACATCAGTGGTGGCCCATCACCGTCTACACCGAGAGCGAGGACGCTGCGTTCCTCTCCGAGGGGATGTGCGAATACTCCTCAATGCTCTACAACGAGGCGGCAGGCAAGCAAAGCAGTCGCGATTCACTGAAGGTTCATCCGCTCCTCCGCGCGCTGATTAGCCGCATCATGAAAGGCGACGATCTGCCTCTCCAGATGAAGGCGGATCTTCGTTCGCTGCCGACGCACTATCTCAAAGCTTCGTTTGTCCATAACATGCTCAGGCATCTCATCGGCGACAGCACGTTCTCGATGCTCTATCGCGAATACGCGCGACGATTTACCTTGCGCAAGGCTTCGTTGGATGATTTTCGCCAGCTGGCAGAGGAGCTTTCAGGCAGGAAGCTCTCCCTCTTCTTCGACCAATGGGTGAAGAAGAAAGGTGTGCCGCGGCTGAAGATCTACAACGTGAAATCCGTAGCGAGCGGAAATCGATGGACAACGCGCGGGCGCGTCCGTCTGGTCGGATACGAGAAGTATACGACGCTTGTCGACGTGGGCGTTGAGACGCCGGCGGGTCTGTTCAAACAGCGGGTGGCGCTCGGTATGGACAGCGCCGGCGTGTATCATAACGATGTGCCGTTCGAAATGCTCACGGAACGGAAGCCGACGCATGCGCTGCTCGATCCCGACGGAGACATCCTCAAGATCCAGAAATTGCCGGTCAGGATCAGCGACCTTCGCGATCCCGGAGACGGTACCATGGTTGTCGGGACTCTCTCCAACAAGGAATCACTCCTCTCGCTGGCCCGTCGCGATATGTCGGAGATGGAACGGGGGGGCTGGTCGATCAGGATCAAAGAGGATACATCGATCACGCTCGGCGATCTCCAGCAGGAACGCCTGATCCTCTATGGCAAACCTTCTGAGAACAGCGTTGTGAAGGATCTCGAGACGAAGTTTCCTCATCGAGTGAGCAACGATTCGCTGATCGTAAATGGTGAGGCGATCTTCGACAGTTCGCTCACATTGATCCAGGCGATCGAAAGTCCCTACAGTTCCCTCGGATTGATTTTCTGGGTGGCGCCGCTCTCCCCCCGGGCGAAACCAGAGCTCCTCCCGTTTGACGCCTCGTGGGTAGTGTTGCGCGGGACGAAGGAGATATCGTCAGGGACGTGGGAGGTTGAGGATGAAGATCTTATCGTTGGGATCAAATGAGCGGTGAGCAGAGAGCTTAGAGCGTGGAGCGAAGAGCGCAGAGTAGCAGAAGGTTACCTTCTTCGCGGGAATTCCTCGGCAGAAGGTAACCTTCTCCTACATCCTCAGCCTGATCCGAAAGGTCGTCCCTTTCCCGACCTTGCTTTCCTTTACGAAAATCCTCCCCCTGTGGTAGCTTTCGATAATCCGCTTCGACAGGCTCAGGCCCAGTCCCCAGCCGCGCTGCTTCGTGCTGTATCCCGGTCGGAAAACGCAGAGTAGCAGAAGGTTACCTTCTTCGCGGGAATTCCTCGGCAGAAGGTAACCTTCTCCTACATCCTCAGCCTGATCCGAAAGGTTGTCCCTTTCCCGATCTTGCTTTCCTTGACGAAAATCCTCCCCCTGTGGTAGCTTTCGATAATCCGCTTCGACAGGCTCAGGCCCAGTCCCCAGCCGCGCTGCTTCGTGCTGTATCCCGGTCGGAAAATGTCTCGCTTGGCCTTCAAATCGATCCCTTTGCCGGTATCCCTGACATCGATGACCACATCCTTGCCTTGAGACTCGATGCGAAACGTGATGCTGCCGGTTCCGGAATCCATCGCGTCAAGTGCGTTCTTGATGAGATTCTCGATGACCCAGCCAAAGAGCTCCCTGTTCATCTTGGCGTACGGCTGCTCGTCGTTTTCAATGCGGATCTCAAATTGCTTCCCGTCGCCGAAGCGGGACGGGAGGCGCCGTTGAAAGTAATCAATGACGGCTTGAATCACCTCATGCACGTTCTCTTCCTTCAACACGGGCTTCGACCCGATCTTCGAGAAGCGATCCGTGATGATCTGGAGCCGGTGGATATCGTTCTCCATCTCGGCGACCGTGCTCATGATTTTCGGCTGGTCACCGGCGTGCTCTTTCATCACTTCCACCCATCCCATAAGGCTTGACAGCGGCGTGCCGAGCTGGTGGGCGGTCTCCTTGGACATCCCCACCCAGATATTGCTTTGCTCGTTTCGTTTCACGTAGCTGAAGCCGATATAGCCGATGATGATGAACATCCCCGCAACGCCGATCTCGATATACGGGAGCCATCGGAGCCGGGTAATCAGCTTCGATTCGCCGTAATGGACGTGCTGGATGACGGCGCCCTGGACAGTGACCCGGATCGGAGCGTTCTGGGCGTCCAGCTCGTCCGTGATCGCACGAAGATACTTCTCCTGCTCCTGCTCCGACGCGGAGGAATCAAGCTGGACGTTCCTCGTCGTGCTGTAAAAGGGGGGCCTCGGATTTCCGCTCGCATCCGAGAGGACCATCGGAAAATCGATCGACCGGATCACCTCATCGAAAATGAAACTGTAATCGGCCTGGTCGCTGGGGGAATTTGCGATGAATTGGAGCGACTTGGCATAGAGGTCGGCGACGCCGCGTTCCTTGACGAGAAGCTGTTCGACGATGAACTGCGTGTAGAGCAGCGTGCTGACCACAATGGCGACAGCAACGATCAGGAGGAGGAGCTTGATATTGGCCGAGCGCGGTGACGCCATGGGATTCACATCAGTGAACGACGATCGTCTGGTCTCTCCGGGCGCCGACGGAGATAATCGATACCGATGTTCCCGTGAGTTTTCCCAGCGCCGCGATGTACGCCTGTGCTTTGGCAGGCAGCGCGTCGTACGACGTTATGTTCGAGGTCGACGTCTTCCATCCTTCGAAGGTTTCATAGATCGGAACGATCGCCTGCAGGGATCGGAAGTCTGACGGGAATGCTTTCAATGTTTTTCCACTGAACTGGTAGCTGGTGCAGATCTTGATCTCTTCGAAGACGTCGAGGACGTCGAGCTTTGTAACGGCGACGTTCCCGATGCCGTTGATCATCGCGGAATATCGAAGGCTGACGGCGTCGAACCAGCCGCATCGTCGTGGCCTGCCTGTCGTCGCGCCGTACTCGCCCCCGATCTCTCGCAGCGTTTTGCCGGTATCGTCATGTAATTCCGTTGGAAATGGTCCATTGCCGACGCGCGTTGAGTATGCCTTGACGACCCCAAGCACCGAAGTGATCGCCGTCGGCGGTATGCCGAGGCCCGTGCACGCGCCTCCGCTCGTCGGATTGGAAGAGGTGACGTAAGGATAGGTTCCATGATCGACATCAAGAAGCGCGCCCTGCGCACCTTCGGCCAGGACCCGTTTGCCCTTCGCCAGCGCCTGGTGAAGATAGAGTGCGGTGTCGGTGACATATTCATCGATCTTCTTGTCGAATTCCTCGTATTCACAGACGATCTTATCGACGTCGAGCTCGGTTTTCTCATAGATCTTTCTCAAGATCTGATTCTTTTCCTGGATGTTCTGCTTCAGCTTTTTCACGAAGACGTCGCGGTCGAGAAGGTCGACGATCCTGATTCCGACGCGGAGGAACTTATCGTTGTAGGCCGGTCCGATGCCGCGGCCGGTCGTTCCGATTCTCTCCGCGGTTGCTTCGCGGGCGGAATCGAGAAGCTTGTGGTACGGCATGATGAGGTGCGCGTTGTGGCTGATGAGCAGCCGGCCGGAGATATCGACGCCGAGTTTTTGCAACTGCCCGATCTCGTCCATGAGGGCGATCGGATCGACGACGACGCCGTTGCCGATCACACAGGTCACCGTTGGATGAAAGATCCCCGACGGGATGAGGTGAAGGACGTGCTGCGTATTCCCGATGATGACCGTGTGTCCCGCATTGGCGCCTCCCTGATAGCGGGCGACGATATCGATATGCTCGCTGAGGAGGTCGACGATCTTTCCCTTACCCTCGTCGCCCCACTGGGCGCCGACGACAATCTGTACTGGCATAATGCTCTCTCAAAAAAAAACTCCGATGGATGTGATCGCATCGGAGTGATGGTGATGATGACCCTTAAGCTCTACGCAAAACTGGCGATCGCTTTTTTGACGGTGGGATACAGCTCGAACACCGTGCTCAATTTTGTGATGACGAGCAGGCTTGCGATCTTCTTCGAAGCCGCCGCGATCTTCAGATCACCACCTGCATTCTTCACCGTTGTGAGGCCGGTGATGAGCATGCTGAGCCCCGAGCTGTTCATGCTCTGGACGCCGGAGAGGTCGACAACAACCTTCTTCTTCCGCTTCTCGGTGAGCTTGTGAAGCGTATCGTTGAGCATCGTGGCGTCGGGGCCGCCGAGGACGCTCCCTTCCAGGGCAACCACGGTGATGCCGTCGATTTCCTTACTTGACAGGTTCATAGCTGGCAGCTTTTCCGACGGTGAGAGGACTCGTTTTGCTGGCAAGCTTGCGATTGGTCACATCAAGGACGATCGCGCTTGCAATATAGATGGATGAATACGTTCCCGTGATAATGCCGATCGTCAGCGCAAAGGCAAACCCCCTGTTCACCTCGCCGCCGAAGAAAAAGAGGACAACGGTGACAATAAAAATAGTGCCCGACGTGATGATCGTCCGGCTCAGCGTTTCGTTCAAACTCTTGTTCATGAGCTCCATCAGGCTCATGGAGCGGTAGATCTTCTGGTTCTCACGCATGCGGTCGAAGATGACGACGGTATCGTTGACGGAAAGACCGACCAGCGTGAGCAACGCGGCGATCATGTTCTGATCGATCTCGAAGTTCGTGAACGGTGTCGCACCGTCGACGAGCGAGATGATGCCGAGCGTCACCAGGACGTCGTGGAACAGCGCCACGACGGCGCCGACGCCGTAAATAAACTTGAAGCGAAACGCCACGTAGAGGAGGATGGCGATAAGTGAGAACAGGACCGCCAGGAAGGCGTCTCGCCGCAACTCTCCCCCGACCTTCGCGCCGACCTTCTGTTCTTCGAGGACCTTCGGCGATCGATCCTTGAAGGTTTGCTCGAGGATGGCCCGTATCCTGTCGCCAACCACTGTCCCTTCGCCGACCGTCTGAGTCCGAATGAGGAGCTTGTTCGGGTCGCCGTAGGTCTTGATTTCCGATTTCTGGAACCCCGCGTTGTTCATCATCGAGCGAACTTCACCTGCATCCGGCGCCTGATTGAATTGTACCACCATTTCCGTGCCGCCGGTGAAATCGAGACCGTAGTCGAGTCCGCCCTTGATCGGGATCGAGATAAGCCCGACCGCGATCACGCTCAACGACACCAGATACCAGGTGCGGCGCTTGGACATGAAATCAATATTTGTCTTGTGAAAGAAACGCATTCAGGTTCTCCGTTCGTTGAGGTTAACCAAAACTGATTTTTTTCCCGCGCTCGCTCATGAGGTCGAAGATGACCCGCGTGATGACGATCGCGCTGAACATGCTTGCGACGATCCCGACCATCAGCGTCAGGGCAAATCCTTTCACCGGTCCCGTGCCGAAATTATAAAGGATAACGCCGGTGATGAACGTGGTGAGGTTCGAATCGAAAATTGCGGTGAAGGCCTTGCTGAAGCCGACGTCGATCGCGGCCGTGAGCGTCTTGCCGGTCACCGATTCTTCCCGGATACGTTCAAAGATGAGGACGTTGGCATCGACCGCAACGGCCATGGTGAGGATGATCCCCGCGATGCCGGGAAGGGTCAGAGTTCCCTGGAACCCCGCCAGCACGGCAAGCACGAACAAAAGGTTGAGCAGCAGCGCGATGTCCGCCATCGTCCCACCCGTCCTGTAATAGACGATCATGAAAACGATCGTCAGAGCGAAAGCCACCAGCGAAGAGGAGATCCCCTGCCGGATGGAATCTTCTCCCAACGACGCGCCGACGCTGGTTTGCTGGATGATCTCCACGGGAGCCGGAAGGGCGCCCGCCTTCAGCACGATCTCGAGGAGCTTTGCCTCCTCGACGCTTTCCATGCCGGTGATCTGCGACCTGCCGTTGGGAATCTTGTTGATGACCTGGGGAGCAGAGAAGCATGCGTTGTCCATGATGATGGCAATACGCTTCTTAATGTTTGCGCCCGTGATGCGAGACCAGTCGCGGGCACCTTCATTATTCATCTCCATCTCCACGATCGGTGAATTGTACGTCGGATCGATCGTCGCCCGCGCGTTGACGATCACGCCCCCTGTCAACTCCGCGGTCTTCTTGACGGCAAAGAGCGTGTAATATTTTTTTCCGCCGGCGTACATCGGCTTGCCGGACCAGACAAAACCCATGTCGGCGGGAATGAGTTTCCTGACCTCCGGACGTTCAAGAACCGTCATGACTTTTTGCTTGTCTTCCTCGACGGAGTAGAGCTGGCCGTTCCAGCCCTGCTTGTCTTCAGTGATTCTCGCGAGATAGAAGAAAGGATGCTCCTTCTTTGTCTGTTCATCCTCCTTTGCCTGGTCGGCCGTCAGGTTTGCCAGAGAAGTATCCGACGAGGATGTATCTTTGGCCGCGGCGGCAGAGCTCGTACTGTCGGCACCGCTCGAATCGTTGAGCGGCTTGCCGGCGAGTGTTTTATCGATCGATTGATAAACTTTGCTGGCGATCTCCGGATCGATCAGCAGCTTGAACTCGAGGAGGGCGGTTCCTTGCAGCAACTGCCGGACCTCGGCTTCCTTCGTGACGCCCGGAAGTTCAACGATGATTCGTTTCCCACCTTGTTTCTGGATCGACGGCTCCGAAACTCCGTACTGGTCGACGCGGTTGCGTACGATCTCCATCGCGCGGTCAACGGCATTGTCCGATTCGTCGAGCAGCTTCTTGAGCACGTCGTTGTCGTTGTCACGGACGTTGCCATAGTAACGGCTCAGACGAACGCCCTTCGACTGAAAGCCCTTTTGCAAAAGAGCGATGAGATCCTGTTCGCTCGTCGCGGCCTCCTTGCGGACTTCCGTCATGATCGCTTCGAAGTTATCGTCCTTGTTCTTCGCCAGGTCTTCGATCAGCTTCAGGAGGTTTACTTCAAGAACAACGCGCATGCCGCCCTGAAGGTCCAGGCCGAGCTTAATGCGTTTCTGCCTGGCATCACGGATTTCAAGATCATGCTGCTCGACATACTTTGCACTGTCTTCACCCACCAACGCACGCAGCTCCTTTGAGAACTTGTAATCTTTGTAGGTAGGATAAAGAAAGTAGAACGAGAGAAGTATCGTGATGACAATAAAAACCAGTTTAGCGCGATTTTTCTTCACGTGAGTTTATCGGCTCCTAACGCAAAAAATGGTTGAAAAAGTGGTAAATTGCAAAATTAACAGGCAAAAATATAATGTTATTTCAGGTCAAAGTCAATGAATTTGGCCGCTCGGTCGTGTCTCAATTTAAGAAAAACATTTCGGCGGGACAGGCATTCTTGCCTGTCAGACAGGAATGTCTGACCTACCGAGAACCAAACTGATACATCACCGACAATACCCGCCGCTTGATTATGTTTGATATCACTTCTATATTGAGGACAATCGAAAATCATTCCACCAACAGGACTAGAGCACACATTGACCGCCAGGCGCTTACTGGTACTCTCCTTGTTCAGTCTGGTCTCGACGTCCGCTTCCTTAGCCCAAGGGGCACTCGCGGCTCCGCCGCCGAAACGTGAAGTGAGAGCTGTCTGGATCACGACGGTCAACGGCCTCGATTGGCCGAAGTCGACCGATCGGAATGAACAGCAGCAATCCCTCCGCCAAATCCTCGACAGGCTGCAGCAGGCTCATTTCAACACGATCTTCTTTCAGGTGCGCGGGCGCGGCGATGCACTTTACCGGTCCACTTATGAGCCATGGTCGAATATCCTCACCGGCTCGCTCGGCCAGGACCCGGGATGGGATCCGCTTCAATTCGTTCTCGACGAGGCCCATCGCCGGGGAATCGAAGTCCATGCGTGGATCAACACCTTCCTCATCAAGAGCAGCAGATTGGAAACTCCTGAAACGAGCCCGCGGCACATCGTTCTCAGCCACCCGGAATGGCTGCATCTCGTCGACGGCGAATACTGGCTCGATCCGGGTATACCGGCCGTTCGCAAATACCTTCTCAGCGTCGTCCTCGACATCGCCCGCAATTATCAGGTCGACGGAATTCACTTCGACTTTATCCGCTATCCGGGAAAACCGTTTCCGGATGAGAGCACGTTCAGAAAATATGGGGGCAGTCTTGCGAAAGAGGAGTGGCGCCGTGAGAATATCAATTCGTTTGTGAGAACGTGTTATGAAGAGGCGACCAAACTCAAACCGCTGATGAAGATCGGTTCGGCGCCGATAGGCATCTATACGAATTTCGGAAATGTCAGGGGCCTCCAGGGATACAGCGATCTTTTTCAGGATTCACGAGAATGGCTCAGGATGCTCATTCACGATTATCTTTGTCCCCAGGTGTATTGGTCGCTGGGAGATCAGCACGCCGACCCTGACTTTGCGGCCGTCGCGGGAGATTGGATGGAGCACGCCGTGGGCAGAGACATCTATATCGGTATCGGCGCCTATAAACCGGAAGTTCACGGACAGCTTCCCGATCTCATCGATCTCTCGCGCCGGCTGCATGCCGGTGGTCAATCGTTCTTCCGGTACGACAACATTCAGGATGCGCTGACGCTCGGCGGCCGCTACCGGTTTCTCGCAAATATTCCGCCGATGAAATGGAAAGATTCCATCCCGCCAAATCCGCCGCGCAACCTCCAGGTGACGAATCTCCACGACGGTGTCTTCAAGCTGGAGTGGGGAGCCCCGGCGTCGGCTCCGGACGGCGATAACGCGGCCTATTACAATATTTATCGCGCGGCCCGAAGCCCTGTCGACGTGAGCGATCCCGCGAACATTCTCGCCATCACGCCGGTTCCGGCGCCGCTGTATATCGACAGCATCGCCCATCCGAGGGGTTCGAAGTATTATTATGCTGTTTCGGCATTTGACAAAGGAAACAATGAAAGCACGCCGACGGCGGAGCAGGTTGTTTTGATGCCTGATATCATCAAGCTTGCCAAACAATTTGAACTGCAGTCGCGGCTCGGCCGTCATTTCCCGGAGCCCGCCTCTTCGATCGTCTATATCCCGTACGAGCTCCGGGCCGCCTCCCCCGTGTTTGTGAAAATCCTCGACCAATCGAACAGGGAAGTCGCGAATGTTGTCGACGCAGTCCAGGAGCCCGGGAGCTATATCGCCGCCGTTGATATCTCGACGCTGAAAAGGGGAGAGTATTCCTGGCTGTTCATCGCCGGCCAGCACTCCGAGAGAAAGCCGCTCCAGATCAGGAATTAATTTCCTCTTCTTGCGCTTACCAGACTGAGGCCGGGGAGCGGCAGTGACCGCTTAGCTGTCCCGGTGAGCCCAGCCCCTTGACACCACGCCCGGATCTGTTCGAAGCTGTAGATCGTCCCGCCGATCTCATTCAGGAGATTGATCCCGACCATCAGAGGAAGGAGTGTTCGCACCCCGCTTCTGGTTTCCGGCAGCACCTGGTCCATGACATAGACGATCCCACCCCGCTTCAAGGTTGCTCCGATCGTATGAAAAAATCGCCGGTTGGCCTCTTCGTTGAATCCGTGGACGATGTTGAAGGCAAGGACGACATCATGCCGCAGCGGCTCGAAGACCGTTCTTGTGACGTCGCACGGCATGAGGGTGATGCGCTCTTCCATCCGATGTTCTTCGACGATCCTCCGTGTGGTCGCCAGCACCTGAGAGAAATCTGCAATGGTCGCTTTAAGATGTGGATGTCTCTTGCAGAGCTCGATGGCATACAATCCATGGGAGCCGCAGAGGTCAAGAAGCTCCGTGGCGCCGGCCGGGATCCTGAGTTCGCGCATGAGTCGGGGGATGATGAGCTTCGCCAGGTCCATCATCCCGAGCGTGTAGATCTGCCATTCCTTGTCGGTGAACGTTTCGGGATAAGTCGAGGGGGGCTTTCCTGTTCTGATGGTGTTCTCAAGATGAGCCCAGTGGTCGTGAAGGAGCTCGATGTAGGCAAGGAAATTGCCGAGGTAGTGCGGAGAGGATTTCACCAGCCATTTCTTTGCCTGGGGTCGAAGGTGGAATTGCTCGCCGCGGCGGTCAAGGTAGTTTGCGGTTTCAAGAGCCGGAAGAATGAGCTCCGCACTTTTGGGATGGAGGCCGAGAGCAGACGCCAGTTCGCGCGCTGTCTGAGGGTGATCGTTCAGCGATTCGAACAGACCGAGCCTCGACGCGATGGTGAGCACCCTGCCGAGCAGCACCGCAGGGAAGGTATCATAGAGAGCGGTGGGAAGAACATTTGACGCCGCACCGAGCCTCTCGCTCAAAGTGAACGTTCGCACGTGGTCGTGGTGTTGAAAGGATCCTCTGATCTCAAGATGTTTGTGCAGCAATCATGTTGTCATGCTGCGGGTCGCGGTGGTCGTCGGAGAAACATCACTTCTTCAACTTGTGCCAGACATATTTTCTACCGTCCCAATACAGGAGGCCGCGCTTCTTGCCCCGTTTCTCGATGTGGATCGCGTCGCCCCTGAGCACCGGGACAAGAACCCGCCGGTCTTCCTCGCCCGACGCCTCGTTCTTCGGATAGGTTCGCCAAAAATTCGCCCATTTGATGTCATCTCCGAGATCCGGAAGAGCCTTCCCCGCGCCAAGGACGAAGACGGTCTGAATATGCATCAATTGCGGAGCCTTAGTGTGAAAGATCGCGATCCCGAACTTCAGCGAAGATTTCTCCTGAATCAGGAATGCGTAATCCCTCCGGCCATCGCCGTTGAAGTCGCCGCGGATATACAACGGCGACATCTGGAACGTGACGGAATAATCGCGATACATATGGCGTTTGACGAATTCCTGCTTTACCCAGCGGGGGATTCCTTTGTTCTCCGTGAACAATTTCGGCAAATCCTGCGCGTTGAGATTGATCGAGACAAACAAGAACAGGAGGAGTAGTTTCATTTGACGATCCTTAGGTCAAGCGGTTCAGAATAGGACTATTTGCTCCCAAGGAACTCTACCATCCAGAGACTCAATTGCGGCACGTACGTGATGACGATGAGGGCCAGCAGGAGAATGCCAACGTACGGCAGCGTCGCCTTTACCACTTCCGATACCGGTCTCTCAAATCTGAAGCTTGAGATGAACAAATTCAGGCCGACCGGCGGCGTCAGATAACCGATCTCGAGGTTAGTGAGAAAAATGATGCCAAGGTGAAGCGGGTTGACCTGATACGCGCTCGCGATGGGGATGATGAGCGGAACGACGACGATGATCGCCGAGAAAATATCCATCATCATGCCGACGATGAGCAGGAAGACATTGAGCAGCACGAGGAAGAGCGCCTTGCTGGAGATGAATTGCTGAATGAGCGCGAAGAGCTTCATCGGGACCTCTTCGTCGATAAGATAGTTCGTCAGACCCATCGCACAGCCGAGGATCACCAGGATCGCCCCGACGAGCACCATGCTCTCTTTCATGATTCGGGGGATATCGGAGAAGAGCTTCAGGTCGCGGTAGACAAACACTTCGACGATGAGCACATAGAACGCCGTCACGGCCGCCGCTTCCGTTGCCGTGAACCAGCCGCCGTAGATCCCGCCGATGATGAGAAACGGCAGCGGAATCTCCCAGGCAGCATCTTTCATGGCTTTGCCGACGTTCGACCAGCCGAACGGAATCTTCGGAACGCGCGATCGCATTCCCTGGCGGACGCTGTAGACGGAAAGGATGGCGACGAGAAGAATTCCGGGGAGGATCCCCGCGGCGAAAAGCTTATCGATCGAGACATCGGGAACCGATCCGCCCGCCGTTCGGGAGTTGGAAGCGACCATGGAATAAAGGATCAGCGGAAGGCTCGGAGGGAAGAGGAGGCCGAGACTGCCGGACGTCGTCAGCAGGCCAAGCGAGAATTTTTCCGGATACTTTTCCTGGATGAGGATCGGATAGAGCAATCCGCCGAGCGCGATGATGGTCACGCCGGAGGCGCCCGTGAAGGCGGTGAAGATGGCGCACGAGACGAGAGCGACCACGGCGAGTCCGCCCGCCATCCAGCCGAACAGCGCCTGTGAAAGCCCGACGAGGCGCTTTGGCGTCCCGCTCTCCGCCAGCATGTAGCCGCCAAACGTGAACAAGGGAATCGCGATGAGCGTCGGTGCGCTGGCAAGCCGATAGAGCTCGACGATGATGGCGGAGGAGTCGATCCCTGCCGCATGGAACGACAGCAGTGCAATGGCCCCAATGATCGAAAACAGCGGCGAGCCGAAGAACGCCAGAGCGATGAGCAGCAGGCCGTATATGATGACGTTGGTCAACGGTCGGGCGTTGGGACGTTGGTGGAGACGGTGGCGTGTGATGTCGGATGGAACGACTCGACGATGTGCTCGATCGTTCTGATGAGGAAGCGAAACGACATCAGGCCGAAACCGACCGGGATGACGATCTGAAACCACCACTCGGGCAGCCCGGTCGAACCGACGGTAAAAAGAACTCCCCCGGATTCCTTTTCGCTGAGAAGAAATGTCCATCCGGCGTTTGCCAGCGTCGCGCAGATGATGCCGGCAAAGAGATTGGTAACAATGTGAATGATGTTGACGACTCTCGGCGGAGCGAAGCGCGTCAGGATGTCGATGTTGATGTGCTTTTCCTGCTGGGTGGCGAGCGAGGCGCCGAGGAATCCGATCCAGAGCACGAGATGCCGGAGAAATGGTTCCGCCCAGAGGATGCCGGCAGAAAAGAAGTTACGAAGGATAACCTGCAGAAAGGCCAGGAGCACCATGGTCGCGAGGAGAACCACGACAAGCGTACGCTCGAGAAGACTCAGCGCGCGGCTGATCGCCATGACAACGCTCATTTTGCACCGCCGGAGTGTGCGGCACGGAAATCCGCAAGTTCCTTTTCGACTCTGTTCAGGAGATCTTCGGTGAAAAGCTTGCCGACGAGAAAGCGTCGCGCTTTTCTGCCGATCTCCTCATACTCGAGCAGATCCTTTTGAGAAGGAGGTTCGACGATCGTCAGGCCGTTTTGTTTCATTGTCTCCAACGACTTTACATTGTCCTCCCGACTCTTGGCGGTGAGCTTCTTCATGTAGAGGCGTCCATTCCGAACGAGAATCTCCTGAAGGTCAGCCGGAAGCTCGTCGAATTTCTTTTTCGATATGACGACGGCGCCGGCGGCATTCGCCAGCGGGGTATTTAGCATGTATTTGACGCGCGTGAACCACTGAAGGACGATGGCGGCGAGCGGAGAAGTGTACACGCCGTCGATGAGTTTGGTCTGCAGCGATGTGAGGACATCGGTGATCGAAAGCGAGATGGGGTTAATGCTCATTGCTTTGAACGCAGCTTCCGCGATCGGATCCCCTTCCCACATCCACATCTTCACGTTCTTCATGTCCGCGGGCGTTCTTACGGGCGAATTGGTGTAGACATAAATGAACCCGACCTCGGCCCAACCGAGGTTGACGTATCCGCCTTCCTCGATGGCAGCATCGAGTTCCTTGCCGAACAGGGTTGAGATATGGTCGCTTTCATCGTGGGAACGGAAGAGAAACGGAGAATCAAGGATGCGGACTTTGGGTGCAATACTCGTCATGCCGACGCCGGTGATCCCCGCGCTCTGAAGCTGGCCGAGCTTGATTTTCCTCAGGACATCCTTCTCATCCCCCTGCACTCCGCCGGCATAGATCTTGAACCCGAGCCGGCCGCCGCTTTCCTTGCGTATGGCCTGGTCGAAATCTCTCATGACGTTCATCCAGGCGCTTCCCTCTGGTGCGAGCGTCGCGAATTTGATGGTGTATTGCTGGGCCTGAAGAGAGCCCGTCCCCGGGATGACCATCCATATCAACGCACATATAAGGAGAAATCGTCTCATAACATACCGATGGCTGATGAAGTTAAAAGAACTGTTCAAGCTTGGCGCGAAGAAGTCGCGCCTTCTTTTTGGCAATGGCGTTTGAAAGCCGTGCTTCGGGGAGAACATTGAGCGATGTCGAATCAACTCGCGCCAGGCATTGCTCGAAGAGTTCCTGATTCTGTGTTTGCACGGCATACGAGCGCGCATAATACACATACGTCATCAGGAACTGTTCGTGATTGATCTTCAGGCATCGCTGAAAATGGTCAAGTGAACGGTCGGGATCGCCGCCGAGAATTTTCGAGCGGCTCCCGTACAGAGTCCCGAGAAAGAAATGTGCGCCGCCGTAGTAGTACGCGGAGTCGCGGTCGAGGACAAATTGCATCATCGCCTCAACCTTCGGGAGGTCGGCGATTGCGGCCGGGTCGGTGAGGCTCCACTGGATATAGCTTCCCCATCCGACGGCCGTCCAGAACACCGCAGGCACATCTTCCCCGGAGAATTCTGAAAGCGCTGATCGGAAATCCTCCATTCCCTTCGATTGCGCCTGGGCGAATCGATGACGACGGGCGAGGATTTTGAGTCCGTAATCCCGTCCGCGCAGATACAGGAGCCTGGCACGGTCAGGATTATCGTCTTCGACGAAACCGAGCGCGTAACTTGAATATCCCTGCGAGGCAAGGAGGAGGTAATGCGCGTTGTCGGGATCGCTCTTCATGATCGTTTCGAGAAGCTTGAGGTTCGATGGGATGCTCTTCTCCGCAAGCTCCAGGTCCTGTTCCTCGTTGAGCACCGCGAAGCCGTTGTCCATGATCACGCCGAGGGAATTGATGGCGATCTGCTGGATGCAGCCGGACATCAGGAAAGCAGCGAAAATTGCGAGCCAACGGGTTTTCATGTCGGGGGATTTTGATCTCAATATAAAAAAAATGTTTGAAGAAGCGAAATCTGAAGCGCCCGGCCGAAGACGACAGCGTGTTTGGCGGACTTCTTAAAATATTTTAATTATTCCTTAACATTCGTTATTCGAAGGTTGCTTATATTGTGGCAAATATTATATTACTTCCCCAGGAGGGAAAGCGTTCATGCGTATTCTGGTTGTCGAGGACGAGAAAAAAGTCTCGAAATTCCTCCAGCAGGGGCTGGAGGAGGAGCATTATTCGGTCGATGTCGCAAACGACGGTCAGCAGGGGGAGGCCCTGGCGTCGGCCCAGGCGTACGATCTCATCATTCTTGACATTCTCCTCCCGCGAAAGGACGGTCTGGCGGTGCTCCTCGAGCTGAGGAAAAAAAGTATCAACACGCCCGTTCTCATGCTGACGGCCAAAGGAACGACGGACGACAAAGTATCGGGATTGGACAGCGGGGCAGACGATTATCTGACGAAGCCGTTTTCCTTCTCGGAGCTTCTCGCGCGTGTGAGGTCGCTTCTCCGCCGCGGCGCTGCAGAGAAATCGACGCTGCTCAAGGTCGCGGATCTTCAACTCGATACCGTCAGCCACAGGGCAAAGCGCGCCGAGAAGATGATCGAGCTGACGGCGAGGGAGTATGCCCTTCTTGAATATTTCATGCGGAACGTCAACCGTGTCCTGACGCGCACGGTCATCTCGGAGCATATCTGGAACTACAATTTTGACACCGGCACAAATGTCGTGGATGTGTACATCAATCACCTCAGGAGCAAGATTGACGACGGGTCGGAAAAAAAGCTTCTCCACACGGTCCGCGGCGTGGGGTATGTCCTCAAGGACGAATAAGTGATTTCGCCGTTCAAGTCGATCCGCTCGAAGCTGACGCTCTGGTATTCACTTGTCGTCCTCACGACCCTCGTCGCGTTCGGTCTCATCGCCTACACCTATTTCAGCCGGCAGCTGGTCGAGAACCTCGACCGTTCGTTAAGCAACGAAGTGAGGTGGGTGACCAATTACATCAAGCCGAAGGCCGCAAAGGTCAAGCCGAGCAGGAAATTTGCAATGAAAAAAAAACCGGCCAGGCCGAACGAACGACAGCAACAGCTCCCCGAGCCTGAGAGGCCGGAGATGGCCGACGCCGATGACGAGATCTGGAGCCAGATCTATGAACACGCGCTCATCAATCCGAGGAAAACGATCATTGAGGTGACGGACAAGAAAGGCGCGCCGATCTTCCGGTCGTTCAGTACGGCCGAAGAAAGCCTCATGGTCGGCGAAGTTGCCCTCAACACGATCAAGATCATCACCGTGCGTTCGGAGAACGGTCAGGATCTCCGCGTTGCGGCGACGGCAACGGAAAGCCTCGACATCTATGTCGCGTATCCTCTGGGCGATCTCAAGGAGGTTCTCGACAATCTCTTTTCCATTTTTCTTATCCTCATCCCGATAGCGCTCGGCGTGTCGGTCGGCGGCGGATGGCTCCTTGCCTACAAATCGCTGCGGCCGGTCGATCTCATCACGAGGACGGCACGGCGCATCACGGCGGAAAATCTCGATCAGCAGATCGCCCGGCGCGACGTCGACGACGAGATCGGCCGGCTCGTCTCCACGTTCAACGACATGATCGCCAGGCTGCGGCAGTCGTTCGATCAGATCAAGCAATTCTCCGTCGATGCATCGCACGAGCTGCGGACGCCGCTGACGATCATGCGCGGAGAAGTCGAATTGGCGCTCGGCAGCGTGAAGGAACCCGAGGAGTACCGGCGTGTTCTCGTGAGCAATCTTGAGGAAAATCTCCGGCTCGCCTCCATCATCGATAATCTGCTCACGTTGTCCAGAGCCGACCTCGGGCAGTTTGAGGTGTCATTTGAGAAGATCAACCTCAAGGAGCTTGTGGATGAGCTCTATGAGGATTCCGAGATCATCGCGATGAAGAAGCAGATTCGCATTACGTTGTTGAGGAATGAGGACGTATCGATCATGGGCGACAGGATCCGCCTGCGGCAATTGTTTCTCAATCTCATCGAGAATGCGGTCAAGTTCACACCGGAGAAAGGGAAAGTGAACCTCTCACTTGAACAGCAGAACGGCATCGCAAAAATTCAAGTCAGCGATACCGGAATCGGTATTCCGAAGGAGCAGCAAGGGAAGATCTTCGACCGGTTTTATCGTGTCGAAAAGGGGCGGTCGCGTGACCTGGGGGGGAGTGGTCTCGGTCTCGCCATCGCAAAATGGGTTGCAGAGCTGCACAAAGGAACCATCGAAGTGGAGAGCGAGCCGCAGCAGGGAACGACATTCACCGTCAGCCTGCCGCTCTCGCCGGAGCGAAACGGTCGCCAACAGGTGCCAGAGGAAGGCCGTTAGTATCGGATTTCGGATTTGTGGGGTTTCCTCCCAAACACGGCTTTTTCGCCGTGTTGCCTCATAATTAAAGGTAACCGTAGAGGGTAAGAAGGTAGCAAAAGGTTTTGATGATTTCCACTGTTGTTTTTCCTTGTATTTATTTGTTGTTCTTTCCACCCAGGTGAGACGCCCGTCGG
>Ga0209726_10000978_pt1 | contig 49425 bp, 47 predicted proteins | sample Subgrocontami54m_FD_187453 | JGI IMG/M metagenome (GOLD analysis project Ga0209726, IMG submission 187453) | Subsurface groundwater microbial communities from S. Glens Falls, New York, USA - GMW46 contaminated, 5.4 m (SPAdes) (version 3) | ecosystem: Environmental > Aquatic > Deep subsurface >...
GTGCTAGAATCCGCGAGCCCCAACTACCCCGAAGGGGTTCCATCAACGGTGCGTTTTCCAGGTGATGGAACCCCTTCGGGGTATTCGAACCAGCTCTACCGACCTCCCCAGGGTGCGCTGCGCGACCCTGGGCTTTGAGATGCAACCCCTTCGGGGTAAAGACATTGAACTTCTTACCTGTTCTTGGAACTACTGACTTGGGCAATCACCCCTCGATATGGCAAGACGATCGAAATCTGGTCATATCGAGGGCAGTCTGGCCGAAACGTGCATCCGCTACTCCTCCGTCACCGCCACATCGACCGCTTGCAGCACCTCATAGGTGTCGTCGTGCTGCACGAAGGCGACGACGTGGAGGTTGCGCAGCCGTAGCGGCCGGTGCGCGTCGGGGAAGGGCGATTCGTTTTTGGCGAAGTCGTCCAGATATTTGTTGAGGCCAGTGCGCAGCTCGCCGAGGTCGATGGTCACGGCGTGATCGACGTTGGCCTTGGTCAGCGCCAGGCCGGCGGCGCCGCCGGGGAAGGCGCGGACCACGCGGTGATGGTAGAGCATGCCGTTGCGTGACTTGTAGCGGACCCAATCTTCGACGAGGGCCAGTCGCAGCCGTGTCGATTCGCCCGGCTTGGCCAGGTCCTTGACCGATGCCTGAATGGCAATCTTGTCGCCCTTGCGCACGGCCTTCGCCTGAAGCTGGGCGCTGGCCGGCTTTTCGAGCATGCCTTCGAGCGCCTCGCGATACTCTTTGTATTTCTCTTCGGCATCCTCACGTCCGCCGCCGCCCTGCAAGTTCTTGTCCGACTTGCCGTTGAAGTAAATGGTCGGCGTGCCGCGCAGCGTTCGGCCATAGAACTCGCCGCGCTTTTCGCAATCGCCGTTGGTAAGCGCGTCGGGGCCGGGGATGTGCAGATGATATTGCAGCAGCACCACGTCCTTCGACGGGAAGGCCTTCTCCACGGCATCGAACGCCAGGTCGGCGGCGACGCAGGGCGGGCACATCGCCCCGGTGAACAGCTCGATCAGCACGGCCCGATCGCTCTTGCCCTTGCGGCCCGCGAATTTGGCCGGCGTGAAGTCGAGGGCGGTCTTGGCGTACTCCGCGAAGGCCGGCTGTTCGAGCTTTTCAATGCGGGCTTCCATGTCTTTGAGCTTCTCCGGCGTCGCGGATTTCTTCAGAGCACCGCCGAGCGTGGACAGGAAGCGCAGTTGGGCGAGCGGCGGCGCTTTGGGATCGAGCAGCGACTCCGCCTTGGCCGCGACGCTGGCGGAGAGGTCCGCGTAGTCTCTTTCCTTCGCCAGCGTTTCGACGAGTTTCATGGCGTAGTCGAGCTGGAAGCGCGGGCCGTAGCTTTCGGCGCTGCGCTGGACGGTGTCGAGCCATTCCTGCACGTCCTTGGCGGCGACCCCCCCCTTCCCCCCCTTCGCAAGGGGGGGCTGGAGGGGTGCGGCGGCAATGAGATCGAGCACGACGCCGAACACGCGCGGATCGTTCGGCGTGCGCGTCAGCACTTCGCGGTCCAGCTCGAAGTTGTTTTTGGCGGCCGTCGCTTCGAGAAACGCGGGAATGGTTTTGCCTTCGCGCGTGATGGAGCCGAGGATTCTCTTGGCGCCGGCGCGCGGCGTTTTGCCCTCGAACTGGAACTTGCCGACGTTGGCAATGCGCAGCTCGAAATGTATGAGATCGCCCGTGACTTTGAAGTCGCTCATGGTGGTTTCGGGCACGCCTTTGAGCCCTTCGACCTGGCCGACCGTTTTGCCGGCTTTGTTCTCGAAGCGCACGAGCCACAGGTTAGCGGGCTGGTTGTCTTCCATGACAACGACTTTCCAATTGCCGATGAGGCCGTCGTCGCCGGCGTGAAGCGAAAGGGCGGTCGCGGCGACCACGACGAAAGTTGCGAAGGTGCGCATGGGGGTCCCATTTTGTTGACCAGCCCGCAGCGCCAGCAAGGGCCTCCCTTGCTGGCGCTGCGGGCTGCTGGCATTACCTTATTGACGCCGCGCCGCGTCGGGGGCATCAAAATCCACGAAACTTTCGATGGGGCATGGGGTTAAAGAACCAGCTTACGCAATTGACACAACTGGCGACGCAAATAGAACATAGACGCAACCGCAAGCGGAGCAAACGATTATGGCAAAGCAACGCAATTGGACCACGGCCGTGGCAATGCTGGCGTTCGGCGGTTTCGTGGCCGCCTCGCTGTGGGCGAAGTGGAACCCGGCGGCGGCGGATGACAAGACACCGCCCGCGCCGAAGGCTGCCGTCCAAGCCAAGCCGGCCGATGCCAAGGCAGCGAAAGGCGCCAAGGGCAAAGGCGCCCAAGCCAAGGCGAAGGCCAAGACCGCCGGCAACAAAGTCGAGTTCGCCCGCGCCATCCCCGGCGCCGGCACAAAGCTCGACGCGCTCGCGCTGGCCAAGATCATCGATCAAGAGATCAACCAGGCGCTGAAGTCCGAAGGCGTCCCCGCGTCGTCGTTGGCCGCCGATGCCGAGTTTTATCGCCGCGTCCATCTCGACCTCGTCGGCGTCGTGCCCACGCCCGATAAGGTCATTGCCTTCCTGGACAACAAGGACGCCAATAAACGTGCCCAAGTCATCGATGAATTGCTCGCCGACGAACGCTTCGGCAAGCAGCTTTCCGAAGTTTGGTCCGGCCTGACGATCCCGCGCGAATCGAACAATCGCCGGCTCGATCATACGCCGTTCCAGAACTGGCTCGCCAAGAACTTCAACGCCAACACGCCGCTCGACAAGATGGTCTTCGAGCTGTTGACCTCGACCGGCAATCTCGACGAGAACGGCGCCGTCGGTTACTTCGTCGGCAATCCGACCGTGGACAAGATGACCGACAACGTCGCCAAGATGTTCCTCGGCGTCCGCCTCGAATGCGCCCAGTGCCACAATCATCCGTTCGTGAGCTGGAAGCAGGAAGAATACTGGGGCATGGCGGCCTTCTTCATGAAGACCAAGCTGACCGTCAACCCGCAACAGGCGGCCAAGAAGGGCGTCGCGCCGGGCATCTTCGAGAGCGGCGGCCCCGCCAAGGGCAAGAAGGGCAACCTCCCGGAATCCGCCAAGATCGTTCCCGCCAAGTTCCTACAGGCCGAGCAACCGAAACTCGTGCCGAGCGAGGCCTATCGCCCGGTGTTGGCCAAGTGGATCGTGGCGCCGGACAACCCATTCTTCGCCCGGGCCATGGTCAATCGCTTCTGGTATCAGTTGTATGGCCGCGGCATCGTCAACCCCGTGGACGACATGCACGAAGAAAACGTGCCGTCGCACCCGGAATTGCTGGCCGCACTGACGGAGCAGTTCAAGACCAACGGCTACGACCTGAAGTATCTGATCAAGGCGATCTGCAACAGCGAGACGTATCAGCGCACCAGCCGGCCGGTCGAAGGCAACCAGGACGACAAGGTGTTCTTCAGTCACCGATCCGTCCGCGTGCTGACGTCGGAACAGCTTTATGATTCGATCATCGCCGTGCTTGGTTCAGCCGCCAACGCCAAGGGTGACCGGGTGGCGCCGAAGCAAAAGGGCGGCGGCGGCACGCCACGCGATCAGTTCCTGAACTTCTTCCGCGTGGACGACGTCGATCCGCAGGACTATCAGGCCGGCATTCCGCAAGCGCTGCGTCTGATGAACTCCGGCCAGCTCAACGCCACCAATGGCATCGCCGACCAGGCGATGAAGGCGGGCGGCAACGATCCCAACAAGATCATTGAACGTTTGTACTTTAGCGTGCTGTCGCGGCCGCCCACCCAGGCGGAACTGACGCGGATGAACGATTACGTCCGCAAGCAAGGAACGCCCAAACAGGGCTATAGCGACATCACCTGGGTGCTGCTGAATTCCAGCGAGTTCACGCTGAATCATTGATGCGTAGGTTAGGTTTTCAACCTGACCGGTCAGGTTGAAAACCTAACCCACAAAAATCCGGAACTTGTTGACCCAGCGTGGGTTCAATGAGAAACTCAAGCGAAATCGACCCGCCCCTGAGCAGGAGATCATCATGAGTCTGAGTCGCCGTGAAATGCTGCAACTGTCGGCCGCCGGCGTCCTGGGCACGTCGTTCTCCGGCTGGTTCAACGTACTGGCCACTCGCGCCGCCGACGCACCGCAACGCACCACCAAACGCTGCATCCTCTTGTGGATGGACGGCGGCCCCAGCCACAAGGACACCTTCGACCTTCGCCCCGACACCGAACAAGGCGGCCCGTTCAAGAACATCAACACCAATGTGAACGGCATCCAGATCAGCGAGCACTTCCCGCGTTTCGCTCAGCTCATGAACCATGCGGCCATCATCCGCAGCATGAGCACGCCGGAAGGCGCCCACGCCCGCGCCAAGTACAACATGCACACCGCCTACCGCGAAGGCCAGGGCGGCGTCGTCTATCCGTCGATCGGCGCCACCGTCGCCAAGGAACTCGGCAATCCCGATTTCCCGCTGCCGAACTTCGTCTCCGTCGGCAATCGCAGCTATGGCGCCGGCTTCCTGGGCACGCGCTATCAGCCGCTCGTCGTCAACAATCCCGCCACCGGTGTCGAAAACCTGCGCGCGTTCGACAGCACCGCGCAGTTCGATAGCCGCGTCAACTTGCTCGACGAATTGGAACAAGGCTTCAGCCACACGCACCCAGACGCCAATCCCGCCGTCGCCCACCGCACGACCTATCAGCGGGCCGTCACCCTGATGCGCGACCGCGGCGCCCGCGCCTTCGACATCACGACCGAGCAGCAAAGTGTTCGCTCCGCATACGGCAGCGGCAACTTCGGCCAGGGCTGCTTGCTCGCGCGCAAGCTGATCGAGGCCGGCGTGCAGTTCGTCGAAGTCACCCTCGGCGGCTGGGACACGCACCAGAACAACTTCGAACGCGTCCGCACGCTTTCCAATCAAGTCGATCCCGCGATGAGCCAGCTCGTCATCGACCTGCGCGACCGCGGCTTGCTCGACAGCACCCTGATCGTGTGGATGGGCGATTTCGGCCGCACGCCGCGCATCAATCAGCGCGGCGCCCAGCCGGGCCGCGACCACTACCCGCGCGCCTGGTCGAGCGTCATGATCGGCGGCGGCATCCGCGGCGGGCAGGTCATCGGCCGCACCGACGCCGAAGCCGCCACCGTCGCCGAACGCCCCGTCGGCACGCTCGACTTCATGGCGACCGTGTGCCGCATCATGGGCATCGATTACAACAAGCAGAACCACGCGCCCAACGGCCGGCCGATCCGCATCGTCGATCGCGGCGCCAACCCGATTACGCAGCTCGCGTAAGACCCCCCTCTTCTTGAACGCTGCCCAAGAAGATTGGCGGCCCTGGGTGCAAGCCCGGGGCCGTTTTGTTTAGCCCGGCGTCGCCGAAGCGGGGCGGACCGCAGCACTCACTGCCCACCGCCCACCGCCTACTGCCCACTGCCCACTGCCCACTGCCCACTGCCCACTGCCTACTGCCCACCGCCCACTGCCCACTGCCCACTGCCCACTGCCCACTGCCCACTGCCCACTGCCCACTGCCCACTGCCTACTGCCTACTGCCCACTGCTTCCCCTCCCGCCCGGCTCGCCAGCGCCGGCAGGAGCGGTGCCGAGGCGTAGCTGAGGAAATGCGCCGAGCCGTCGGCGAACAGGTAATGGGCGCCGCCCGAGTGCAGGCTCCAGAAGTGAAACATGTCGCAATCAAATCTCCCCTCGCCCCTTGGGGGAATTGGCTTTCAGTTGGATTGGAAACGGCGCGAATAGTCGTTGAATGCAGCGACGTTCTCCTGGCCGAGGTGTGATTGGCCCGATCCGGTTGGTGCACGTTCTGCTCGCCTCGTCAGAGGGAGCGAAACTGGAGGTTGAGGCGGATTTCGCGCGCGCAGCGGATCATTTGCGCAGAATGTCTATCGACACCGATATGTGCTTTATAGTAGTATTACTATATGCACGGAGCGGACATGCCGACGGCAAAGCCTGTTCGCTGGATTGCACGCAGTCATGACGACTTGCGCGCCTTCCCGCGCGCGGCGCGTCGAGCGATCGGCTATGCGCTCCACTTCGCACAAATGGGTGACAAGCACCCTTCGGCAAAACCAATGAGAGGATTCGGCGGCGCTGGCGTGCTGGAAATCGTCGAAGACCACGACGGCAATGCCTACCGGGCAGTTTACACCGTCAAGTTCTCCGAAGCGGTTTATGTACTGCATGCGTTTCGAAAGAAGTCCAAAAAGGGAATCGAGACGCCGAAGCAAGAGATTGAACTTGTCAGGAAACGACTGAAGCGAGCCGAAGAAGACCACCGCTCGCGCTCGAAAGACACAGGAGACGAACCATGAAAACTGAAAAGATCCCGGTGACTGAGGGGAGCGGCAATGTGTTTCGCGACCTCGGCCTGCCGGACGCCGACGATCTGCAACTCAAAGCCGAACTGGTGCGGCAATTGTGCAGCCGCATCAAGGCGCTGCGGCTGACGCAGGTAGAAGCCGGCAAAAGGCTTGCCCTGAAGCAGCCCGACGTATCGAAGCTCGTCAACGGCCGCCACACCGGATTTTCCGCGGACCGGCTCATCGCGCTGCTCAATGCGCTCGAGATCGATGTGGAAATCATCCTTCGGCCGCCACACAAGGGCCGAGGACAGCGCGGTACGGTTCGCGTGCGGCAGGCCGTGTGAGCGATCCGTTTCAGCTGGCCCGTCTCAACGAGTTACTGCCAACCGCCCACTGCCTCCCCGCCCGCCCGGCTCGCCAAAGCCGGCAGCAGCGGCGCCGAGGCGTAACTGAGAAAATGCACCGAGCCGTCGGCGAACAGGAAATGCGCCCCGCCGGAGTGCAGGCTCCAGAAGTGAAACATGTCGCACTGATTGCTCATGCGCCCGTCGGCAAACGTGTACGTCCCCGGCGGACACGACCCGGCCGTTACCGGGAGAATGTTCTGCTGCCATTCGGCAACTCATGGCCCCGCCGCCGGAGCCGAAACGCCGCGGCAAGATTGGCTTCCTGCGGGAAAGCGAAGATTGAAAATGATGGGCCACCGGCCGCCAATGCCGGGTGCAATGGCGTCGGCTTGACGATCAGTAGGACTCGATCTCGTCTGGCTGCACGGCGAGCCGCTTGGCGAGTACATTCAGCGTCTTGCCGTGTGGCTTGCCGGTCTCACCCCTCTCAAGGCGCGCGATGGTCTTCGCGGAAAGACCTGGAAAATCCGCTCGGCCAAGGCGTCTCTGGATTCGCAGCCTGCGCAGCGAGGCGCCGAAGCCATGGTCTTCTTTGTGCCGTTTTGCGTTCTGTCGTTTGCGAAACTCCGGATCGACCTCGTAGAGGATCGCATCGGCAGCAGCTTCGTATTCACCAAGTCGGATCGTGTGACCGTAATCCGTCACAGCGAGTTTGGATGGCTCCGGTGTCGCTGTGCCCGACGGGCGAAACATCGACAGCGGCACGACGACCGTTTCCAGATCGCCGCGCGTCAGAGCAAGCGTGTCGCTCTTCGGATCAACCGAGCCGCCGATGAACAGGTCGCGAGCCTCTTCGCGCGGACTGCGGAGCACGCTGACCAGTTCTTCGGGCGGGAGCATTTTGGTTGTTTTGACCTGTCCGACGACGTTGCGAAAAACCGTGTGCAGCGCAGGCAAGCTCTCGGTGCGCGGAGATTCGAGCAGCAGCAAATCGCCGAGGGTGCGTCGCCTGCCGTGATGCGCTGCCAGAAAAAGCGTAGCTGCGTGGAGCAATGCCTCAGTCTTTTCATTCGTCGTCGAAATCCACGCCGACTCACCCGTGGAATGGACGAAGACTTTTGCCCAGGTGTCCAATCCTCGGCATTCGTAGGTCCGGCCGCGGCCAAACCAGGCAACCAAGTCGGTGTTGGACCCGATCACGAAGAATCGGTACTTGACCGAACCTTCCTGTTTGCCGGCGCCGTCTGCGGCAAACACACTATTGATCGTCGTCGTCATTTTCGTTACCACCAACGGGGTTGTCTGGAAACATCTCATCCCATTCGACGCGCAGGGCGGTCCAGGCCGCTTCAATCGCTTCCCGCACTTCCTCGTCAATCTGGCTCCACTTGTCGCCCGGGTCCAGAAAGGCGCCGTCACGCAACGACAAACGCCACTTTCTCTGCTTGCGGTAAATCGTGACGTGCGGAGGTTCGAGCCTCTCGAAATCGTGAATCTTGACCTTCCAGCCGGCCTGGCGAAGAGTTTCGAGCAAGCGAAGGACAAAAGGCATGGGTAGATTTCCTTCGCCTGCTCCGACCTCCTGTTCTGAAGTAATTATGTCCACTCTACTAGATTTGTCAATTGAGACATTAATCGACTGGCCTTGAGTCCTAAAGTGGCGTTCGACGCGATTCGGCAACTAATGGCCCCCGCCGCCGCAGCCGAAGCGCCGCGGCAAAATCGGCTTCCTGCGGGAAAACGAAGCATCAACACGACGGGTCACCAGCCGCGAACGCCGGGTGCCGTTGCCGCGGCTCTGCGTGGGCATGCTGTCTTTCGGCCGAACAAGTTGCAGCTCTGCCGGACGTTGCCGGGGATTGCGGATTCTTGATGCTTCGCCGTCGATTCATGCCCACGCAAAGAGCCGTGGGCATCGCAACCTGCGAAGAGGGGCAATGAAGAACCTCACGCCTTGGAAACACAGTTGTCTTGTCTACCAAAGCACCGACTGAAGTAGGTTCGTGACCTTCGTCACGGCCTCAACGATTCCCGCCGCCTTTGCCGCTGTTTCGACCCCAGTCCAGAGAGATTGCAAGACGCCCTTGTTTGGCTGTTTCTTAGCCAGCTGATCTTGCATTGAGTTGATGTCAGCAATCAGGTCGAGTTTGGCCGAATCGTCGAGATCTTCCGATGCTTTGATCGTGTCCGCCAGATTCACCAAAGCTTCGCCGACGTCCTTGAACCGGGCCTCGATTTGATTGCCATCTCCAATGGTGATGATGTTCTGACCGGCCGCATGGATTCGAATACCTTCAAATTTGTCTCGCATAAACTCGCTTGGACCTCCTATTCTATCGATTCCAGCGGCGGTGATGATGTAGTACGCTGTAACCGAAGGAACGATGCTCCCACGTGGCGTCGCAAAGCTCTTGGCAATGGCTTTTTCTTCGACCCATCCTTGGCTGAGCAGATAGGTCAGGTTTCGCACAACTTGCTGCCGTGTCAGCCCGTGACTCGCCTTGAGATCCGCGCGAATCACGCTTATGGTAACCGCTGCGCCGGAGTGTTTTCCACGCATGCTCGTTGCATTGGAATTCCGATCATAGAAAAATCGCAGCATGAGGTCACGGATTTGGTCATCCGACAGCGTGACTACACGTTCCTTTGCCTTGTACATGATAATCCCTCAGTCCATTATGACGAAAAACCTTCCTCAAAGCCAAAAGACTTGCCGCGTCGTTGTAACATAGCGATCACGTGTTCGGCCATCGGCCTTGGAAGCACTTCTTGAACTCTTTTCTTGAAAACATCCTGTTGTCTGGCCTCGAAAAACATTGATCCAATTTCTATTAGCGTTGGTGACATCTCTCGCTCCACCAGAGCTTGGTCCAAGGCGTTTCGCAAGGCAGCATTCAGCTCACTCACTTGACCTGATAAGGAAAGCAAACGGACATACAATAGAGGGCTTTCGGCCTGCAATTTGGCCGGCCGAAACTCCTTCATCTCAATAAGTTCTTTCGCTTGCTGCCTGTCTCGTTTTTTCACTATCAACTGTGCCCACTTCACTTGGAATTCCGCGTCGCCCACCAGTGTGCCTCGATATTTTTCAATGAACTCACCTGCAATTCCAAGCTGGTCACGTGAGATGAGTTTGCCAATTCCGCCCGCAATCGCAGACCCGCGAGGTTCGCCATTTTCAATTAGGCGCCTCAAGACTCGAATGGCTTCATCCTCGTCGTGGGAATTGAACAGAAAATCCGCAAGGCGCAAGCCGATCTTTATGTCAAAGCCTCCAGCATTCGACCAGACCGCCTCAATAAATTCGGGTGATACTTGGCCAGCTTTTCGTCCAGCCTCTCCTTCTTCGACGCGGAAATGCTCTGACACGGTCTCCCACAGCAACGGACTGTCGGAATCGCGAGTGAGTTCCCAATAGCCAGCTGCCGCACGCAACAACTTCTCGGAACCCGCCTGGCGAACGCGATAGTACTTCAAAAGGGCGAGAAATGATTTCTGATGGGGACAATTCGCAGCCAATGCTTCCAAGTCATCCTGAACCTTCTCAGGCCGGTCGATCATCTCCGCCATACAGGCACCGATCAGTTTTTCCAAGTGAGGCGCAACGGTCTCACTGGGAATTAGCTTGGAAAACAATCGAAGATAGTCCCTTAGAAGTGGGGACTGATCGAATGTTCTGGCACCACCAATAAGCAGACACTCCTCAACTTCCAAGGAACGGTCGGTATGCAATACTAGGAATTCTTGGGTGCCCAAACTTCCGGCGGCATCAGATGATTTCCCACAAAGTGCGGCTCTGACACCTTCCAGTGCCTTTTCCTCGAAATCCGCAGAGTGCCCTTTTCTCATCCAGGGAATCCTGGAAAGCACCGGAATAATGCCGATGGCCGGCTTACCCTCAAAGCGTGGAGCACTGACAATTCCGCGTAACACTGCACGCGATCCTTCGAGGTTCTGTTGGTTCCTCAACAATAGACAGACAACGCGATCGGGCAAAACCGTTGTAGCGATGCCGCCAATCTCAGTAATTCCGGTTCTTGAGTCAATCAACAGGAAGTCCGGCGAATACTCTTTCTCAATCCGTGCCTTTAACTCAAGAAAAAACGGGATGCCTTCAGGGTTGCTTGAATAAAACAGCTTGTGCCAGTCAATCTGTGTGAGTCTGTGCCAGTATTCGGCACACGGTACTTTCCCTGCGGGCATGAGAGTGATGTGGTCATCACGTCCCTCGTCCATCCGAATCTGAACGGTGTGCTCGCCCAACGATGGATATGTTTTCGTTGTGAAAAACGTGTGCATGTAGTCGACAAGGCCGCACTTGATCGGAGGGAGATCCTTTCTTACTCCGAGTCCAAGTTTGTAATGGAGGCCCGGGGCTTCCAAGTCCAAATCGATCGCGAAAACCTTTTGCCCGAGTCGGACAAGGTGCTTAGCAGCATTGGCGACCGCAAGAGTTCTGCCGGTGCCGCCGTTATAGGAGTAAAAGGTTATCGTCTGCATGTTTAGTCCTAAGCTGCTTCAGCCATCATCAAGGGCATCTCGCGTTGAGCGACGAGTCGTGCGCGGGCAGCCACTTCTTGCAGATCGGGAATACTTGGGAACAAGGTTCCCCATGCGGGCAAGGCCACCTCCATCGCACCGGCGCCTGAACCCAACTCAATTCGCCGCGTGGTACCGGAGGCAATCTCAGCCAGGTACCGGCGCACGATGACGCTCACCAGTTGGCCGACGGATGGCTTGGCGCTTGTCGATTCGCCAAGTTGCGCGACCATGGATTCCAACGTCTGGATATCTTCGGCACTCAGGGGCACACGGCAGTTTACCGTCGCATCCGCAAGCGCCGGTCTACCGCCGCTGGACCGCAGGCGATTCAGCAGCTGCGTTCCCAGTTCGGCAAGAGCGATGGGGTCTAGGTCCCCCAGCACTTGCTGGCCATCCGGGTTCGCGCCAAGCGCAGCGGCGAGATCTGCCGGCTCGATGCGCCGCTTCGGCTGATCAACGATCTCAATCCTCTTGGGCTTGGCGCCGACGATATCGATTTTCTTGGCCATGGCTATTTTTCCGCACGAGGGTCGTATTTGTCGATGCTCCAGAACCAACCATTGAACTCAAACACCACTTTGCCTTGATTGGTCTCCCTTCCGAATCGATGCAGAAATGCCCGTAAACGCGCCATGTTTGCCGCTAGTGCTGTGTCAAACCTAAAACTTCGGGTTGAAGGCTGCGAAATCCCAGCAAAACACCACGGTTTGCTGACGGCGTCGACCCTAAGATTAAGGTTTGACAAAGCACTAGCTTGTCCGGATCGATATAGGTGTAGACAATCTTGGTCTGCTCCCACAAGTCACTTCCGTCGGGCTTGCGCCACGTACCGTCGACCGGCGGAAAAGCAGTGGCTCCATCGCCAATCGCCGTGAGCAATTCTTGAGCCTCTGTACACCAACCTTGGTGGCCCTCAATCAACTCGCCGTGCCGATCCTTGTTCGGAATGTAAAGCGTCAACCGTTGGGCAGACGGCTCCTCAGTAGCACCGAGCTCCTTGCCGAGATTGAATTCCATGAATCCCCCCGCTTGCCGATCCAAAAGGAATCGTAGCACTTAATTATCAATAAGTCAACCCTGAACTGGAACGGGATTGCACTTTTTTACTAAAAAGTGCCAGGCCGTGCAGCTGTCGTCATTACGGTGATCGATTTCCGCAAGACAGTTGAAGCTTTCTGTAATTAACTGCCCATTCACAGCCCGTCCTTGCCCGCAAGCTGCCCCGCGCCCGCGCGTGCCATCGTCTCCGCCGAGCGGCGTTCGAACAGGTCGGTCAGTTGCCGCAGCGGATCGTCGGCCCACTTCGTGGCCTTGGGCGGCAGCCAGAAGCGGTGCCGGGCGGTCTTCGTGCGGGCGCCGTCGTGGGCGATCAGGTCCAGCTTGCGCGTGCCTTGCTCAAAGTGGCCGCGGCGAATGCCGAGGCTGTGCCGGCAGTGCTGGAACGCTGAAGGCAAGGTTGCCAAAAGTTGGCAATGTTGCCAAAAAGTGGCCGCCTTGGACTTCCAAGGTTGCCAAATGTTGGCAACCTTGCCAGGGCCGGCGCGCGGCAAAAGTGGCATTGTGGCCCTGTCGGGCATGGTTCAATTCTTGTCATTTCTGGGTGACAGTGCAAACGCTGTAGGGACTACACCATTCTGTCAGGTGATGCCGGCATTTTTTTTGATGTAACATTTGATGACTCAAGGGGATAGGAAGTTGAGTGCGTGCCAACTGTGTCGGAATCCTGTCGTCTCGAAAAGCACCTATGCCTGTGCGCATTTGTGAACCATGCCACCATTTAACTCGGAGCGTGTGCGGAAGTCCAAGGCAGAAAGCTAGTTGCGCTGAAAAGTTAAGTGGTCACCTTGGCCGATTCCAAGTGATCACATGACTCTGCCTTGGATCACCCAGCGCGGCCGAGCCGCAGCCAAAGACGATCGATCCGCAGATTTCGCAGATTACGCAGATGGAGAGAAAGGTCGAGCCGGCTTCGTGCAAGCAGGGTCACTTGCCATGACACGCTTCCCATCTGCGAAATCGGCGAAATCTGCGGATGTTTGATGCCTTGATTGTTCGCGCGGCGCGAAGATTTCGAACGATTGTGTAAAGGTCAAACACGATGAAAACACGCATTTCCAGGATCAGCCGGGAAGGCTCATCCGGCGAGCGCGCGTTCTCGGAACCGCAGGTTGGCTGCGGACGGTCATGGGTGGCAGGTGTGGTGTAAGTCTTGAAATAGGCAGTATTTGCGCAAGCGCGTCTTTTCCGGTTGCTGTGTCTTTCCATCCTGAGGGGGGTGTGAGCGCTTTGCACAGAAACTGCACAGAAACGGTTGCTCTCCGGCGTCCTCAGGCTGGTCGGGAAGGAGAGCGGCATTCAAACGGACGCCCGCAAGCCCTGCACATAGTTCGCGTACAGAAGCGCCGCGCCCAACTCCTCGCGCATGCGCTGATTGCGAATCCGCCGATTGCCGCGCTCGTGCGGCGGTGGCGGTCGATCCGACGGCGACGCTTCGAAGCGCGGCGCCGGCGCTCGCAAACAGCGCGCCAGCTCTGTGTAGAATTCACGCCGCCGCACCGGCTGACCGTCGCAGATGTTGTAGATGCGCCCCGGTTGACCCTGCTCTGCCGCTGCCAGCACCGCACTGGCTCCATCATCAATGTGAATCAGATTCAACCATTTGTCCGCATCGCCAACGATCGGCTCACCTGCCTCGATCGCTTTTCTCCGCAACAGTCGCCCCGGACCGTAAATGCCCGCAAACCGCAGGATGATCGCCTCCGGCAACCGCGCGCGCAACAACCGCTCCGCCTCGAGCACAATCTGGCCCGCCTCTTCCTGCGGCTCCGTTGGTGAATCTTCATCAACCCAGTCGCCATCCGTCTGACCATAGACGCTGCTGCTGCTGACGTAAATGAATCGGCCCGGCGGCGGCAGATGATCGAGCACGTTCGCCAGGCCTTCGACAAAAACCGAGCGCATCGATACGCCAGCCGTGCGATCCAGCCCGATGGCGTAGAGCACTGTCTCCACCGGCTGCAAGATACCGAGCGCTTCGGGCCGCAATACATCGGCGATGATCGGTTCGATGCCCTGTTGCCGAAATTGCGCTGCCGTCTCGGCGCGGCGCGTCACGGCCAAGACACGATGGCCCTGCGCCAACCAGCGGTTCGCCACGCGCCGGCCCAGGTAGCCGCAGCCGAGGATCAGGCAGTTCATATGGCGTCGATTCCGCAAAAGCGATACAGTTCACCAACCAATTTAGTCTAGCTGCGGGACTCAGGCGAACGCGGCGCGAAAACCAAACTCTGTGCAGGCGAGCCGCCCGCACAACGAGGAATGCGTCATGGACAACGGCCAATGCAACGGCGCGCAGCAGCCTCGGCCTGTGTTCGAGGATTCGCCCGTCTTCCAAATGGCGGTCAAACAGCTCGAAGGTGTCGCCAAGGCGATGAACCTCGATCCCAACGTGCTCGAACGCCTCGCCAAGCCGAAACGCTCGCTCATCGTCAGCGTGCCGATCAAGATGGACGACGGCCACACGCATAACTTCCTCGGCTACCGCGTCCAGCACAGCCTGACCAGCGGGCCGGCCAAGGGCGGACTGCGTTATCACCCCAGCGTCGATCTGGGCGAAGTCGCCGCCCTGGCCATGTGGATGTCGTGGAAATGCGGCATCATGAACTTGCCGTTCGGCGGCGGCAAAGGCGGCATCGCTTGCGACCCAGCCAAGATGTCCATCGGCGAGCGCGAACGCCTCACGCGCCGCTTCACCGAAGAGGTGTTGCCCGTCATCGGCCCGCGGATGGACGTCATGGCCCCCGACCTGGGCACTGACGAGCAAACCATGGCCTGGATCATGGACACGTATTCGATGTCGGTCGGGTACGCGTGTCCGGAGATCGTCACGGGCAAGCCGGTCGAGCTGGGAGGCTGCGTCGGCCGGCGCGAAGCCACCGGCCGCGGCGTCGTTTACTGCGTCATGCAAGCGCTCAGCGAGCTTTCGTTCGGTTCGGCCGACGCTACTGCCGCAGTGCAAGGCTTTGGCAACGTCGGCAGCGTCGTCTGCCAGGAATTGGCCAAACGCGGCGTCAAGATCGTAGCTGTCAGCGACCGCTACGGCGCCATCGCCAATCCGCGCGGCATCGACATCGCCGCGCTGACCAGTCACGTTCAGGCCGGTCAACTCTTGCATGAATTTCCGGGCGCGGGCCGCATCGATGCCCATGACGTGCTAACTACGCCGTGCACGATCCTGGTGCCGGCCGCCCTCGAACGGCAAATCACCGGCGTCAACGCCGCCAGATTGCGGTGTCGAGTGCTGGCCGAGGGCGCCAACGGCCCGACGACGCCCGATGCCGACGCGATCCTGGCCGACAGCAACATCTTCATCATCCCCGACGTGCTCTGCAACGCCGGCGGCGTGACGGTGTCGTATTTCGAGTGGGTCCAAGATATGCAGCAGTTCTTCTGGAGCGAGCAGCAGGTCAATCAGAAGCTGGAAGAGCTGATGCTCAAGGCGTTCCATCAGGTTCGCAAACTCGCCAAGACACAGAACCTGCCGATGCGCACCGCGGCGCTGTGCCTGGGCGTCGAGAAAGTTTCCAAGGAGAAGGCGCGGCGCGGGTTGTATCCATAAGATGGACGGCATGCGCATTCTCATCACGGGCGCCAGCGGCTTTGTCGGCACTCACGTCGCCGAAGCGTGCCTGCGCCGCGGCTGGCCGATCCACCTCCTCGCCCGTGCATCCAGTTACCTGTGCCATCTGGAAAAGCAACCTGGCGTCACGGTGATCCGCGGTGAGCTGCACGACCCCGCCGCGGTCGGACTAGCCCTGGCCGATGTTGATGCCGTGATCCATTGCGCCGCCAAGGTGGGCGATTGGGGGCCGGTCGCCGAATATCGCAAGGCCAATGTCGAATCGTTGCGCGTATTGCTCGATGTGTGCAAAGGCCTGGCCTTGTCGCGCTTCATCCACATGAGCAGCCTGGGCGTCTACCCGCCGCGGCACCATTACGGGAGCGACGAGACGACGCCGCTCCCCCGTAAGCACCGCGACGGCTATACGCAATCAAAAGTCGAATCCGATCAGCTTGCCCTGCAATATCATCGCGATGTCGGCGTCCCCGTCGTCGTGCTGCGGCCCGGCTTCATTTACGGCCCCGGCGACCGCACCGTCATGCCGCGCATCATCGACAACTTGCGCTCCGGCTTCATCCGCTACCCCGGCGGCGGCCAGCAGGCGCTGAATACGATCTTCGTCCGCAACCTCGTCGATGCCGTGTTCCTTGCACTCGACCACGAGAATGCCGTCGGACAGGTCTACAACTTGACCGATGGCGAACCCGTTTCGAAGCGCCGTTTCATCGAGAAGATCGCCGACACGCTCGACCTGTCCCGGCCGACGCGGACGCCGCCCTTGTGGTTCGCCTGGATGGTGACGGGGTTGTATGAAAGGTGCTACCAACTGATGGGCGCCAAGGAAGCGCCGCCGTACAACTTCGCCCGCCTCAAGTTCATGGGCCTGAATCTCGACTTCAGCATCGAGAAAGCACGCGCCGAACTGGGTTACCGTCCGCGCGTCAACTTCGACGACGCCATGGCTGAAACGCTCGCCTGGTATCGCACTCAGGTCCCCGCTGCGTCGCAACCGATCGAAGCAACGGTGTAAAAACAGCGAGCCATCATCCGGGTTGCTTTTTCGCGGCCGCTTGGGCAAAGCCGAACACTTTCTCCGGCAATTCAGCGAACATCTGCGCCAACAGCGTTTCAATCTTGTCGAGGCGCCGCTCGACTTGTTCAAAGCGCCGATCAATTTCGGCGAACTTCTGTTCTATTCTCTCGTCCCGTCGATCCATGCGTGCCACGAACAGAACCTGATTTTGCAGCAGAGTCGCCATCGCCTGCTGCAATAAGGCCGTGGTTTCTTCGAGGCGGCTGCCGTTTGGTGGTAGTTTCTTCATGGGTAGTCATTATCGTGCCTCCAAGGACGCGGTTTGTCAACCGTTTCTTGTTCATCGAAACGCCGTCGCCGGATACCAAACACGAAGAACGGCGCAACTCATTCAAGGTTGTTCGCGCTTTTTCATCTGTGTAATCTGCGAAATCTGTGGATAATAAGCTTCATGACCCTGTCTGATCTCTCGATCAAGAACCCCGTTTTTGCCGTCATGCTCTCGGCGGCGATGCTCGTCTTTGGCTATCTCGGCTACAAGGACATGGGCATCAGTCAGTTTCCGGAACTCGATTTTCCCGTCGTCAACGTCGCCACCTATCGCGAGGCCGCGCTGCCGGAGACGATGGATTCGGACGTGACCGACATCATCGAGGATGCGGTGTCCGGCGTCGAGGGGATCGACTACATTTCGTCGCAAAGCAACCAGGGCGTGAGCGTGGTGACGGTGTTTTTTCATCTGCACCGCGACATCGACGCCGCCATGCAGGACGTGCAGAACGCGGTGTCGGCGGCGATGCAGCGCTTGCCGACCGACATCGATCCACCGATCGTCAGCAAGGTGAATTTCAACAAGTTCCCGGTGATGTGGTTGTCGTGCCACGGGACCCGGCCACTGCACGATCTCAGCCGCTTCGTGGACGATCATTTGAAACGGCACATTCAGAGCATTCCGGGCGTCGGCGGCGTGATGTATGGCGGCTTGCGGGCGCGCAACATGCGCCTGTGGCTCGACCGCGCCAAGCTGCAAGCGTACAACCTCGATCCGGCCGACGTGATGAAGGCGCTGCGGCAGGAGCACGTCGAGAAGCCGGCCGGTTATTTGCAAAGCGATTGGCGCGAACTCAATGTGCGCACCATGGGCGAGAGTCGCACCGTCGCAGAATTCCAGGAGATTCCCATCGCCAAGGTCGGCTGGCAACTGGTGCGCGTCAAAGACATCGCGGTCGTGGAGGACGGGTTGGAGGATCGCCGCAGCCTGGCGCGCTTCAACAGTGAGCCGACGGTCGGCGTCGGCGTCATGCGGGCGATGGGCGCGAACGTCGTCGAAGTGTGCGGCGAGGTGAAGAAGCGCCTGCCGGAGCTGCGCAAGCTGTTGCCGCCCGGCATGGAACTCAGCATCTCGACCGATTACTCGCTGTTCATCATTGACGACATCGCGGAGGTCAAGGAAGCGCTGCTGTTCGGCATCCTGCTGACGGCAGTGGTCACGTTTCTCTTTCTCGGCGCCATCGGCCCGACGCTCAATGTTTTCATCTCGATCCCGACGTCGCTGATCGGCACGTTCCTGGCGATCAAGTGGTTTGGCTTCACGATCAACTTCATGACGCTGCTCGCGCTGTCGCTGTCGGTCGGCGTGGTCGTGGATGATGCGATTCTGGTGCTCGAGAACATCTACCGCCGCCGTGAGAACGGCGAAGGCAAGCGGCAGGCGGCACGGCTCGGCGCCAATGAAATCAGCTTCGCCGCCATCGCCGCCACGTTTTCGATCATCGCCATCTTCATTCCCGTGGCGTTTCTCAAAGGCTCGATCGGCCGGTTCTTCTATCAGTTCGCCATCACCACGACAGTTGCCGTGCTGCTGTCGCTGATCATTTCGCTGACGATCACGCCGATGCTGTGCGCTTTGTTCCTGAATGTGCGCCATTTCCGCCGGCCGTTGCCGAAAGCGTACGGCGGACTGCTGGGGCCGGTGATCACGTTGTTTTCGTGGACTTATTGGGTGCTCGACCGCTGGATCTTCGAGTTGCTGTTGATTCGGCCGATGGATTGGCTGATGCATCACTTGACAATCTTCTATCGCTGGCTGCTCAAGCACGCGCTGCGGCACCAATGGTGGGTGGTGCCGGCGAGCCTGGCGTTGGCCGCGTCGGCGCTGCTGTTCATCTTCGGTCTGGATGTGGCGACGCCGTGGGGCCACGTGACGCTCAAGCCGCTCGGCACGGAATTGGTTCCCAGCGAAGACCAGAATCGCTTGCTCGTGAACGTGATTTGTCCGGTCGGCAGCAGCATCGACTACGTAGACGACATGCTGAAGCGCGGCGAAAAAATCATGCGCACGCTGGCAGACCCGGTCACCGGCAACCCCGTGGCGGCGACGTACTTCACCGCCGTGTCGATCCGCCCCGGCTCGCTGGTCAGCGAGGGGATCATCTTTGTGCGGCTGATTCCGCCCGCAGACGACGACGGCAACACTCTGCGAACCTGGACTCAATCGGACATCATCGCCGAGATTCGCACACGCTACAACGATATCCCCGGCCTGCGCGCCGTGGTGCTCGACCTTTCGACGCAGGGTTTCACGCCGACGCGCGGCTACCCGGTCGATTTCGCCGTCCAGGGGCCGGATTGGAACAAGGTCACGGAGTTTTCGGAAGCGATTCGCCGCCGCATGATCGACTGCGACGCGCTGACGGATGTCAATTCGGATTACCGCCCCGGCATGCCCGAGGTCCATGTCATCCCGGACGCCCAAAAAGCCGGCGAGTTGGGCGTGCCGATCCAGCGCATCGCCTATGCCATCAATGTGGCGTTCGGCGGCGGCCGCAACGGACGCTTCACCGACATCGACAAACGCTACGACGTTCGTGTGCGCCTGTTGGAAACGCAGCGGTCCTCGCCGGACCAGCTCGACGATCTCTACGTCAAGAACGACAAGGGCAAGCTGGTGGCGCTGCGCGACCTGGTCCGGCGCGAGATGATTTCGATGCTGCCCGTCATCAACCGCTACAACCACATGCGCAAGGTGCAGCTTACCGCCAACACGGCGCCGGGCGTACCGCAGGGTGAGGCGCTGACCCGAGCGTTGCAGATTGTCGATGCAGTGCGCGAGGAGCTGGACTTGCCGCCCGCCTACCGCATCGTCATCCTCGGCAACGCCCAGGCAATGCAGGAAACGCTCGACAGCCTGTGGTGGGCGCTGGCGCTGGGGTTCATCGTGGCGTCGATGATTCTCGGTGTGCAGTTCAATTCCTTCGTGCATCCTTTCACCGTGTTGCTCGCCGTGCCGTTCGGCGTCACCGGGGCGCTGGCGACCTTGTGGCTCTTTGGCGACCGCCTCAACTTCATGAGCATGATCGGCATGGTATTGCTCGCCGGCCTGGTGAAAAAGAACTCGATCATTCTTATCGACTACACGAATCAGCTCCGCGCCGAGGGCAAGGACCTGGTGGACGCTGTTCTGACCGCGTGCCCGATCCGGCTGCGGCCGATCTTGATGACAAGCTTTGCGACCGTCGCCGCCGCGATTCCTCTGGCGATGGGCTTCGGCCCCGGCGCCGAGACGCGCGCCCCACTGGCCCGCAGCATCATCGGCGGCATTCTTTTGTCGACGCTGGTGACGCTGATCGTCGTGCCGATCTTCTACGTGCTGTTCGACCGCTTCGGGGCGTGGTTCATGGGATTGACGGTGCGGGCGCAGGAACCAATCGTGCAGCTTGAACCGCCGGCGCCGGTGCTCAATGGCAAGTACGAAAGGCCGGCGCTTCCTGAACTGATGCAACCGATGACGACTGCGGATTCACCCAGGGCTCATTGATGTTCGCGACGCAGTGTCAAGTTCCGTAGATTGCTCGAAGTCGATCCGGAGTTGGGCAAGACCTGGGTCACCCCCGGCCCCGCTCCCCAAGGGGGAGAGGGGAGTAGACTAATCCAACCTGAGTCGCCACCACGCCAGCGCCAAAAAACCGACGCCGAACGCAACCAGAATGCCGCACGCCTGGGCGACGAAACCAAGTTCCGGCACCGGATTTGTCAGCAGCTCGCGGTAGGCGTCGAGCGCCCAGGCGTGCGGCGTGATGCGGCTCAGGGTCTGCATGTTCTCGGGCATCAGCGAACGGTCGCCCATCAGGCTGCCCGACAGCGCCGCCAGCACCAGCACCAGCCACGGCCCGTAGATGGCGACCTGCGTTTCCGTGCGCGCGACGGCGGCGACGAGCAGCGCCAGACCCATCGCCGCCAGCGAGGTCGCCGCCACGACCGCCGCCAGCCACGCGGGATGCGGGCCCCAGCTCATCGCGAAGATCGCCTTGCCCGCCAGGAAAACGAAAAAACCCTGGAAGAGCGACAGCGCGAGACACGGAATCAACTTGCCGATCAGGATTTGGCCGCGGCTTATGGGGGCGGCGCGCAGGCGTTTCATGGTCCCCTGGCGGCGCTCGCTGACGAACAGCCAGCCGACCGTGAGCACCAGGAAGAACGCGAACATCACCAGGTACGACGGCACGAGCAGTTGGTAGCGGATGGCGCCGCGTTTGAGCAAACCCGATCCTTCCTCGCGGAAAGCGGTCGTGCCTTCGCCGCCGCCGGCATGTTCCAGTTCCTTCGTCAGCGCCGCCCAGGTTTTCGCCGTCAGGTTGTATTTGGAAAAGAGGTTCTGCAGCGCCGTTTGCAGGCCGATGCTGAGCTGCCGTTTTTGCTGCGCGGGCACGAGCGGATTGGTCAGGAACTGCTGCACCATGCCGGGGAGCTGCTTTTCCTTGCCGAGCAGCTCCAAAAAGGCGCGGTCGCCGACTTTTTCGAACGCCCGGCCGATCATCCACGGCATGACGACGCGCAAAAGGCTGCCTTGCGCGACCTGGTCGATGATGGCGGACGCAGTCTGTTGCTTGGGATCCTTGAGCACTTCGACATCGAGCACGCCCAGCTTGATGCCGTCGCGGAAGAACGGGTTCAGGCCGTCGAAGAGATAGAGCGGCAGGGCGGTTTGGCGCTCATCGAAAAATCCATGACAGGCGAGGCCGATCGGATCGCCGGGGCGCGGATACGTGGCGGACAGCAGGTAAGCGTCATGCCAGCCGCCCGCCAGGAACGAGCAGCGCGTGACGCGCTTGCTGAACTGCTTGCCAAGCACGAGCACTGCCGGCCGCCGACCGCTGCGGACCAGTTGTTCAGCTTCGGCGCGATTGTCAATCAATTCGACGCGGATGTCGGCCGTCTCGTTGAGGTCGCGCAGCACCATCTCGGCCCACGATTCGTGGGGAAACCACGCGGGATGCACGACATTGGCCAAGGACCAGGCACCGAGCGTTGCCGTCGGCCCCTGACCGTTGGGCAGCGCCGCAAACCACGCCGCTCCTTCGCGCACCATGGCGATGCGGTCGAAATGACGCGGCAAACCTTCGTCGAGCAACAACACCGAGACGCGCAGCCGATCGGCCGGCTTCTGTCCGAACCCTTCGCCCAGCGATACGCCCAGCACCAGGATGAAGATGATCGGCATGGCGAGCAGGATCACCATGGCGCGGGCATCGCGCACCAGCAGCCGCAGGTCTTTTTTGGCGAGGGTCCAGATGACCATGGTGGAATCATTGGATCACCAGCCCGCAGCGCAAGCAAGGGCAGCCCTTGCTTGCGCTGCGGGCTGGTCATTGACGTTTACGATCGTTCCCCGAAATAGAACGCAATCACGGCGCCGAGGATGCCTTCCCACGTCGGCAGCGGCATCCATGGGATCTCCAAGCTCGCCGTGACAATCAAGTGCAGCACCGCCGCGATTCCCAAACCGATCAGCGCGACGATCGACACCCACGCCTCGAAGTCTTGCAGCCATTGCGGCGGATTGGTGCGGCCGACGATGCTGCGCAGCACCACGCCGACGAGAAAAGCGCCGAGGATGACGATCGGCAAGTACGGCTGGTCCTTGAGCGCGTCGAGCGACATTTCGAATTGTTGGCGCAAGCCATCGGGGTTCTGCGAGATCTTCCAGCCGATGGTGGCGCCGAGGGCGAGAATGACCAGGAAGCGCACCGAGCCGGCGGGCAGATGCAACGGCGACGGCTGCCCCGATTCGCGCCCGGCAATGGTGGTGCCGTGCGAGGCGAAGTAATGGCCCAGCATCAGGAAAAGGAGGTAAATGAGATACGCCGGGATGGCGATGTTGATCTCGCGCGGATTGAGGATGAGGGCGCAAGTGATGCCGACGATGACCAGCATGTGGGCGGCGCGGATGCTGCCTGCGGGCAAACCGAGCGCGTGACGACGAACGGGTAGGGGATTCATGAGGACTCCGATTTTGTGTCGCGCTTGGCTTGCCGTTTAGCGCTCACAGGATGCTGTGAGCGCTAAACGGCAAGCCAGTTTCACTTCCGCGCCCGCCACGCCGCCACTTCGCGCTGAATCTCGTCGCGGCTCATGCGTGGGCGATAGACCAGCCGCATGCGGAAACGGTAGTCGTTCTTTACTTCGTACTTCGGCAGGATGTATTGGAAGTTCCACGCCGGATTCGTCGTTGGCCGCTCCTTGGCGAGCCCCCCGCGGCCATGGGAGAGGTCTCAACGAAGTTCGCCGCTGGCGGCTTAGTGCAACGAAACGGCATGGTGCGATCGTCGCGCTAAGCCGCCAGCGGCGCCCAAACAAACCTTGACGCGGTTTCGCCGGCGCTTATCATACCTTTTCCGAATGGAGCGTCTTTTGTTTGTTGTGGGAAATTGCAATGTCCACATTCATGGCTAGACCCGGCGTCGTGCCGCAGAATTGGCACGTGATCGATGCCTCCGGCCAGGTGGTCGGCCGGCTCGCCGTCGCCATCGCCAATATTCTGCGCGGCAAGCACCGCCCCGAATACACGCCGCACATCGACACCGGCGAGTTCGTCATCGTCATCAATGCCGCCAAGGTGAGGTTTACCGGCAAGAAGCTGGAGCAGAAGACCTACTCGGCGTATTCGCATTATCCGGGCGGCCTGCGCACCGTGACCGCGAAGCAAGTGATGGCAAAACACCCGGAGCGGATCATCGAATCCGCCGTGCGCCGCATGGTGCCGCGCAATCGCCTGGGCCGCCAGCAGATGACCAAGCTGAAGATCTACGCCGGCGCCGATCATCCGCACCAGGCGCAGCAGCCCAAGGAATTGAGACTGGAATTGTGACCAACGGATTTTTGATTTTTGATTTGCGATTTTTGATTGGCGTCAATCCGTGTCGTGTCTTTCAATCGAAAATCAACAATCAAAAATCGAAAATGGAGAATCCCGTGGCCGAAACCGCAACCAAGACCAAAAAGCAATGTTACCTCGGCACCGGCCGGCGTAAAACCTCCGTCGCGCGCGTGCGCTTGAGCGAAGGTTCCGGCGCGCTCGCCATCAACGGCCGGCCGCTCGAAAACTACTTCACGGAAGACAAGGACCGCAACGCCGTCCTGGGCCCGCTCCAGCTCACCGAGATGAAGAACCGCCTCGACGTGACCATCAAGGTTCACGGCGGCGGCTTCACCGGCCAGGCCGGCGCCATCAGCCAGGGTCTGGCCCGCGCCCTCAAGGTCATGTTCGGCCCCGTCCCCGCCGACGCCGCTCCCGATTCCCCCGCCGTCGGCATGGACAAGAAGCTGCGCGACTCCGGCTACCTCACGCGCGACAGCCGCATGAAGGAACGCAAGAAATACGGCCAAAAGGGGGCGCGCAAGAGCTTCCAGTTCTCGAAACGATAAGGCGACCGGCCGATTTCAACTACCAAGCCCGGCTGGCGTGCCGGGCTTTTTCATGCGCCCTTTCGATCGTCGCGTTGGAATGGTATCATGACGCGATGTCAGCGCCGACCGTTTCTGAACTGATGCAAAGTCTGACGGTGCGACAGGCATTGGAACATGCTTGGATAGATTCGGTGGCTCACGATCCCGGTCAACGCCATGAAGAAGGTGGTTGGATCTATGTGCAGGTGTTTACGGGCGACCTTATCGTCCGGCGCGCGCACCGTGGCGGCAAAGCAAACCTCGATGTCGCCAATCCTCCTTTGATTGCTGACGCGGTGGTTGTGGCAACCTTTCACACGCATCCCAATCCGAGCGCAGAGGGCTGGGAACCGGGTCCCAGCCCCGGCGACACGAGTTCGGCTTGGCTGTTGGGCGTGCCCTGCTTCATCCGTGCCGAAAACGGAATTTACACCACGGGACCGGTGTCACGACGCGGCGGCGTAACAGGTGGTGCAGGTTTTCCTCCATAGCTTCAATCGGAGTGTTGCCATGTCCAGCATGCAATCCACAGCGCCGCTAGCGGTGATGGCGGGCGATCAGATCCTGACTATTGCGCAGCAGGATGCTGTCAGAGCTTATGGCGACTTGTCGATATTCCGGATTCAGCTGGCTTTGGAAGGCGACGGTTGGCACGTCGACTACGAATTGAAGAACCCGGCTTGGAAAGGCGGCGGCCCCCATTACGTGATCGATCCGCATTCCGGTGCGATCCTTTCCAAACGATATGAACAATAGTGCTGCTTGCCGTTTCGCGCGACGAACGTTGCACGCGCGATCGTTGCGCTAAACGGCAAGCCACCCACCTTATTATTGTGCCGCCTCCCTCGACGTGTACTTGCCGCTGCCCGTCGGCGGTTCAGCAGACAAGAATGTCTGCTCCACGAGCGGACGCGCTCGCTATTTCTTCGGCGCGGTCTTTTTCAACGTTTCCGCATTGGCGGGCGATGTGACGTAGACGCCGGTGGATAGTTCAACGACCTGTAGGCCGGCCATGTCCGCCAGCATGACGAGCGCGTCGCGCAGCGACGTGTCGTTGCGGAACAGCGCGGTCACCTGAATGTTCTGCTTGTCCTTGACGGCCCGGCTGTCGAGCTGAATGCTGACGCCGGTTTGCTCGGCCAACTCCTGGATGACTTCATCGAGCGGCTTGCGCACGAAATCGCCCAGCACGGTTTGCTTGAGCGAATTCTCGATTCGGTTCTGCTTGGCCGACGTGATGACGATCATGCCGCGACGGATGACATACGTCGCCTCACCGGTTGGAACTTGCGAAAGGGCGTGATTGAGTGCTGTCGCAACGGTCATTGTCTTGGGATAAGGTGGAAACTTGACCTGGCTTTCGTAGATGTCGGGCGCTTCCGGGTCCACGTCCTTGAAGCCCTTTTGATCGACCAAAATCGGCAGGCCCACCTTCTTGCCCAGGGCTCCGGCGGTTGCCACGTGTTCGTAGATCAAGCCGAGTGCCTCGTTGAGCGTCATGGGATTCCGGAACTCTCGCATATCCAGCGGCGAATTCAGAACGCGGATGATGTCGCGCGACGTCAACTCCGCGTTCTGCGCCGCCGCCGGCTCGGCGAGCAATGTCCAGGACCAAAGGCACAACGCCGCCGCTGCGAACTGCTTCATCATGGGGAATCTCCCTTGGGTTTGGGGATGAACACAATGCGAGTGCAGGCGAGTGCGCGAGCCGACGGGCCGAGGTTGAGAAGTGACCGGCCCGACGAAGGGCTCCATTATAAACGATGGTGATGCGCAAAAGGAAGAGGCAAGTAAAGTTTTTCCCGCGCTCATGGTTCGGGATATGGAAACAGACCTTCCGCTTGCAAGTCAAAGCGAAACCCGATTCGATCATAATGGTTGACCGCCAGGACGGCGACGGTAGCGCGCCCCATGGGCGTCTTGCCAGCGATTCGCAGACCTTGCCACGCAAAATGCCGATCCCAGCGGAAACGGCGCGGGTTGAACAACAAAGTGATTCTGCGCGTGATCGGATCGATGCCTGTCAAATTGGTGCCCTTGTGGGCGTTGCAGTGACTGCAAGCCCAGCATAGGTTGGAAGCGTCGTCTACGCCGCCGTGTTGCTTGGGCTGAATGTGCTCGATGTGAAAGGTGAACCAGGGCGCGAAGGCTTGCGGCAAACGGCAGTATTCACAACGGTCGCCAGCCCGTTGCCGAACCAGTAATTTGAGAGTGGCGTCGATCACGTCACAGTGACTCGCCTTTTCCTCTTCAGCACCTGTCGGGCTTGGCATTGTAAAATGCTGACGAAATCAATCACGGAAACAATGGCAAGATACTCTTCGCGTTCATCCGGCGTTAACTTGCCCTCCGTTGATTTGTCCGCCAGTTGATCGACGAGAGCTTGAGTGCGATTGTCGACTCGAAGCGCCGCGAGTTTTTGGGCAGTTTCTGCAGTTAGGCAACGGCCGACTTGCGCGAGAATTCGATTCAACAGAGGTTGCGCTTCTTTTGGCTTCATGGTTGTTAATTCTATCACGGTCAGTGGTCAAGCGCCAAGAGCCAAGGTGAAGCAGCGCCTCACCTTGCCTCCGAATTGGCGTCAACCACCCGCGGGATTCGCTGCGCTCATCCCGCGGCGTGATGTTCAGCGCGTGATCTTTTCCAGGCACGGGCTGTAGGGGGCCAGCCTTGGGGCGAGCCAGTCGATCAAATTCGGCAGCAGCTTGTTCGCGGTGATGGCGTCGTGGTGGCCCAGCGGATCGTAGACCACGTGCACGCCCAGGCCGCGGTGCTTGGCCAGGTACAGGAAGCTCTCCACCTGGGCGTCGATGTTGAACTCGTCCTTGCCGGCGTAGGCGACGAACATTTCCAGCTCGCCGTTGCGCAAGCGCGTGCGGTCGATCAGCTCGATCGGATTGTGCTGGCTGATTTCGACGAGCGATTCATCGCCGGCGCCGAAGAGCGGCTCGAGCATGTGGCTGAGGCGCACCTTGATCGCGCCTGCGGCGAAGATGGCGAGCGGCTCGTTGGGGTGCTTGATCTGGTCGCGCCAGGCCCAGCGGCGCGGGTCGAACTTGCCCATGTAATCGCCGTCGCAATCGATCCAGCGCATGTTGAGCGGCGGAAACACGCCGGCGACGACGCCGATGCAGTTGCGGTTGCGGATGCCCAGGTCGAACGCCGCCCCGCCGCCCATCGACACGCCGGCCAGCACGTGGGCCTCGCGTTCCGGGCGAATCGGGAAATGGCAGTTCATGAAGTCCCACACATCGGTCAGCACAAAGTTCTCGAAATCGCCGGCCATCGAGTTGATGAAAAAAGTCGCCGGCTGATGCAGGCTCGGCTCGCCCTTGATGCTGCCGTCGGGGGCGGCGATGATCACCGGGGGCAGGTATCCCTTGCAAATCGCTTCATCCACCTTGGGGATCACTTTGAGGAACGTCTGCTCGTCAGCCGCGAAGCCGTGCAGGAAGAAGATGATCGGATAACGGCGCGCGGCGTCGAAGTTGGGCGGCAGGTAGACGTACAGGTCGCGGCGCTGCCACATCGAGCGGGAGAAGAAGCGATTGTCGCGCCCGTGGTTAGCGGTGTAGTCGAGCACCTTGCCCGACAGGCTGCGGTTGAGCGCGTTGAGCTCGTTGCCGTCCTTGCGCCAGCCGATCGCGCTGGCGAACGACAAGGGCAACAGTGCCAGCAGGGCGGCCAGGAAGATTTTCTTGTTCACGGTCATGCCCCTTCTAAGAATGCCGGAGATGCCTGCCGTGCCGCTTGGTAGGATGGCAGCGATTCTCCCTCCATTCCTTCGGCCACGGCAAGGGGGCGGGGATAGCCGTCTCTCTGCGTAATTGGTAAACTCGGCAAATCAGGACGGGGAGTTTGCGGGCGGTAGCGGATGTGCCGGGGCGAGGATTGGACCTCAGAATCGATTACATTACACGTGCGCGCACCCGCCTGTTTGCTAGGATCGCACACACCAATCCCAAAAAGGGCCCTCGATCGCGCCAATCTCGCGTCAGTTGGCAAGATCGAGACGCATCGCGCAACCCATTGTCATGAAAAAGGTTATACTGGGCGGCTTGTCGAGAACGACGATTTGTCACAGGCATGGTGCTGGCAACATTGCCAACGTTTGGCAACCTTGAATGACCCAAGGTGGCCACTTTTTGGCAACGTTGCCACTTCTTGCCTAGCTTCACATGGAACTCGATGACTTGGTCTTTCACCTGCTTGGTGCTCTTCCTGGCCGCCATCTGGCGCGCCAAGTGCCGTTTTGCCAACATGACCTGGTGGGAATTCGTCATCATCCGCGGGTCGAACATCTATGCCCGCGTGATGCACCGCTGGTCTACGAACCGGCCCGATCCGTTCCCGAAAACCGGCCCCGCCATCGTCGTCTGCACCCACACTTGCAGCGCCGACCCGACATTCCTGCTCGCCGTCTGTCGCCGTAAACAGCTCGGCTTCATCGTCGCGTACGAGTTTTATCACACGCATCCGATCGTTACCAATGTGCTGGACACGATGGGCTGCGTCCACGTGCAGCGCGGCGGCAACGACACCACGGCCCTGCGCAGAGCCCTGCGCCGCCTCGAAGCCGGCGCCATTATGTGCCTGTTCCCCGAGGGCAATTTATCGGGCGTCATCAAGAATCGCATGGTCCACGCCAAAGCCGGCGCCGCCCTGCTCGCCCTGCGCAGCCGCGCCCCCGTCATCCCGGTCGCCATCCGCGGCGGCCCACGCACGCACAAGTTGTTGTTCTCATGGTTGGTGCCGAGTCCACGCGCCACGCGCGCGGTCTTCGGCACACCGATCGATTTGTCGGCGTATTACGACAAGCCGCGCAATCGCCGGACGCTGGAAGAGGTGCGCGATGTGATCCAGCGGCATGTGGCGGAGCTGAGGTAAGGCAGGCCGCTCGCCTGCCCGGTTCGCGCCGGGCAGGCGAGCCGCCTATCCTACGAATCGATGCCTAAAACGCCAGCAGAAACACGGCCAACGAAATGATCACGCCGACGCACGGCACCAGCCAGAAACCGCTCCAGTTGGTGACCTTCACGGTCGCACCCGTAGCCGGATCGGTCGATTCGTGAGTCATCCAGTGATTCAGCCAGCCGGAGAATTCCGTGCCGAGCCACATGCCAAAACCGTAGGTCAAGACGCCGAAGAGCGCCTGGCCGCTGGCCTGGATGTCTGCCGGCGCTGTTTTTTCAACATAGAGGAAGCCCGCGCCAAAGAAGAAATCGAAGCAGATGCCGTGCAGGGCGATGCCAAGGACGATGAGCGGCAACGGCTTGCCGAGAGCAAAGAGCCCATAGCGCAGGCCCCAGGCCGCCATACCGACCACCAATACCCATTTCATGCCCAGCACATCGTCGCGCAAAAACCAGGGCAACGAGAACAGGAAGGGAATCTCGACCCACTGCCCGATCGTCATCAGCGGCCCGACGTTTTCCGCTGGGACACCGACGTGCTTTTCCAGGTACAGCGCCGTCCAGCTGAAATAGAAACCAAGCGCCAGCGTGATGAAAAACGATACGCCGTAGAACACCGCGAACGACGGCTCTTGGAGCAGGCTGACCGCCTTCAGGAATGGGATCTCACCACTGGCCGTCGCCAACGGCGGGGTCGGCGGCAAGAGGTAGTCGGCATGCCCAGCCACCGTCGTGATCATTGAAAATACACCCAAGATCAGCGACAGTGCCGCCGCCAATAACAGCGGCCGATTGTTCATCTGCTCGCCTGGCTTCACGAAAAACCGCAGCGACATGCCTGCCGCGATCCAGCCGATGGTTCCCAGCACGCGAATCGTGGGAAAATCGCGGGTCGCGTCCGGAACATGCCGAAACACGATCGAATTGACCAACGACAAGCTCGGCGAATAGACCAGGGCATAGGTCAAGGCAGTCCAGTAAAACGCGCGCGCTGTTTTGACCTGGGCCATCATGAAGAGCAGCACGGCGCCGAGGAGTTGCGAAACGCCGATGACAACCTCGGTCGCAAAATATCGATCGGCGACGGTGGCGAGGAACATCGGGGCGATGACCGAGCCCAGCGACATGGTCGCATAAATGCGGCCGATGTCTTTGCGCGAAAAATGCAACGTATTCAGATAGGTTCCCAAAACGACAAACCACGCGCCCCAGATGGCGAACTCCAAAAAATGCAGAATCGAAAACGGAATCCGCAATTCGAGACTCAGCGGCGGAGCGTCGGCAAACAGCGCGAAAGCGTGCACAGAGTTTCTCCTGGCAAGAGCAGCGGGCGGAATCAGATAAGGAATGTAAGGCACTCGGCCCGCTTCTTCAACTCAATTCAAGCCTTTTTCCTTTCGCGCTGAACACCGTGCGCCGCCTTGCTACCATAAACACTGGGCCCAGCGTTTGCCCGGAGATCGTTCGCATGCACCTCGACTTCTATGGCTTGACTTTCGACACCCCGCGCGTCACCTGCTGCCTTTGGTCGCCGTGGCGCGCTGCGGCAATCGAGCATCGGCTTTTCGATGCGATCCGGCAAATTGCCGGCGTCGAGCTGGAACAGGACGCCGACGAGTTGCGCGCCCACCTCAGCGACGTCAAGCAATGGAAGCAGGCGTTGACCGCGATCACGCGAATTCTCAAAGGCTGGCAGGAAGAAGCGACCGACGCCGGCCGCGAACGCCGGGTTTGGCGCTGGCTCCTCGAAGGCGACACCGACGACAATGGCTACGACCACGCGGGCGAACCGGCTTGCCTGTGGGCGTTCCTGCGCGTCGGCCTGGACCGCGGCGGCTTGGAAGACGGCGAAAAGGGCGAGGATGTCGATCTGAATGGGTTCGGTTTGCGGATCTGGCCGAACAACAAATAGCGTGTGGCTTGCCGTTTAGCGCAACGAGCGCGCGATCCACAAACTGATCGCGCGCTCGTTGCGCTAAACGGCAAGCCACGTTCATTTCTTCTTCGCACTCACCACCTGAAAATCCAACTGCCGCCGCTGCAAATCCGCCCGGATCACTTTGACGTGCACCTTGTCCCCCAGCCGATAGCGCCGCTTCGTCTTCTGGCCGATCAGGCTGTGCGAGGCTTGGTCGTAATAATAATAGTCGTCGCGCAGCGTGCTGATGTGCACTAGGCCCTCGACCGGGATCGTCTCCGCTTGGCTGTAGAAGCCGTAGTCCGCGACACCGGTGATGATCGTCTCCATCTCGGTGCCGAGCCGTTCGTTCATGTAAATGAGCAGCTTGTACTTGACCAGCTCGCGCTCGGCCAGCTCGGCGCGGCGTTCCATCTTGCTGCAATGCTCGCCCAGGATCAGCAGTTCTTTGAAATCGGTCCCCGCTTTGCCGCGCTTGATCACTTGATCGAGCAGGCGATGCACGGTCAGATCGGGATACCGGCGAATGGGCGACGTGAAGTGGCAGTAATTTTCACTGGCCAGGGCGTAGTGGTCGTCCTTCTCCGGGCTGTAGGTCGCCTGCTTGAGGCTGCGAAGCAGGGCGTAATGCACGGCGTGAACCTCCGGCCGGTTCGCTGATTGGTGCAGCACGCGCTGCAGCGAATGGCGGTCGGTTTCCTTTTTGATCTTGTAGCCGAGAATATGGGCGAAATCGGCGAACGCCTTGAGCTTGGCCGGGTCGGGCGCGGGATGGATGCGCCGCAAAAAAGCGATGCCCTTGCGATCGAAGGCGTCGGCTACCGCTTCGTTGGCGGCCAGCATGCACTCCTCGATCATCTGATGGCTGATGTCGTACTTGCGAAAATGAGCGCCGACGACCTTGCCGTGATTGTCGTATTCAAGCCCGACCTCCGGCATCACCAACTCGAGCGCCCCGCGCTTCTGCCTGCGCTTTTTGAGAATAAGCGCCAGGTCGCGCACGTTGCGCAACAGCTGCAAAACGTCTTCGCTGGCGCTATGAAACCCCTCCGGCGGCGCTCCGCCGGGATCCTTCTCCAGAATCTCCGACACTTGTTCATAAGCGAAGCGCTTGCGCGTTTTGATCGCCGCATTGGCAAAACGCACGTTGGCGACCTGCCCGACCGGCGTCAACTCGATCAGGGCGCTCTTCACGAAGCGCACCTTGCCCTGCTGAAGGCTCGCCAAGCCGTTCGAGATTACTTCCGGAAACATCGGGATGACGTGCTGCGGCAAGTAGATGCTGGTGGCGCGGCGCCGGGCCTCGCGATCCAGCGCGCCGCCGTGCGGCGCGAATCGGCCCACGTCGGCGATGTGCACGCCCAGCTGCCAGTGCTTGCTCTTGGGGTCCACCGTCAGCGAGACGGCATCGTCAAAGTCGCGCGCATCGACCGGGTCGATCGTGATCGTCAGCCAATCCGTGAAATCCTCACGGCCTTCGAGATTCTGCTCATGGAATCCAGCGGCGAGATGGCGCGCTTCCTCCAGCACGTCGGGCGGAAACTCGTCGGGCAGCCCCAAGGCGCGGATGATCGACAGCGTATCGACGCCCGGCTTGCCGCGCGGGCCGAGGATTTCGGTGATGACGCCTTCGCCGCGCTCCTGCGCCGTCGGGAAGCGGACCATCTCGACGACAACCTTGTCATCGTGCTTGGCCCCTTTCGCCCCCGGATCGCCGACGTAGACGCTGTGCGAGAAGACGGTGCCATCGACGCGGACATAGCCGTCGCCGTCGCGCTCGAAGTAGGTGCCGACGAACGTGCGCGTGACGCGTTCGATGACGGAGACGATTTCGCCGGAGGGCCCGCGCTCGGGGCGGCGCGACGGCCGGCGAATCTTGACGAGCACGCTGTCGCCGTTGGAGGCATCGCCGACGGCGCTTTCCGGGATGTGGATGTCGAGGCCGGCTTTGCCTTCGACGGGGTGCGGCCGGACGAAGCCGAAGCCGCCACTCGCCTTGCGAAAGATGCCGGTAACGGTGCCGTGCTGTCCGGCGGGGCGGATGGCGTTGCTCTTGCCGAGTTCGAGCCGGCCTTGCGCGATCAGGCCTTTGAGGACTTTCTTGAAGAGTTCGTAGCGCGCGCCGCCGTGGTCGAGCTTGCGGGCCAGCGCCTTGGGCTTGAGCGGCTGATAGGTCTTCGACGAAACGGTTGCGAGGATTTGTTGCTCGAGTTCGTGCATTTCAATCATTATAGAAACAGGGACCACGTCTGCGGCCTGGCCCAGCAGATTGACAATTAGCAATTGCAAATTGCAGAAAACACGCGACAGCAATTTGCAATTGCTAATTTGCAATTGTCATTTGTCAATTAGTTTCGGCGGGATTACCAATCTCCTCCACCACCACCACCACCACCCCCGCCCCAGTCGCCACCGCCGCCACCACCGCCCCAATCACCGCCGCCGCCGGCATCACCTCCGCCGCCGCCCCAATCGCCGCCACCACCGCCGCCGCCGCCGTCGTCCGGCGCTTCGATGGCACCCTTGTCAACGTCGCCGTAATCGGCCCCGCCGATCGATGGATCACCGGCGCCGACATCGGTCGGTTCGACTGCCGAGGGACCGCCGCCGGAAGGGCCGGGGGAGCCGCCCCAGGCCGAAGGGGTGCCGCTGCCGAGGAAGTGGTTATACATCCACATGCCGGCCGCGGCGCCGAACATCCCGCCGAGCATGCCGCTCATGAATCCACCGCCGCCGCCATAGCCTGGTCCATAGCCGCCGCCGCCATACCCGTACCCGCCGCCGCCGCCCATGGATGCAAAGCCGCGAATGATGGCCGAGACGAGCCAGAAGATCAACAGAACGCCCAGGCCGATCAAGATCCAATAGAAGATCGGCGACGCCTGCACCGGTTGCGGCTGTTGATGGACCACCTGCTCCGGCGGCGGGGCGTTGGCCGGAGGTGGTGCTTTGGTCGGCGGCACGGCACTGACCGCGCTGCGGCCGTTGCGCTGCATGGCATCGGCGACGTAACCGGTCGCGGCGAGCAGAGCGCCGTTCTTATCGCCGGCCTTCAACATCTCTTGGATCTTACGGAGCAATTCGTCGCGATTGATGTTGGTGAACAATCCCTCTTTGAGGGTTTCTGCGCCGACGCCAACGCGGAGTTTATGCAATTTGTTTTCTGCGATGATCAAAACATGCACGCCGTTGATCTGCTCGTTCTTGAATTTATCCTTGGCCCAACTATCGATGAATCGGTCCACGGCCGGGTTGTCATTAAAGTCCAGGTCCTTGGGCTGCTTCGGCGGATGAGCCGTCTCGACCATCAGGTCCTTGTGGTGGTCCTTTTTGATACGAGCGATTTCGGCGTTGGCTTTCGCCTTCGCCTCGGCACTGAACAGGCCGAGGTCGTCCTGCACCGTCCGCGCGGTTTTCGCCGGTTGGGCGAGGGCCACGCCGCCGCCGAACCAGCCTGCCAGAAACAGTGCTGCCAAGGGGAACCAGGTGCGCATGGCCATTCTCCTCAAAGAAACGGCGTGCTAGGATGACGACGCCGCTGGGTTATTCGTCGCACAGGATACATTATTATTGGCCGCCCAGGCACCAAGGGGAAGGGCAAACAACGAGGCGGCTCTTTCTCGATGTCCTATAACAGAGTATGCCAAATGCATTGAAAATTGAAAATTGACCATGGCAAATTGAAAATTGAAATGCCGATTCGCATGTCCCCGCGACGTGTTGTTTGACGATTTGCAATTTTCAATGGCCAATTCTCAATTTGCAATTGCTTGTTGGGGAAGTCCGTCATGCCGAAACAAACGTTCCGCTCCACCACCATCCTCGCCGTCCGCCGCCAGGGCCAAGTCGCCATCGGCGGCGACGGACAGGTCACGCTCGGCGCCGTCGTCATGAAAAGCGACGCCCACAAGATTCGCCGGCTGTACAGCGGCAAAGTGGTGGTCGGTTTCGCCGGCGCCAGTGCCGATGCTTTCGCTTTGTTGGAGCGCTTCGAGGCGAAGCTGAAGGACTACCAGGGCAACGTGCCGCGCGCCGCCACCGAGCTGGCCAAGGACTGGCGCATGGACCGCAGCCTGCGCCGTCTGGAAGCAATGATGATCGCCGCCGACAAGGAGCATCTGCTGCTCCTGAGCGGCACCGGCGACGTCATCCAGCCCACCGACGGCGTGGCGGCGATCGGCTCCGGCGGCCCGTACGCGCTGGCCGCCGCTCGCGCATTGTTGTCGCATTCGCAGCTCACCGCCAAGGAGGTGGTCACGACCGCGCTCGGCATCGCCGCCGATTTGTGCATTTACACGAATCGGAACATTGAAGTTGAGGTCGTAGAATAGGAAATGGCGGCGCTCCATGATTACCGGCATCGACCCCAAGATCGATTATGCATTCGAACGCTTGTTTGGGGGTGAACCGAATCGTCACTTGCTGATGCATCTGCTCAACGCCGTCTTGAATCCTCCGCCCGGTAGACAAGTCGTCGATCTGGAGATCCTCAATCCTTTCAGTGACAAGGAACACTGGGATGACAAGCAGTCCATTGTGGACATCAAGGCCAGAGACCAAGAGGGCCGACTGTTCAACGTCGAAATGCAAATGGTGGCTGGTCCGTTTTTTCCGCGTCGGCTTCTGTACTACTGGGCCAAGCTGTATCAACAGCAGCTTCAGGAAGGCGAGAATTACCGAAATCTGCGGCCGACGATTTCGATCTGTTTCGTGAACAGCCTGCTTTTTCCCCAGGCGCCCGCGCACCATTTGCTCTTTCGTTTGATCGATGCCGAGCATACATTGACTTTTACGGAAGACATCGAGTTCCATGTGATCGAACTTCCCAAGTTCGTGCTGCCCGTGGACCAGCTGACGGCGCTCATAGACATTTGGTGTTATTTCTTGCGCCATGCTGCAACCCTGGACAAGGACCAGATTCCAGGTCCCTTGAATGTGGCCCCGATTCGACAAGCTTTGGAGGTATTGACCGTGTTGACGCAAAACGACCAAGAACGTGAACGGTATGAAGCTCGGCTGAAAATCCAACGCGACTGGGACAGTTTCGTGGAGGAGGCAACCGAAAAAGGCGAACTCCTCGGGCGCATCCAAGTCTACGAGCGGATTCTGAAAAAGCCTTTGTCCCCCAAGGATCAACTGCGCGCCCTTGCCAGTGAACAGCTCGCGGAACTCGCGGCAAACCTTGAAAAGCAGGCCTTGCCCGGTGCGGCATTGCCCAATTGAACGCCCATCATACCGCCGCATGTTTCACGTTCGTGGAGAATCTTCACGTGGCCGATCTGACCCCCCGCCAAGTCGTCGCCGAACTCGACAAGTACATCGTCGGCCAAGACGCCGCCAAGCGCGCCGTCGCCATCGCCATCCGCAACCGCTGGCGCCGGCTACAACTGCCGCCCGACCTGCGCAAGGACGTCACTCCCAAGAACATCATCATGATCGGCCCCACCGGCGTCGGCAAAACCGAGATCGCCCGCCGCCTCGCCCAGCTCGTCGGCGCGCCCTTTCTTAAAATCGAAGCGACCAAGTACACCGAGGTCGGCTATGTCGGCCGCGACGTCGAAAGCATGATCCGCGACCTCACCGAGATCGCCGTCGGCATGATCAAGCAGCAACAGCGCGCCCAGGTCGAAACCAAGGCGCAGGAACGCGTGGTCGAACGGCTGGTCGATTTGCTCGTGCCCAGCTCCAGCACCTTCGACCCCGACAGCCCCGAAGACAGCGAGCGCCATCAGCGCACCCGCGACAAGATGAAGGCCCGCCTGGATGCCGGCGAGCTGGAAGACCGCATGGTCGAGTTGAACATCGAACAAAAAGCGGTGCCGGTGCAGATCTTCTCCAACCTCGGCATGGAGAACATGGACGTCGATTTCCAGAACATGTTCGAAAAGATCATGCCCAAGCAAAACCAGAACCGGCAGGTGCCGATCAAGGAGGCCCGCAAGGTGCTGCTCGAACAGGAAACCGAAGCGCTCATCGACCGCCACGCCGTCACCGAGCAGGCGATCGAGCTGGTCGAGAACCAGGGCATGGTCTTCCTGGACGAGCTGGACAAAGTGTGCGGCCCGCAAGCGTCGCACGGCCCCGATGTTTCACGTCAAGGAGTGCAGCGCGACTTGCTCCCCGTGGTCGAAGGCACGACCGTGAACACGCGCTACGGCCCGGTGAAGACCGATCACATCCTGTTCATCGCCGCCGGGGCGTTTCACCTGTCCAAGCCGTCCGACTTGATGCCGGAATTGCAAGGCCGCTTTCCGATCCGCGTCGAGCTGACCGATCTGAAGAAGGAAGACTTCCTGCGCATCCTCACCGAGCCGAAGCACGCGCTCACCAAGCAGTATTCGGAGCTAATGGCGACCGAAGGCGTGACGCTCGAATTCACGGCCGACGGCATCGAGGCGATCGCCGACATCGCCTTCGAAGTGAACCAGACGACGCAAAACATCGGCGCCCGCCGGCTGCACACGATCCTGGAGCGCGTCGTCGAGGAGATCAGCTACGAGGGGCCGGACCTGAAGGGCAAACGCGTGGTCATCGACGGGCCCAAGGTGCGCTCACGGCTCGACGACGTGCTGCATAAGGAAGATTTGAGCAAGTTCATTCTGTAGCCGCACTACCTTAATCATCCCAGCGGAGTCGTCGGTGGCGCTGCGAGCGGTGTTGTTCGAATTCCGCGCTCACCAGAGGGTTGCTGATGGTGATGATTGTCTTGACGGCGACAAAGCAATTGAGGATTGCGACGCACCCGCTGAAGATCATCGTCAGCGGGGCCCAATGGTCCAGGGCGTCGTGCACGTCGTCAAACATCCAGATCATGTAAACGAAGGCGACCAAGCCGAGCAGCAGCGCCTGGACGAAGGCCGCGACGATGCCTGCCACGACCCAGCCTTTGTTGCCGAACGATCGGAGTTGCGTCCCCGCGGCAATGAGCAAGACGTTGAGCGTCAGAAAAATGCTGCCGCAGCCTCCCCCCATGCACAGGATGCCGACCAGCAGTTCGTCCGGATCGCCCAGGTCGAACGGCCCGCCTTCGATCGCGCCCAAGGCCAATGCCAAAGTCAAGTTGACCGCCGCGGTGACGATGGCGACGATTGCGGTCGCGTGCAACCACAGCCCACAGGCGCTGGCGCGGCGCTGGGCCGTGTCGTTGTCGCGCAGGTCGATGTCGGCGGCGTCGACATCTTCGCGCGAACTTCGCCGCGGCAGCTCTTCGTCAAAAGTCTCCGGCGGCGGCGCGGAGGCCGTCGGTCGCGGCGCCGGCGGGGCCTGAATCTCTTCGCCAGTCGTCGCGCTGCCGGCCGCAAACACCTTCTGGCACGACGGACACTGCACCCGCTTGCCGGCGGCTTCGTCCGGCACGCGCAATTGACGCTGACATTCGGGACAGAAGATCAACATTTGGGAAATCCGCAGACCCGTTTACGTTTAGCGCGACGAAGATCCCGCGCCTGCGAGGGATCCTGGGCGCGCTAAACGTAAACACTATACCACCTTCTTCTTGAGCACGACGAAGTGCGACGCCAGCCCGTGCAGCGTTTCGGCCGCTTCGCTGATCGTCTCGGTCAGCGTCGGGTGCGGATGAATGCACAGGGCCAGGTCTTTCGCGGTGGCGCCCAACTCGATCGCGACCACGCCCTCCGCGATCAACTCGCCCGCGCCCGGACCGGCCAGGCCAATGCCGAGAATCATGTCGGTCTTCGGATCGACCAGTATTTTCGACACGCCGTCGCTTCGGCCCAGCGTCGCCGCCCGGCCCGAAGCGCCCCAGCGAAACTTGCCGACCTTCACCTCGCGGCCCTGCTTTTTCGCCTCGGTCTCGGTCAGCCCGCACCAGGCGATTTCGGGATCGGTGAACACGACCGCGGGCACGGCGCGCGGCTCCCAGACCAGCGACGTTTCGCCGGCGACGATCTGGGCCGCCAGCTTGCCTTCGTGCGCCGCCTTGTGGGCCAGCATCGGTTCGCCGGCCACGTCGCCGATTGCGAAGATGTGCGGCAGGCTGGTGCGGCGCTGCTCGTTCACCTGGATGAAACCCTTGGCATCGACGGCGACGCCGATCTTGTCCAGCCCGAAGTTCGCGGAGTTGGGCCGGCGGCCGACGGCGACCAGCACCTTCTCGAAGGTCATTTGCTTTTCCGGCACGTCGCCTTCGAGCGTCACTTGGATGCCGCCCTTGGCCTCGGCGAGCTTGGCGACCTTGGTGCTCAAGTAAATGTTCGCGAATTCGTTCTTGAGCCGATCGCGGAGCGGCTGCACGAGATCGGGATCGACGCCGGGCAGCAAACTCGGCGTCAATTCAACGACGGTCACGCTGCTGCCCAGCGCGGCGTAGACGGTGCCCAGTTCCAGGCCAATGTAGCCGCCGCCGACCACGAGCAATGATTTCGGAATGCTCTCCAGCTTCAGCGCCGCGGTCGAGTCCCAGATGTGCGGGCTGCCGATCTCGAAGGCCGGAATTTTCGTCGGGCTGGAACCGCTGGCGATAATGGCATGTTCAAAGCGAACTTGCGGGCCGTTCTCGACAAGGATGGTGTTGGCATCGACAAACGTGCCGCGCCCCGCGATGTGTTTGACGTCGCGCCGCTTGCACAATTCGAGCAGGTGCGTCGCCATCGTGTCCACGATCTTGAATTGCTTGGCGCGGAACGTGGGCAGGTCGATCTTTGGCTCGGCATAGGTGACGCCGAACTGGGCGACGTCGTGGGCGCCGTGGATCACGTGGGCGACATGCAGGAGCGCCTTGGACGGGATGCAGCCCACGTGCAGGCAAGTGCCGCCGGGCTTGGCCCCCGCGTCGATGAGCGCGGTGGCGATGCCGCGGTCGGCCGCGAGAAACGCCGCCGCATAGCCGCCGGGGCCGCCGCCGAGGACGGCGAGTTTGGTTTGGATGGTGTCGGGCATGGAACAATCCCATTAGTTGAGTCGCCAGCGCCAATACTGGGGCCGACGGCTTGTGTGTGCGACCGCGACGATCATGACTACTGGACCCCTAATCTCGAAGAACACGACATACGGAAATCCGCGTAGGCGGATGAATCGAGTTCGCTTCGAGTAGTGCGGCCAACGAAGCGGCTCTTCACTGATTTTCCCAAAGACTTCCTGCAGCGTGTTCACAAATCGATCAGCGATGCGCGGACTGCGCTGCGCGTACCATCGTATGGTCCGCAACGTTTCACGCAAGGCGCTCGGCAGCATGCTAACGTTTTCTGGAAGCTCCACGGAGGGCTTTCTTCATGCTCGCAAAAGCCTTGCGAAGCGGGATTGGTTTCACTCGGCCACTGTCTACGTCGTCGATGCGCTTTTCTAGTTCGTCCATCCATTCCTTTTCGTCCGCACTATTCCATAGCTGCTCCGCCAAGGCGACACGTTCTCGGTACGAGAGCTTCATCGCCTCGCTAAAGATCTTTTTTGCCTTCGTCGTCATAGCAATCCTCTCGGCTTGACGTTGAGAAAATGTCGTTACGCATGCAACAACATCGCCAGCGGATTCTTGAGCAGCTCCGCCAGCATTCGGCAAAACCGCGCCGCCGCTGCCCCGTCGATGACTCGGTGATCGTACGACAGCGACATCGGCATGTGCAGCCGCGGCAGCCACTGGCCGTCTTGCCACACCGGCTGCTGGCGGGCGCGCGACAGGCCGAGGATCGCCACCTGCGGCCAGTTGACGATGGGCGAGAACGCGGTGCCGCCGATGCCGCCGAGGTTGCTGACCGTGAACGTGCCGCCCTGCATGTCGTCGGGCTTGAGCTTGCCCTGGCGGGCGCGATCGGCGATCTCGGCCATTTCCTTGGCGATGTCCTGCACGCTCTTCCTATCCACCGCGCGCAGCACCGGCACGACCAGACCCTTGTCAGTGTCAACCGCGATGCCGAGGTGATAGTAGTTCTTGTAAATGATTCGGCCGCCGGCTTCGTCGAGGCTGGCATTGAATTGCGGCATCTGCTTGAGAACGATCGCCAGCGCCTTGAGCACGAACGCGGTGACAGTTACCTTGGGAGCCTGAGCGCTCGGCTGCGACCCGCGGGATTCGCTGCGCTCATCCCGCGGCTTGCGAAAATCCTCCAAATCGGTGACGTCGGCGAAGTCTTGATGCGTGACGTGCGGGATGACGCTCCAACACAGGCTCATGTGCTCGGCGATGCGCTTGCGGATCGATTCGAGCGGCTTGATCTCGACCGGGCCCCACTTCTCGAAGTTGGGCAGGACCGGTGTTTTCGTCGCGCGGCCGGTCCCGCCGCCGCTCGCCAAGGTGTGAACGTAATTCTTGATGTCGTCCTGAGTGACGCGGCCCTTGACGCCGCTGCCCGGAATCTGACCAAGATCGATGCCCCATTCGTGCGCTAGCCGCCGCGTTGCGGGACCCGCGTGAACGAGCGCGCCTTCACTGGGCGGCATGATGATGCGCGGTGGTCTCACCGACGCTGGGCTCGCTTGCGGTTTCACGCTCGGGGCGGGCGCTGCTGGCACTTCGCGTTTGACGGGCGGCGCTGCCGCCGGCTTACCGTCGCTGCTTTCAATCGTCGCAATCGCCTGCCCCGTCGCGACGTGATCGCCCTTCTTGACGAGGAGCTGCGTGATCTTGCCGGCCAACGGTGCCGGGATGGGCACCGTGCTTTTTTCCGCCTCGACGCTGAACAGCGGCTGTTCGAGGACGACCACGTCGCCGACCTTGACGTGGACTTCGACCACATCGCCGCCCGGCACGTTTTCGCCCAACAGGGGCAATTTTACTTCGCTGGCCACGCGCTCTCCTCTGCCCTCGTCAGTTTACGCGGGCAGCGCCCCATCGGCACGCGGGCCGTGAACCCGTGGCCAATTTCGCGCGTCCTGCTAGGAAGTAAGGAGTATCGTGGCTTGCGTTTAGCGCACACAGCATATTCGAGCGAGCGCTAAACGCAAGCGGCCAACGGGATCACCATGCCCAAATTCTTCATCACCACCGCGATCGACTATCCCAACAGCCGGCCGCACATCGGCACGGCGTTCGAGAAGATCGGCGCCGACGTGCAAGCGCGCTACCGGCGCATGCAGGGTTACGACGTCCATTTCCTGATGGGCAACGACGAGAACACGGTGAAGGTGTCGCGCCGCGCCGCCGAATTGGGCCAGGATCCCAAGGCGTACTGCGACGACATGGCCAATCAGTTCAAGGACGTCTGGCGCGCCCTCGACATCAGTTTCGACGATTTTATCCAAACCAGCGAGCTGCGGCACCACGCGGGTTGTCAGAAGTTCATCCAGAAGGTGTTCGACAACGGCCACATTTACAAGGCCGATTACGAGGGGCTTTATTGCGAGGGTTGCGAGGCGTTCAAGACCGAGACCGACATCAAGGAAGCGGGCGGCGTCTGCCCCGATCACAAGGTGCCGCCGATCCGCCGCAAGGAGCCATGCTATTACTTCGCGCTGTCGAAGTTTCAGGATCGCTTGCTGAAGTTCTACGAGGACAATCCTCATTTCATTCAGCCCGAGACGCGCCGCAACGAAGTCGTGACGCTGGTGAAAAGCGAACTCAAGGACGTGAACATCTCGCGCCAGGGCGAATCGTGGGGCATTCCGATCCCGTTCGAACCGGGATTCACGATTTACGTCTGGTTCGACGCCCTGCTCAACTACATCACCGCGATCGGCTACGGTGCCGACGAGACGCGTTTCAACCAGTGGTGGCCGGCCGACATCCATTTCATCGGCAAGGACATCACGCGCTTCCACTGCGCCCTGTGGCCGGCGATGTGCTTCGCGGCCGGCATCGCGCCGCCCAAAAGCGTGTTCGGGCACGGGTTCGTCTACATCAAGGGCGAGAAGATCAGCAAGACGCTGGGTAATATCGTCGAGCCGATGGAGCTGATCACGAAGTTCTCCAGCGAGGCGTTTCGCTTCTACTTCATGCGCGAATGCCCGTTCCCCGGCGACGGCGATTTCAGCTGGCAGCGCTTTCAGGACCTGTACAACGCCGACCTGGCGAACAACCTGGGCAACCTCTATAGCCGCGTGGTCACGCTGATCACGAAGAACTACGAGGGATGCTTGACGGGCACCGCCGAGACACAGCCGGAAACGCTGCATACTGGCCTGGGCGATACGGTCAAGCAGGTGCAGGCACACATCGAGGCGTGCCAGTACAACCAGGCGCTGGAGAAGATTTGGCGGCAGATTCTCGATCCCGCCAACCAGTACGCCGACCGCACCGAGCCGTGGAAACTGGTCAAGAGCGACAAGGACGCCGCGAAGAAGGTGCTGCTCGCGCTGACCGAGGCGCTGCGCTGTGCTTCGATTGCGCTCAAACCGTTCCTACCGCGTTCGACAGCGACGATCTACAACAGCTTCAACTTTGCGCAGGCGTGGGACACGGTGCGCTACGAAGATGTGGCGCATCATCCGGGGCAGTCCGCGGACCTGCGCATCCTGGCCCAACTCGAAGGCGGCAAAGTGAAGCCGCTGTTCCCGCGGATCGCTTGAGCGGCGCTGGTAGTGACCGCCTTCAGGCGGTCTTGCCCTGCTCGACCCGCTGAAGCGGGTCACTACCAGCGCAGGCCGGCAACCGAATCGTGAACTTCGTGCCCTTGCCCACGTCGCTCTGCACCTCGATCGACCCGCGATGCGCTTCGATGATTTTCTTCGTCGTCGCCAGCCCCAATCCCGTGCCGCCCAATTTCGTCGAGAAGAACGGTTCGAAGATCTTTGGCAACACCTTGAAATCGATGCCTTTGCCGGTGTCGATCAGGCTCAGGGCGACGTAAGTACCCTGGCCCGAAATCTCTAGCACGGCCTGCATGGTCAACGATCCACCCTCCGGCATCGCTTGCTCGGCGTTGAGCATCAGGTTGAGCAGCGCTTGCTTGAACATTTCGATATCCAAAGCGACGCTCGGCAAATCCGCGGGCACATAGACCTTGATATCGATGTTGGCGGCGCGCGCCGTGGGCGTGAAAAAATCGATCATCTCTTCGATGACCTTGCCCAGCTCGGCGGGCGCGAGCGGCAAATCCCTGATTCGGGCGAAACGCAGAAAATCATTGGCGATGTCGGTCAGCCGCTGGCATTCCGATTGAAGCTTATGAACGCGCGTCAGGGCACGCCGCTCGCGCTGGTCGCGCGGCTCCTCGAAATCCTCGGCCAAAAGCTGCAAGTTAAGGCCGAGCGTGCCGAGGTGATTCTTGATCTCGTGGATGAACCCGCCGGCGAGTTCGGCGAGGGCGGCGTAGGAATCGTGGCTCATGGCGCGGGCTCCGACCGGGTCAAGCTTGGGGCTCGATCCCCAGAGCCTTGAGCTGTGCCCGCAGGCGCTCAGCTTCCTGACAGGCCGACTCCTTGGCGCGTTCCGCTTGTGCCTTCTCGCGTTCCGCCTGTTCCTTCTCGCGTTCCGCCTGTTCCTTCTCGCGTTCCGCCTGTTCCTTCTCGCGTTCCGTCTGTTCCTTCTCGCGTTCCGCCTGTTCCTTCTCGCGTTCCGCCTGTTCCTTCTCGCGTTCCGCCTGTTCCTTCTCGCGTTCCGCCTGTTCCTTCTCGCGTTCCGCCTGTTTCTTCTCGCGTTCCGATCGCTGGAACTTTTCGATCACATCATCTGCGTGCTTCGCCAATTCCAAGAACGTGACGAAGATGCGTCCATCGGGCCGGTAAATTCTCAACTCCTCGTCGGTGATTTCAAAGCGAATTTGCAGCCGCGGACTGACCCAGCCTTGCATCGAAGGGATTTCTTGCAGTTTGCCGTCGCGGCGAATCCAGCCGGAGATTTCGACGTCATCCGGGTCGTAGATGTAATACTCTTCGACGCCGTATTTCTCATAAAACTCAAACTTGCGGGTCATTTCACCGGCGCGATTGCCGGGCGACAAGATTTCAAAGATGACTTGCGGCGCGATGCCGCCTTCCTCCCATTGCTTGTAGGAGCCGCGATAGCCTTTGGGCCGGCCAAACGCAACCAGCGTGTCCGGCGCCGTGCGAATCTTCGGATCGCCTTCGACGGGATACCAAAACAGGTCGCCCGCCACGAACACATTGGGGTCATGGGCGAACAGAGTGTCCAAACCGCATTCGATCGTGACGACCCATTGAAATTGCAGCGTGTTCTCGGCCATGGGCATTCCATCGCTGTCGGGATAGACGATCCCCCTGGGAGGTCTGGCGAGCAGGGACATGATGAGGACCACCTTTGAGGAGTGCGGTGATTTCCCCACTCATTGTAGCATGACAACGCCAAGCCGCAAGCGCTGCGTTAGGCCAGCGCCTTCTGAATCACCTGGCGCTGCTCGACGCCGGTCAGCCGCTGATCGAGCCCCTGATAGAAATACGACAGCCGGCGATAGTCCAGCCCCATCAGGTGCAGAATCGTCGCGTGCAGGTCGGAGACGTGATACGGTTCCTCGGCCGCGCGGAAGCCGAGTTCATCGGTCGTGCCGATCGCCTGGCCGCCTTTCACCCCAGCGCCCGCGAGCCACATGCAAAAACCGAACGGGTTGTGATCGCGTCCGGGCCGGCCCACGCCTTCGCTGGTCGGCGTGCGCCCGAACTCGCCGCCCCAAACGAGCAGCGTTTCGTCCCATAGCCCGGTGCGCTTCAGATCGGCGATCAGCGCGGCGATCGGCTGATCGGTTTCACCGGCGTGGAGACGGTGGTTGCTGATGCAGTCGCTGTGCCCGTCCCAGGTTTCTTCGAGATGCCCGCCGCCGGAATAAAGCTGCACGAAGCGCACGCCGGACTGGAGCAACCGCCGCGTGATCAGGCATTTGCGGCCAAAGTCGGCGGTGAGCGGGCGATTGAGGCCGTACATCGCGCGGGTTTGTTCCGTCTCGCGATTGAGATCGACGACCTCCGCGGCCGTCGTCTGCATGCGAAACGCCAACTCATACGATTCGATGCGCGCCGCCAACTCCGAATCGCCAGGCCGGTCGCGCAAATGTTCCTGATTGAGTTGGTTCAGCAGATCAAGCGAGGCCCGCTGGGTTCGCCCCGTGGTCCCCGGCGGCGTCGCCAAGTCGAGCAGCGGCGATCCCTGGCTGCGGAACAGCGTCCCCTGGTACGCGGCCGGCATGAACCCGGCGGTCCAGTTCGAAGCGCTGCCGATCGGCCCACCACGCGGATCGGTCATGACCACGTAGCTCGGCAAACTGTCGTTCAGCGTGCCCAGGCCATAGCTAAGCCAGGCGCCGATGCTCGGTTTGCCGATCTGCACAGCCCCCGTGTTCATCTGGATGCAGCCCGACGCGTGCGCGGCGGTGTCAGTGTGCAGCGAACGGATCACGCACAAATCGTCGGCGAAGCGCGAGGTATGCGGAAACAGGGCACTGATCTCCAACCCGGACTGCCCAAACTTGCGAAACGTGAACGGCGTCTGCATCAAATTGCCGACGGGCCGGCCATTGGAGCCGACCGGCGTCTCACCGCGATAGGCGGTGTTGTGATAGCGCGTCAGAGCCGGCTTGTGATCGAAGGTATCGACGTGGCTCGGCGCACCATTCATGAACAAGAAGACGCAATGCTTCGCCTTGGCCGGGAAGTGCTGCGGCCGCGGGGTGAGGGGATTGCGCACGGCTTGGGCGTCGGCCCGGTCGAAGAAACCGTCGCGCGACAGTACATCGAGCAGCGCCAAGCCAGCGAAGCCGGCGCCGGCAGTGCGAAACCAATCGCGGCGGGAGAGCACGTTGATCATTAGACACTCCCTTCCGGGGGCAAAGCCCAATTCTCTACAGTTAGCCCTGGTATCTGTGGCATGTCCTTGTCTTTTGACACAATGATGCAATTCGACAGCGTTATGGCGATGCTTGCGATGAGAATATCCATCGGTCCGATCACACGGCCCTCCCGTTTCAGGATGGCGGCCAGTCGGCCGAATTCTTGCGATGCCGCACGCGTCAACGGCCAACACTTCAGGCCGGCGAGGGCGTGCCGCAGTTTCGCCAAATTCTCATCACGGGTAGCGCTGTTCTCGACGCCAAAGTAGAGTTCCGCGGCGACCGGCTCGCAGGTTCCGACGACCGCCCCACGCAGTCGAGCATCCTTCGCACGCACGTCCACGCCGCAACGGTGGTTGATGAGGTCGCCGACAGCGTTCGTGTCCAACAGGTAACGGGTCATTGGAACAGGTCCCTCATTCCCTTGTCCATGTTGACGAGCCCATAGTCATTGATTTTCTTGAGCCAGGCATCCGTATCGGCTTGTTCGTCCGCAGTGATCTTCAGCGGCTGGAGTGAATCGCACCATTTCAGCCAATCGGCGATGCCTTCGGGGCTAGCGTCCCAGCCGTCCTCGTCCTCGCCCGACTTCCCGTTCTGCACTGAGATGAGCAACTCGGTGCCGTCCGGCAGGTTGATCGGCTCTGCGGTTTCCACGCGTCCGTTGCGAATGAAGCCTTTCATCAGAGTTGAATTCATGAGCTTGCTCCTTTCAGCTAGTCGGCTTGGTGAGCGTCGGCAATCACTGCCTTGTTTTCTGAGCTTATGAATTCAGCAAGCGATTCCCACGCCGGCCTGAATCCTTCGATGTCTTCCGAAGAGCTGTTTTTGATGAAACACGGCCGTTCGGTGTTCCAATAGTAATCCAGCAATTCGGGCGAGTAGTTTGCCAGAAGATTGGGCAGATTATGGAGGTGATCGGCTTCAACGGCACAACGCGCCGAGCGATCAGGCCAGTCCGCTGCACGGATGCGCAGCAATCCGATGGTGAGGATGTCCGTGATAATCTCGACAACTTCTGGCGGGCACTGCATGATTCCAGCGTCCAGCAAGGCTGTTTGCATGTCAAGGCGAACCTGAGAAAGATCCGGGCGACTCGGCAACAATTGCAACGACTTGACGCCGCGCGAAACAGCAATGCGTCCCCGGTCAAGTCGAGCGGCTGGTCCGGCCTGCAATGTGCTACTGCTTCTCGATAGTTCTTTCCCGATAAATCCACTCTTGGGCGCCGCTCTGCCGAATGCCCTGTGCCTTGCCGTCGCGCTGAAACTTCACTTGCAGCGTCTTGTATTTGGTTGTTTTGTTCTGGACGTCGGTACCATTGGAAAGGCCCCGAAGGTAGACGGTGAACCGAGTTGACGTCGAATCAATGTCATCCCAAATAGCCACGGCCTGAATTTTTCCGCCAGCGGGAATCGCAGTCGTGCTGGCGGTAACTGAGTTCTTTACACCAACGCGAAGCTTGTCTTGAACCGCCGGGAGAATCTCATCCGGGAGTTCCTTATTACCCTTGTCCGTAACCAGTTGAACGACGGGAATGAAACTGTGTGGTTCTTTGGTATTGTTGGTAACCTCGTACTCGAGATACCAAACCGTCCTTTCCCCGCGTCCAGGGATGGTCACTTTGGTCGTCTTGGGATTCTCAAACTTCACGTCAAATGTCCACACACCAGCTTTGTCCTGTCCGCTTAAGGGAAACTGGGTTAACAGGAGCAGTAGGACACTCAGTGAGGAAACGTCGCGACCGAGTTGCTTCGCGTTCATTGAAGTGTCCTCCATTTGGAATGGGCCGAAGGGCAACAGCAACTTTCGGCCCAACTTCAGCTTACCCTATCGACATTGGTCGAATCAATCTAATCCGCATACACAAACTCATTCAGATTGAACACCCCCCTGCACAACTGCTCCAGCGATTCACGTCAGACAAACTCCGGCATCGCCGTCTGCTTTGTTGGCTTCACGTCGCCGCGTTTCGTAGTCATCGTACGCCTCCATGCCCGGAGCGTTCCAATCGCATTCCCAGGCCGCAAGTTTGCCGCGCAGTTCGGCTACTTCATCAGGCGTGAACGAGGGGCCTCCCACGGGTCCGATGGATTCCGGCAGGAACGTTACGATCACCCGAGCTTCGTCGACATGTTCAGGTTTTTCCAACAATTCCACTTTGCCGTTCCGAAATACTCCCTCAACAGGGCTTTGCTACGCAATTGCCGAAAACGTTAAGTTGGTGACATTAGTTGGACAGCGCCACTTTTCTGATTGTATTTGAGGTAACTGCTGCTGGAGCGGCAAGTTCGGCTTGCAAGGGATGGGAGAAAAAGACGATCCTCCGGGTTCTTGGATTCACGAGGAATACCACGGAGG
>Ga0209726_10001003_pt1 | contig 48377 bp, 40 predicted proteins | sample Subgrocontami54m_FD_187453 | JGI IMG/M metagenome (GOLD analysis project Ga0209726, IMG submission 187453) | Subsurface groundwater microbial communities from S. Glens Falls, New York, USA - GMW46 contaminated, 5.4 m (SPAdes) (version 3) | ecosystem: Environmental > Aquatic > Deep subsurface >...
CCCCCCCCGCCACGCCCAAGCAGCCCCCCCCCGCGAAAAAATAGCTCCGCCGTAGGACAGGCTTTCCAGCCTGCCCATCTCGTTGTATCTCCTTTCTTAGTTTCTTACTACAGCCCGGGATGGGAATTCGCTTTTTCTATTTTCTGTTTTTACGCAACCACCGCCAGCGTTTCCCCCGCGTTCACTGCCTGCCCTTCCGCTACCAGCACTTTCTCCACCTTTCCCGTCTTCGGCGCTTTAATTTCGTTTTGCATCTTCATCGCTTCGACAACCAGCAGTCCTTGCCCGGCCTCGACCGCGTCTCCCGCCTTCGCCAGCACGCGCACGATTTTCCCCGGCATGGGCGCTTTGATCTCCTGCCGCCCCTCCGCCTCGACGCCGCCCGCTCGCGCCGTCCGCTGGCTACGTCTCTGTCGCGGGTCCATCACCTGCACCACTAATTCTTCGCCACCTGAATTGATGTGCAACCCATCCGGCGCCTCATGTACGCGCACCTCGTACGACTGCCCGCGCAGCAGAATCGAATAGGTCGCCGTGGCCACTTCCACCGCGTCCGCGTCAATCGGCTTTCCATCGAGCGTGCACACCAGCCGCCCGTCGCGCCGCGCCACTTCCACCGCGCGTCTCTTTCCTCCGATTTGTACTTCGAGTTTCATCTCTGGCTTCCGGCCGGCTATCTGCCTGGAGTCACTTCTTCGGCCCGGCCATCGTTTTTTCCACCGCCGCGCGAAACCCGCTCGCCAGTTTCTCCGCCGGCCCGCGTCCCCAGTAGTGCAGAAAAATAACCACAGGCTGCGTGCCGATCATGTGATGATGAATGGCCACCACTTGCAGCCCGTTTTGCCGCAGCGCCTTCAACACTGGCGTCACTTCGCCTTCCAGCATGGCCACGTCTCCAGCCACGACGGCATCCTCCATCGTCCCATAAAACGCCGCCCACGTATTCAGCCCCATCCGCGCATTGATTGCCGCTCCCATTTCCTTCAGCCCGATGTCGTCTCGCCCAATCGTAATTTTCCAAAGAGGACCAATTTTTTCGCCGGGATAGCCGATAATTTTCGAAAGTTTCTCCCCATCGAGTTGCCCAACGAATGTGCGGAGCATCGTAGTCCCCGGAATCAGGTCCAGCGCTGGCTTCAGCTTGCGTGCCAGTTCTTCCGCTTTGCCGTGCCCGTGCACGTGCATGTAGAACACCCGCGGCTGTTCCCAGAAAAAATGGTTGTGCAGCGCGGTCACCTCGATGCCATTTTCTAGCAACGCCGACATCATCGGATTCACCTCGTCCTCCGTCATCACCAGGTCGCCCATCATCACGTCCATTCCCGTGTCGCCCTTGGTGAACGCCACCCATCCGCCAAACCCGAACGTCCAGGGTAGCCACATTCCCGCCACGCTGACGTACAAATCGTTTCGCGGTACGCTCACCTTTAGCACACCCACCTTGTAATCCCCGCTCCACGGGCCGAGTACTTCCAGCACCTTCTTGTAATCCGCCGGCATTTCTTGCGACCCCGCGCCTGCCGCGAAAATAAAAGAAAACAACATTGCCAGCATGAGTCGTTTCATTGATTTTTCCCTTTGCTGCTTTGCATTTTTTCTTCCGGCGGCTTCACGCGCCGGAACGCGCCGTACAAAATCACATCGTACACGATTTTGATTCCTCCGCCGAAAAACAGCGGGCTGGCCATGGAGAGTCCCTTCATCGCCGCGCCCGCGAACGCCGGCGCAATCGCGTACGCCACGTTCCGCGTAAACGTGGTGAACCCGCTCGCAAACGCGCGCTCCTCCGGCCGCACCACCGCCAGGATGTACGACTGCCGCGTTGGCACGTCCATTTCTACCAAACCCTCGCGCGCGAGAAACAGCGCAATCGCCCACGGCAGGCTCGGCGCAAACGGCACCGCAATCAGAAATAGGCTCGACGGCAGATGCGTGAAGACCATCGTATTCAGCAATCCGATTTTTTGCGCCAGCCACGCCGCCACCAGATGCGATGCGGCATTCGCCACGCGCGCCGCGAAAAACAGCGGCCCCAGCAATTCCTCGCCCGCGCCGAAGCGCTGGAAAAACCAGTAGGACACCAGCGCGCTGGACAGAAATCCCCCGCCCAGGCTGTCCATTCCCGTTAGCGCCGCCAGTTTGTAAATCACCGTCCTGTTTTCTTTTGGTGGCAGCATCAAGCGCGGCAATGTCGCGCCCGTTTGCACCGCCTCCACCGCCGGCGAAAGACACGCATACAGCGCCAGCGAAATCAGCGCCAGCACGAGGTACACCACCCACATTGCCTGATACGATTTCGCCAGCTCCCATCCCCACTTGTGACGCAGCAAGTACGGTATTGCCGCTGCAAGGCTGCCCAGCGCCAGCCCTGCGTCCAGCAGCAGGCTGTACCACGCGATGGTCCACGTCCGCCGCTCTGCGGTTGTCGTCGCCGGCAGCAGCGCCTGTTCCAGCGCGTACGCCGGCCCTCGATCGCGCCCGAGTCCATTGATCATTCCAAAAAACGCAAACGCCAGCAGCACCAATTGTTGCTTGCTGTAAATGGGCGAAATCACCAGCGCCAGCCCGCCCAGCGCGTTGAACACGCCCAGCACAATCAGCGAAAATCTCCGCGCGCGATCCGCCAGCAAACTCGTCAGCAGCGTCGCCGTCGCGATGCCCGCAAGTCCCGCGGTCACCAGCACGCCGGTCTGCCGCACGTCCCAGCCCAGCGCATTCAAATGCAGCGCCAGCAGCACGCCGCACATGCCGATGTCCAGTGAACGCAGAAACGCCGCGGAGTAAATGAGGGAACGGTCTCGCAGGGATGGCATCAGCGCTCAGCCGGGAAGTTTGCGAACGTATTCATACAACGCGTCGTACACCGGGAATTGCCGGGCCAGCCGCTCTTCATCCGGGATGCCCAGCAGTGCAAAGCCCGTCGCCAGCGCGCGCAACCCCAGCCCCTCGGGCGCCGCGTGCTCCTGGCCCTGCACGTCCGCGGCGCGCACGATCAGTCCCAGCCGGTGCAGCGCGGGGTCTGCCAGTTTGTAATCTTCCAGAATCGCTTCGAATGTGCAGCGCTCCCCGCGATGGTTCAATTGGATTTCAGGGAATCGCGTCGCGTCGTAGGGAATCGCGTTTTGCGCGCGCGCCGTCGCCAGAAGCTGATCTTCGGCTACGAACAGAAATTCCGCGGCCGGGTCCACAAACCGCTTAACTAGCCAGGGACACGCCACCCGGTCCACTTTCACGTTCTCGCGCGTAATCCACTTCATGACGATTCTCCTCGGGTTGTATCTCCAGCCTACTTCGCGTCGAGTGAGACGGCGGAAAAATTGTCGAAGTGCGTCACGCTGTCCGCTTTGGTCCATACGCCCACCTTGCCCGCGCCGGCAATGGTCTTGTCATCGGCCTCAAAGAGCAGTTTTCCGTCGAACAACACGCGGAAATGCGCGCCCTTGATCTCCAGCGCGAGCGTGTGCCACTCGCCCGACGTGACCGTATGATTCGTTCCCGCAAACTGCACGCGCCGTCCCGCGACGACGTGATAGAGCCGCACGTTGTTTTCCAGCGCGTTGGCCCGCGCGATGTAGTAATTGTTTTTGTCCGCGAACCGCGCCACCACCCCGCACGCCTGATCTACTTTTCCCGCGACAGCCTTGCACCCCACGGACACCTCCACATCCTTCGCCGTGAACCCGTCATACACCAGAACCGGGAAGCGGTAGTCGGTCGGGTCCGTGCTGGTCTGCGCCAGCACTTTCGGGCCGCTCGGCGCCGACGAATCGACGCGGATCTCCCACTTCCCTGCCGTTCCCTGTCCGGTCAGATGGGAAGTGAATCCCACCGGGGAAGCGCCCGGCGCAAATTTTTCGAAATCAATCGCCAGTTTCGCCGGCGCCTGCGCCAGCGCGGCTCCCATGAACGCGGAAACAAATCCTGCAATCAATACGTGACGTAAATGCATCGGGTTTCTCCTTCAAATAGCGCTTGGTACTCAACTGCAGATTCTTGATTTTCGTATTCCGAGTATCGAATTCCGCTTTTCTGTTTTCCTATTTTCTCTTTTCTATTTTCTTTATTTTTTGGGTTCCCGATTCAGCAATTCTTCGCGCCCGACAATTTTCCACCGCGACTCCGCCGCGGGGGCATTCTCCTCAGCCGCTCCTCCGTTGCTCGACAGGTGGTAAAGCACCGCCGCCAGCACCGCCGCGTCCTCCGCCGACGGCACTTCTTTTGCCCCGCCGCCCGCGGCCTTCGGGGGCGCTGCGAGCAGCAACTCGTCCAGCCATCGTGTATGCAGTTTCGCGCTTACAAAATCCGGCTCGCGCAGGATCCGCCGGAACAGTCCGATATTCGTCTTGATCCCGCTCACGTAATATTCGTCGAGCGCGCGCCGCATTCGTTCGATGGCCTCTTCGCGGTCCGCGCCCCACGCGATTAATTTCCCCAGCAGCGGGTCGTAGTCGTTCGGCACCACCCAGCCGGGATAGACGCCATCGTCCATGCGGATTCCCGGCCCGGCCGGAATTCTCCGCGCCAGAATTTTTCCTGGTGACGGAAAAAAGTTATTGTCCGGGTCTTCCGCATACACGCGGCACTCGATGGCGTGCCCCCGAATGGAGATGTCGTCCTGCGCGAACGGCAGCTTCTCGCCCGCCGCCACGCGGATTTGCAGCTTCACCAGGTCCAGTCCGGTGACCATCTCCGTCACCGGATGTTCCACTTGCAACCGCGTATTCATCTCCAAAAAATAAAAACTCTTCTGCTCGTCCACCATGAACTCGAGTGTTCCCGCGTTCGTGTAGCCTCCGGCGCGCGCCAGCCGCACCGCGGCCTCGCCCATGCGTTTGCGCATCGCTGCGTCCACCACCGGCGACGGCGCTTCTTCGATCACTTTCTGATGACGCCGCTGGATCGAGCATTCGCGTTCGCCCAGATACACCGTGTTCCCGTGATGGTCCGCCAGAATCTGAATTTCAATGTGCCGCGCGTGCGTCAGGAGTTTTTCCATGTACAGCCGACCATCGCCGAACGCATTCGTCGCTTCGCTGCTCGCGTCGCGCCACGCCGCGGCCATTTCCGGTTCGTTCATCACCCGCCGCATTCCTTTGCCGCCGCCGCCCGCGATGGCCTTCAGCAGCACCGGATAGCCCGTTTCGCGCGCGATGACCAGCGCGTCTTCCAGTTTTTCAATCGGGTCGAGCGTCCCTGGCACGGTCGGCACATTCGCCTGCTTCGCCAGGTGCCGTGCTGCCGTCTTCGACCCCATCTGCTCCATCGCTTCGGGGGTCGGTCCGATGAATGTAATCTTCGCCGCCGCGCACGCCCGCGGAAGCTGCGCGTTTTCCGCGAGGAATCCGTACCCGGGATGCAGTGCGTCGCATCCCGCGCGGTGCGCTACATCCATCAGTTTGTCGATGCGCAGATAACTGTCTCGCGATTCCGCCGGCCCGATCGCGTACGCCTCATCCGCCAGCCGCACGTGCATCGACGCGCGGTCCACATCGCTGTACACCGCCACGCTGGCGATGCCCAGTTCGCGGCACCCGCGCACGATGCGCACGGCAATTTCTCCCCGGTTGGCAATCAGGATTTTCTTAAACATCGGTCGGCCATCGGGATTCTTTTGAACTGCGGAATTCCCGGACGCGCGGACTTCAGTCTAGCACAGCGCTCACGCGCACAGTTTTTGTAGGGGCGGACCTTCGTGTCCGTCCTATAGCGCCGGCCTTTAGGCCGGCATGCCTGCGCTCTCGTAGGACAGGCTCCCGATGCCTCGGGACAGCCTGTCCGGCGCCCAGGTTTCCCCTGCGGGCACACCGTGCGCAGCCTCCCACCGGCACCCGCGCGTCTGACGCTATACTCTGCCGGAGATGAATCAGCCGGCCATTGCCCCACAAACATCTGCGGCTCCCATGAATGCCCGCTGGCTGGGCGCCCTGCTGCTGTTGGCGTTCGCCGTGTACGCGAACACTTTGTTCAATGGCTTTGTCTACGACGACGCCGTCGGAATCTTACAAAATCCGTACATCCAGAGCTTTGATCATCTCGGACGCATCTTCCGCACCACGGTTTTCTCTTTTCAGGGAGACGACGGCATCAGCAATTACTACCGTCCTCTGCTTAACGTCGCCTATCTTTTGGTGCACTCCGCTTTCGCCGACTTGCCGTTCGGATACCACCTGCTGAATGTTCTCTTGAATGTTGTGGTCGTCGGGCTGGTGTTTGCTGTTTCACTCCAGTTATTTCGCGATCAGGGTTTGGCTCTTCTTGCGGCCGCGCTCTTCGCGCTGCATCCCGTGCACTCCGAGGTCGTCGCGTGGATCGCCTGCATTGCGGATTTGGAGTTCACTGCCTTTTACTTGCTCGCTTTCCTGTGCTTCCTGCGGCTCGAAGACGCCGTGGGCGCGCGGCGGACATGGCTCTCTGTGGGGATGCTTGCCTCTTTCACGCTGGCCCTGCTCTCGAAAGAGCCCGCCATCACGCTCCCAGTCGTGGCCACACTCTACGAACATTTCTGCCGCGAAGACCGTCGCGCAATTTCTGTCGGCGCCCGGGTCAAGCGCTACGCGGGGTTGTGGCTCGTGAGCGCGGCTTATCTCCTCTTTCGAGTCACCTCCATGGGCGCTGCGGTGCCGCTGCTGAAGCATCCGGAGGTGACCTGGCCGCTGGTGCCGTTGAACACGCTTGGGCTCGTCGCGCAGTACGCGGAAAAACTGTTTTGGCCCTGGCCCCTGTCCGTGGCCTATCCGTTTCACTCCAGCGCCGCCCTGAGCGAGCCGCGCGTGCTGGCGGGCATGCTGGTGTTGCTCGCGTTCATCGCTCTGTTCGTTTCTCTCACAAAGAGATCGCGCGTACATGCGTTTGCTCTTCTCTGGATTTTCTTGACGCTCGCCCCCGCCCTCAACGCGCGCTGGATGGCCACCTACGTTTTTGCGGAACGCAATTTGTATTTGGCCTCCGTGGGTTTTTCATGGCTCGTCGCCGCGGGAATCCTGTGGCTGTGGAGACGGGAGGGAGCCGCGCGGAATCTTCAGCGCGCCGCATTGACTCTGGTGTGTACAGTTGTCGCGCTGCTGGCCGCGGGCGCGACCCTCGCTCACAACCGCGATTTCCGCGACGACGGCGTGCTCTTCACGCGCACGCTCGCGCTTTATCCGGACGCGGCGCTTATCCGTTCGAACCTGGCCACCTGGCACTGGAATCGCGGCCTCCGCGAGGAAGCCGAGCAGCAATGGCGCTTGGCCCTGCGCGACGACCCGCAAAACTTCTTCGCGCTTTCCAACCTCGGCATGGCCCTGCTCGAAAAAGAGTGCTTTGCGGAAGCCAAGGTAGTCCTGCAGCGCGCGATCACCGTCCGGCCGAAGTTTTCCGCGGCGCATCTCCACTTTGCGCGCGTGTACGCGGCGCAGGGACTCGGCGTCGAAGCGGAGAAAGAATTTCGCCTTGCGCTGGACAGCAACCCTTTCAGCACCGCCGCGCGAAATTTCTTTGCGAAGTTTTATTTGGACACGGGCCGCCTGGACGAAGCCGCGGCGCAATTCCGCGCTTCACTCGAAAGCATTCCCACGAGCGACGCGTGGGCCGGGCTCGCCGAAGTCTATTCCGGCCAAAATTCTCTCGCTCAAGCGGAGCACGCTTGGAAGGAAGCCATCCAGCTCAATCCGTTCGCCACACAAGCCCACTTCGCGCTCGGCAAACTTTATTTAGCGAGCGGTCGTCTCGCCGAAGCCGAAAAGGAACTCCGCGCCGGCCTCCTCATGGACCCCAACAACGCCGAAGCCCTCGCCGCCCTGCGCGAAATCTCCGCACACACCACACGCCAACGTTGAATCTTTCTTCTGTGCGGTTTGGTTGTCATTCCGAGCGAAGCGAGGAAACTGCATCCTTGCCAGTTCTGTTGATATGGTAGGGGCGCTGCTTGCTTGTCCTGCTTGTCCCGAGTCCACACCGGCGGACCGAGGGAAGCGAAGCCGAAGGGCTGCGCCCATTTTGGAGTGCGGCGGCTTGACGCCGCTTTGCCTTTCCTCCGGCACGCATCTTGTCAGGGAATTTCGTCTATCAGCCAAAATTGAGAATCTTGCCTTTTAACAACGATGGAAATCGGTTTGGGCCGTTCACCCTGCCATGGTTCGCCGGTGTAGAGCTCGTACAGACGAACTTCAAAAGCAATTTGGCCTGGATTCACGTTACGGCCCGGCCCAATTTCAAACGCGACATGACGAGGATTCGACAATCCCGTTATGAATTGCGTCAAGTGTTCCTTGGCGCTCGCTTGCAATCTTGGTGACGTAAGTGCGACACCTGCTTTGTGGTCCCGCCGTTGCCAGGCGCACATGAATTGGTCGGCAGTGGCCAGAACCTGTACATAGTTTTGGTCGAGTCGGGCCGGTTGCTCAGCTGTCCTTTGCGCTGGAAATCCAGTCGCAAGTAATAACGCGGTGGCGGCGATTCCGATGCCGAATACTCGCATCTTTTCCTCTCCTCAGTATCATTGGCAATGAAACGTGTCGGCGGAATCTCGTCCTACAGCGGAATATTCCCATGCTTCTTCTTCGGATTCGTATCCCGCTTATTCTCCAGCGCGCGCAGCGCCGCAATCAATTTCGGCCGTGTCTGTGACGGCTCGATGACCGCGTCAATGTACCCGCGCTCCGCCGAAACGTACGGATTCGCAAACCGTTGCCGGAACTCGGCAATTTTTTCCTGTCGCAGTTTCTCGCGTTGCGCCTCCGGCGTTTTGTCCAGTTCGCGTTTGTACACGATGTTTACCGCGCCTTCCGGCCCCATCACCGCGATTTCCGCCGTCGGCCACGCGTAGTTCGTATCCGTGCGGATGTGTTTCGACGCCATCACGCAATACGCTCCGCCGTACGCCTTGCGCGTGATCACCGTAATCTTCGGCACCGTCGCTTCCGCAAACGCATACAGGAGTTTCGCGCCATGCTTGATGATTCCGCCGAATTCCTGCTGCGTCCCCGGCAAGAATCCCGGTACATCCTCGAACGTGATCAGCGGAATATTGAACGCGTCGCAGAAGCGCACAAACCGCGCGCCCTTCACTGACGCGTTGATGTCCAGGCATCCCGCCAGCATGGCCGGCTGGTTTGCGACGATGCCCGCCGGCCGCCCGTCGAGCCGCGCGAACCCCACCACGATATTTTTCGCGAAGTGCTCGTGCACCTCGAAAAAATAATGCTCGTCCACCACAGCCGTAATCACATCCTTGATGTCGTAGGGCATCATGGGGTCCACGGGGACAATGCTGTTCAAGCTCTGGTCCGCGCGGTCTGCCGGATCGGTCGTCGCACGCCGCGGCGGGTCTTCCATGTTGTTCGACGGCAAAAAGCTCAGCAGCTCGCGGATCATCGCCAGGCAATCCGCGTCGTCTCGCGCCACGAAGTGCGCCACGCCGCTCGTCGCGTTGTGCGTCATCGCCCCGCCCAGCTCTTGCTTCGTCACTTCTTCGTGCGTCACCGTCTTGATCACGTCTGGCCCGGTGACGAACATGTACGACGTCTCCCGCGTCATCAAAATAAAATCCGTAATCGCCGGCGAATAGACCGCGCCGCCCGCGCACGGCCCCATCACCGCGCTGATCTGCGGCACCACGCCGCTGGCCAGCGTGTTGCGCAAAAAAATATCCGCGTACCCCGCCAGCGACATCACGCCTTCCTGGATGCGCGCCCCGCCGGAGTCGTTTAGCCCGACCACCGGCGCGCCGTTGCGCATGGCCAGGTCCATCACCTTGCAAATTTTCAGCGCGTTTGATTCCGAAAGCGATCCGCCGAACACCGTAAAATCCTGCGCAAAGACGTACGCGAGCCGCCCGTCAATTCTCCCGTACCCGGTCACAAACCCGTCGCCCACCGGCTTCTGCTCTTCCATCCCGAAGTCCGTGCAGTGGTGCGTCACAAATTTGTCCAGCTCCTCGAACGTGCCTTCATCGAGCAGCATCTCGATGCGTTCCCGCGCCGTCATCTTGCCTTGCTTGTGCTCGCGCTCGCGACGCTCCGCCCCGCCGCCTTCTTCCGCAAGCTGATTCCGCCTGCGCAACTCATCCATTTGGTCACGCGTTTTTGCGTTCACTTTTTCTTCAGGAGACATGAGGGCTTCCTCTCAGCACCGCTGCAACTCGTTCGCTAGCGTGCCACACCCCGCCGCTGCGGGCAAGACAGTCTGCTCTAAGAATTAGTTTTCCTGGGGAGTGCATCACTGAGAACTGATCACTGAGAATTGATCACCGACAACTGAGCACTGAATATTTCTCGCCGCTCACGATCCCGGCGGCTCCGCCTTTTGCCGGTACAGCCGCACCACCAGGTGCGTCGAAAAATACGTCGCGCCCACCAGCAGCCCCACGCCCAGCACCAGCGTGGCCAGCCGGGCCGCTGCGCGCAACAGCGGCATCTGGATGGCCGCCACGCGCACCGCGGCGAACTCCAGCGCACCGACCACCGCCAGCAGCGTCGCCGTCCCCGCAAGGATCGAAATCACAACGATGAGTCTGCGAATCACGCGATGAGTTAATGCACGCCCGACCAGTTATCCGCCACGAGGATCGAATTCCCCGGGTTGGCCGGATCGTATTTCACGCTGACCGGCAGTCCGGTCACGATTCGTTCCAGGCACGCGCGCTGCTCGAGGCCGGTGATGTCCTGCGCCGTCTGGTAGGTCACGCCGGAAATGGAGTAGCTGTACAGCACCACGTTGCGCGGCGTGCCGTTTGACGTTCCATTGTCCGACGCGCGGCGTTTCGGCGTCGCGTTCAATTCGCTCGAGAGCGCCTCGCGGATTTCCATCACTTCGCCTTCAACGATTCGCCCCACCTGGTTGACGTGCGTGCGCCGCCGTCGTTCAATTTCCTGGGGATCCCGCGGTCGCCGTCGCCACCAGACGGCAAGTTCTCCCGCCGCCAGCAGGACGCCGGCTGCGGCCAGCAGCGCTACGCGCCAATCAATTTCCGTAAAGTTCAACTCCCCGTCTTCCGCGCGCCCGTCGCCTCCACGATCTCGCCCAGCGATTCGCGCGCTTTCTCCCAATCTTTTAAGAACGCATCCAGCCCGCGGTCCGTCAGCGGGTGCTTGAAGAGCTGCTCGAACACCTTGAACGGCATCGTCCCGATGTGCGCGCCCGCTTTCGCTGCTTCCACCACGTGCATCGGATGCCGCAGGCTCGCTGCCAGTACCTCGGTCGAAAAATTATAATTTTTGTAAATGGTCAGGATGTCCCGCAGCAGCGCCATGCCGTCCTGCGAGATGTCGTCCAGCCGTCCCAGGAACGGGCTCACGAAATACGCGCCCGCCTTGGCCACCAGCAGCGCCTGCGACGGCGAAAACACCAGCGTCATGTTCACGCGGATGCCTTCATGCGAAAGCGTGTGGCACGCGCGCACGCCCGCGGGGATCGTCGGCAGCTTCACCACCACGCTGGGGTGCCAGCTCGCCACCTCGCGCCCCTCGCGCAGCATTCCTTCGTAGTCCGTGGAGACGACTTCCGCGCTGATTGCCCCGCCCTTCACAATTTCGCAGATTTCCAGAATCTGCTGGCGAAACGGCATTTTTTCTTTCGCCGCCAGCGTCGGATTCGTGGTCACCCCGTCGAGCACGCCCATCTCCGCGGCCTGACGGATTTCCTCCCGGTTCGCGGTATCCAGAAAAATTTTCATCGTCTCACTTCCTTTTCGCCGCTACGCGTCCGCCGCAACAACCGGATTCCGCAGCGTCCCGATCCCGCTCACTACCACTTCCACCACGTCGCCCGGCTTCATCGGGCTCACTCCAGAAGGCGTGCCGGTGGCAATGACGTCGCCCGGCTCCAGCGTCATCACGCGCGAAATCCAGGCCAGTATAACACCGATGGAAAAAATCATGTCCGTCACCGGCGCGTGCTGTTTCCGCTGCCCATTGACGAACGTCTCCACCGTCGTCGCCGCCAAATCGAGTTCCGTCTCGATCAGCGGTCCCAGCGGGCAGAACGTGTCAAAGCTCTTCCCGCGCGTGAACTGCACATCCGCTTTCTGCAAATCGCGCGCCGTCACATCATTCAAACACGAGTACCCCAGCACGTACCCCGCAAAATCCGCGGCGGCGATTCCCTTGCACTTTTTCCCGATCACTACCGCCAGCTCGCCTTCGTGGTCCACGCGCTGCGAATCCGGCGGATAGACAATCGGCTCTTCCGGCCCGATCACCGCCGACGGCGCCTTCAGAAAAATCAGCGGCTCTTGGGGAACTTCGTTGCCCAGTTCCGCGGCGTGCTCGCGGTAGTTTCTCCCCACGCAGACAATCTTGCCCGGCGACACCGGCGGCAGCAGTTTGACCTGTTCGAGCGGCCAAGCCTTGCCGCTCTCGCGCCAAGCGCCAAAAATATCTCCGGAAATTTCATGCACCGTCTCGCCCGCAATCCGTCCGTACGCCGCCGTGGGACGCTGCTCGCGCCCCTTCGCCTCGGCGGTGAATTGCAGCGGTTGGTATCGGCAAAGTTTCATTCTTGCGCCTCCGCGGCGCTGGCCCTCAGAGTAACCAAAACATTGTCCAGTTTGAAGCCTTAAAGAATCATGAGACGAAGTTCATTGGCTAGGCCAACAGCGCACGCTGCATTGATCTCGAGCCCCGAGGCTCCCGCCTCGGGGAAAACGCCTCCGTATTCGCCGCGTTTCGCTGGCGTCTCTCTCGGTTTTCGTTTTTCGCTTTTCGTACTTCTATGGAAGGTTTTTCGATTTACAATCTGCGCCTTGTCGCCGCAATCGGATGCTGTCGCAGCAGCAGCACCATGCCCGCCACCCAGCTCGCCACCGCCGACACGCCGTACACCATTGCCCCAAGGATCAGCAGGTGGAACGGCGTTTTGCCCAGCCGCGTGTGCAGGTTGCTGAAATAAAATCCCATCAGCGCATAATTCACGCTCAGGATCGCCCACCCGCACATCCCCGCCGCGAACATCTTCAGCGGCGCGCGCAGAAAGCAGCCCAGCGGGATCAGCATGACGAGCAGGAACGCGGCGTACGAAACTCCGTTGCGAATGTCCGCCCAGTCCGGGATGTTTGCGATCATGGGGTCCAGAAACCCGAGTCGCGTCGCCGCCAGCACGGAGGTCACCATCACCGCGGTCAGGTAGAGGCCCGTCAGCACGCCCACGCGCAGCGTGAAGTTGTGCACCCACTGAAACCACCGCGAGCCGGGAAGCAGCGAGGGTGTCATGGCTTGTCTCTTTCGTTGACGCCTGAATTCGGGACCGCTGCGGAGACGCTTGCGCTTGGCGGGCTTTCATTCCCTGCACGGTCCACCGCCGTCACCGTGTAGATGTAGCCCCGTCCTGCTGTCACGGACATATCACGAAATGTCGGAGTCGGCAACAACTCCCGCGTCATCCGTGTTCCCGCCTTCCCTTCCTCTTCGCTCCGGTACACATGGTACCCCGTCGCGTCCGCCTCCGGGCTGATGCTCCATGATAGTTCGACGTGCGCGGGCGTCTCTCCGGTTGCGGGCACGTACACCGCCACCACATTTTTCGGCGCGGCCGGCGCGAAAATATCCTTCAGCATCAGCACTACGGGCTGCGAATCCGCGGACTCCACCGAGTCCAGCTCGTACTGCGCCACGCTGCGCACGGTGTAGAGATACGTCTTCTCAAACTCGATCTGTGCGTCGCGGTACGCCGCCGTCGGGCTCACCCCCAGCAGTTCCCCCGGCACTTTCAATTTCATCTTTGCCGGATCGCTTTCCGCCTGGCCCGGCTCCGCTTCCGCGCGATAGATGCGGTAGCCCGTCAGCGACGCGATCGGTGCTCCGCTCGTTGTGCGCGCGGGCGGAGTCCACCGCAACTCCACCGACGTCTCGGTCACCGTCGCAGCCACGTCGCGGATGGATTCCGGCACCGGATACACGCGCACCAGCGCGCGGTTTGAATCTGCGGACGCCTCCCGCTTCGACGCGCGCGTCCGCACCATGTATGCCATTTGCTCGCCTGCGTGCGACGCGATGTCCGCCGTTTTCAGCGGGTCGGCAAAGCGAATGCGGTCCTCGGTCAGGTAGGTGTCCACCACGGCGGAAGGAATCGTATAGACCTGCGCCAGCGTCGCGCGAACGGCTTGTCCCGCGACAATGCGCGGGGCCTGTCCGCCCGCCGGCACGAACGCACGAAAGATTTCCACGTCAGGAAGCGCTTCGAGTTTTTCGCCTTCCACGGTTTGCTTCGGCAGCGTGAACGTCAGCACCACGCTGTCGCCCACCTGCCGCGCGGCCAGGTCCGTCACTACTGCCGGAATCGGCGGCCGCGGCGGTTGCGGATCTCCCGGCGTTCCGCAGCCGCTCAGCGCCAGGAGCATCGCAAAAATAAAACTCGAAATCCGAATTTCGAATTTCGATGCAACGTCAGGTTTTTTGAATTGCAGCAGTGTCTGCAGGCGGGCCGAGTTTCGAGTTTCCATTTTCGAATATCGAATTTCGAATATCGGTCTTTACAAGATAAATCTGCTCAGATCATGGTCCTTCACGATATCGGCGAGCTGTTTCTGCACGTAGGCTTCGTCCACTTTCACCGTTTTCTTTTTCAAGTCCGGCGCGTCAAATGAAATTTCATCCAGCAATCTCTCCAGGATGGTGTGCAGCCGTCGCGCCCCGATGTTCTCCGTCTGCTCGTTTACGTTGGCCGCAAAACGCGCGATGGCTGCGATGGCGTCGTCCGTGAATTGCAGCTTCACCGCTTCGGTATCCAGCAGCGCGACGTACTGCTTGATCAGCGCGTTTTTCGGCTCCGTCAGGATGCGCACGAAGTCCGCTTCCGTCAGTGATTGCAGCTCCACGCGGATAGGGAAGCGTCCTTGCAGCTCCGGGATCAGGTCCGAAGGCTTGGTCACGTGGAACGCACCCGCCGCGAAAAATAGGATGTGGTCCGTGCGGACCATTCCGTACCGCGTGTTCACCGTCGTCCCTTCGACGATCGGCAGGATGTCTCGCTGCACGCCTTCCCGCGACACGTCCGGCCCGTGCCCGGATTCGCGCCCTGCAATCTTGTCCACCTCGTCGATAAAAATGATGCCCATTTGCTCGGCGCGTTCCACCGCCGTCCGCGTCACCTGGTCCATGTCGATCAGTTTGTGTTCTTCTTCCTGGATGAGGTACTCGAACGCGTCCGCCACGGACATCTTCCGCTTTTTTTTCTGCTGCCCAAACATTCCGGAGAGCATGTCCTTGATGTTGATGTCCATCTCCTCGATGCCCTGGTTCGACACAATCTCGAACGCCGGGATGGACCGCTCCCGCACCTCCACCTCGACCATGCGCGAATCCATCTTGCCGTCGCGGAACTGCGCCCGCAATTTCTCCCGCGTCCGGCTGGCCTGTTCCTGCCGCTGCGCTTCGCTGCCCGGCCCGGTAATCTCCACGGACGTTGGCATCGACGGCAGCAGCAGGTCCAGCAACCGCTCCTCCGCAGCTTGTTCCGCGCGCTCCGCCACTTCGTCCAGTTTTTCTTCGCGCACCATGTCAATCGCCGTTTCCACCAGGTCGCGCACCATGGACTCCACGTCCCGGCCCACGTACCCCACTTCGGTGTACTTCGACGCTTCCACCTTCACGAACGGGCAGCCCGCCAGCCGCGCTAGCCTCCGCGCGATCTCCGTTTTTCCGACGCCGGTCGGCCCGATCATCAAAATGTTTTTGGGAAGGACTTCCTCGGCCATTTCCGCGCTTAGTTTCTGCCGCCGCACGCGGTTGCGCAGCGCGATGGACACGGCGCGCTTCGCCGCGTTCTGCCCCACGATGTACTTGTCCAGCTCGGCGACGATCTGCCGCGGCGTCAGCTCGTCGAACGACGGCAGCACCTCGGCCTGCTCCGCGCCGTTTCCGCCGTTCACTATCAGCACCCGGTCCTTGTCGTTTTTTCCCGTCATAAATTCCTGTCGCTCAATTCCATTTGAGCCCCGAAGGGGCAAAAGAATCTAGCCTGGGGGGTGAGCCCTAGGAAAAAAACGGCGGCGCGAAGCGCCTTCCTCCCTGCCGGAGGCCGACGCGGAGTCCGCAACGTCGGACGGAGCGTCCCGCTCGCCTTGCCCATCTGCACAACCTAAAGTCACAACTCTTCTATGGTGAACTGCGCATTCGTAAAGATACAAATGTCGCTGGCGATGCGCATAGCTTCCTGCGCGATCTCCCGCGCCGTAAGTTTCGTATGCCGCGAAAGCGCCCGCGCCGCCGCCAGCGCGTACGGCCCGCCGGACCCGATGGCGCACATCCCGTCGTCCGGCTCGATGACGTCGCCATTCCCGGAAAGCATAAACGTGCTCTTCGTGTCGGCCACTATCAGCAGCGCCTCCAGGTGACGCAGCGCGCGATCCCGCCGCCAATCCTTCGCCAACTCCACCGCCGCCCGCTGGAGGTTCCCGTGGTGTTCTTGCAGCTTGCTGTCAAACCGCTCGAAGAGCGAAAGTGAGTCCGCCGTGCTCCCCGCGAATCCCGCCAGCACCTTTTCATTCGACAGCCAGCGGATTTTCTTCGCCGTCTGCTTGATCATCGTTTCGCCCAGCGTCACCTGGCCGTCTCCGGCCATGACCACTTTCGTGTCCCGGCGCACGCATAGCACCGTCGTGCCGTGGATGGACCCGGCATCCGTCCTGCGCTCTCCCTGTCGTGTTCGTTGCGCCATAATCGTCCGGGGATTATACCGCATACCTTATGGTTGGCGTGCCTGCCGCAATACTTCGTAGTGTCCTGATTTTGTTTTCATGGCCTGCCCTGTTGTTTACTACAAGGGTTACAGCAGTCGCGATGTACAGATGATTCCGTCGTGGATGTATGTTGAGATGGCTCTCGGAGAATTGGGCGCCAATTAGGAACCAATGGCCAAAGACGAAGATATTCGTGAGGTGATGGCTGCGGAACGGGCGCGTGGATCAAAACGCCCAAAAGATCCCGAAACGAAAAGGCAGGAAAGGGAGCTGCTGGAGAAATTCAGGCGAGCCTTGAATTTAGAAGACGAGAGAGATTTTGTTCAAGCTATCCGTGAGCTCGGATACGGCGACGACCCTCTAAAGCTGAAGAATCTTTTGAGTATTTGGCGCGCTTCGCGGAGAGTTTCGCGACCACCCGGCCAAATGCCTTGATCCGCGCGTCTCGCTCCGCCGGGGTGTATTGGGCGAGGTGCTCCATGGTGAGGTCGGTTAGTTTCCTTGCCGCCTGCTCACGCGTCAGTTTTTTGCGCCGAACGGTCATAGCCCCATTTTACCCTAGCTGTTTACCGTGTCAAACAGTGTCAAACGGCATTTTTCATACCTAACACAATAGCGTGCGACTTCGGCAACCCGCCTCCCCGCGTGCTAGAATTGCCTCTTCATGCGGAGCCTTTTCGCACGCATTTCACTGGCGTTGTTCGCCCTGGCGGCCTTAGTCGTCACTGCTTCGCCGGCGTTTGCCCAGCGCGACCCGCCCATTTCCAAGGAGCTCCTCGAGCGCGTTGGCGACTGGGCCGAAGCCTATCTGGACAGCTCTCCCAACTTCGCCGCCGAAGAAACTCTTTCGCAGACCCAGCGCGAAAAACACGGCGGCGTCGCGCGCAGAATTGTCTGCGACTATTTCTCTCTGCGTCTAGCCTCCAGCCCGCGCGACCGCAGCGAGTTCCGCGACGTTCTCTCCGTGGACGGCAAGGAAATCCAGTCCACCGCCAAACGCGAAGCCAAGTGGCCCCGTCTGGTCGGCGCGCAGTCTTCCAGGGAATTTTCTGCCCTCGTCGAAGGCCCCGGCAAATACGCGCTCGCTCCCGAGCAATTCTCCGGCCTGGACCGCCTTGCCGGACGCCTCGCCGTGCGGTATCAGGACCGCATGCGCTACTTCTACGCACAGGACACTTCCGAGACGCCCTCCCGCAACGTTCTCATCGGCTACCGCCAGCAGTCCGGCGAAGGGCTCGTCGTCGTGGACGGCAAAGCCGTCCCCGTCTCCGGCCAGGCCTGGGTGGACCCGGACACCGGCCGCATCGTCCGCATCGAGGAGGAAGTTAATTCCAAGGTGGCGCGCTACTGGATCGCCGTGGATTTCGCCGACGCCCCGCCGCTCGACGCCTGGCTGCCCTCTGCCATCACCGTCCGCGTTTTTGAAAAAGGCCGCCTCGCTCTCGAAAGCGCCTATTCCTACTCCAATTTCCGCTTGCTCGTACCCGACCGCCGCGCCGATTCCGCCGCTTCCTCCAAACCCTAGCCCCGCGTCTCTGCGTTCTTCTCTGCCACTCTGTCACTCTGCAACTTTTCAACTTTTTAACCTTTCATCGTATTCCGACCGGCACAGCCGTCGCCTGCCCTCCTTGACCGTTCCCTTCCACCTCCTTCACAATGGACGCACAGGCGGGCGTGTAGCTCAGCTGGGAGAGCACCTGCTTTGCAAGCAGGGGGTCGCCGGTTCGATCCCGGTCACGTCCACCATTTCTTTGCAGCACGGGCAGTGTTTGGAGTTTGCGGTTGGGTCCTGGCAGCCGCGCGCGTTGCGCGCCATCGATCGTCCGCCCCCTTCGACAAGTTCGATAAGGAGGACTGCGCATGAATTCACCGGAATCCGGCTACAAGGACGAAGCCAGCAATCGCTTGGAGGCCGCCACCGCCGAGCTGAAAGAAGTGGAACTTGTCATTCGCTCGGGGAACATTGATGCGCGCGTGTTGCGCGAGTTCCGCGAGTCCGTAGACCACGTCCGCACCACCGCCTGGGCCATTCAGCAGTGGATCGAGTTGGGCCAGCACAAGCAGGACCAGTACAGCGTGCTCCCCATGCTCACTCTCGAGCGCGTCAAGCGCGCCGCTCAAATCACCCACGACCTCGCGCTCGATCTCGATTCCACCGACGTCAGCATCGAAACGCCCGGCCTCGAAGGCCTTTTCGGCGCCGTCCGCGGACTCTATACGCGTCTCGCCCCGCTGTTCAAAACCGAATCGCGCTGAATGCGCATTCCGCCGGGTGGCGCGACGCCTCCGGTACTCGCTGGACACACTTCCCTCGCTGCGTAATTCCGGCTTTGCCGTTTGCCGCTACAGTACGCGGAGGAGTTTGCGCCCATGCCATCCTTTTTCTACCGCATGTTGATCGGCATTTTCGCCATCGTAATCCTTGTTTTATTTGCCGTGTACATGAAGTCCGTTTCGCGCAACGTTCGTTCGCAGGTCATCGACGACCTCAAGGCCGGCGCGTCGAAGGAAGGCATGCGTGAGCTGCCCGACCTCAACAAGCTCCGCGAAGCGGCGCAGAAAAATCCCGGCTCCGTGGACGCCCAGGCCGAGCTGGCCCAGGCGCTTTTCCGCCGGGGCGAATTGGACGAAGCTCTTCCCGTGCTCGACGCGGCCATTCGCCTGAATCCCTCCAACGCCGAATTATTTTTTCAACGCGCGAAAATTTACGAGAATACCAGCCGGGGTGAAGAAGCCATCAACGAGTATGAGCATGCCGTGCTGATCGATCCAAAAATGGTGAAGGCCATGATGTCCGCGGCAACCCTATTGCGCTATCACAACGAATTCGAGCGCGCCATCCAATGGTATCGCCGGGTGCTGGAGCTCGAGCCACGCAACGCAACGGCGCACCACCACTGGGGTCTGGCTCTGGCGCGGCAGAGGGAGTATTCCCGGGCCGTCATGGAATACGATGCCGCGCTGCAAATCGAACCTCAAAATGACGCCCTGCTCTACGACATGGGCATGGCCTACAAGAGCAACGCCGACAAGCGTGACGCCCGCGATTGCTTCGAGCGCGCCTGCAAGCTCAACCCGCGCAACGGCCACGCCTGCTTCGAAGCCCGCCGCCTCAGCGCCGTCGAATAATCCCGGCCACCTCCACCATGATTTTTTCTTGCCCCCATGTGCGTTCTCTCATTTCGCCCGCGGGACACGATTTCGGGCCTTTGTTTTGCGCATACTCCCCGATTTCGCTGTAAAGTGGAAAGATGAGAATCCTCACGCGTGGATGCCTAGCGCTGGCTTTCTTCTCTCTTCTCCTCAGCGGCTGCTCGAACAAAGAGAAGGAACCCGCGCAAGCTCCTCCTGCGCAGGCCCAGCAATCTCCCGCGCCGCAGCCGCAGACGGCTCCGGCTCCCGCGCAGCCAGCGCCCTCCAAGGCATCGGTCCCTGCGCCTTCGCCCTCTGAAAAAAAGGCCCCGGCCGCTGCTGCCAAGACTCCTTCCACTGCGCAGCCTCCGCAACCCACTCCCGCTCCCGCAGCGCCGCAAGCCGTCGAGCCTTCGCGCTCCGTTCCCGAGCCCGCTCCGGCAAAGCCCGCGGAGACTGTGCCTGCGCCTCCGAAGCTGCCGCCATCTCCTGCGCAGCAACCGAAACTCACGCCGAAAGACGTGGTCATCCTGAAAGCCTCGCTAGGCGGCGTGCGTTTCCAGCACAAAGAACATTCGGAAGTGCGCAAGATCCCCTGTGACACCTGCCACCATCTTAGCCACCCAGAGAATCCCTCCACTGCGCCGCAGCAGGCGTGCAGGACATGTCACACCACCGTCGCCGCGCTGCCCATGAAGACCAAGCTGCAAGCTGCCTTTCACAATCCCACGGCGACACAGGGCACGTGCGTCGATTGCCACAAGGCGCAAAACGCCCAGGGCAAAAAGGCGCCGGTGAAATGCCTGGATTGCCACAAGAAGGAGAATTCTTAGCTCCTTCAGCCGGGCCGCGGATTCTGTTGCGCCTGTCGTGATTTCGGCACAGAGTTCCGCAAAAGAAGCCACATAAATATTGGACTGACGGTGCACTGCGCGGAAGACGCGTTGACCTGCCTCCAGTCGTACCCTAGAATGCCTCGGGTTCAATGTCCCGAATACTATGATTGGTCAAACCATCTCTCACTATCGTGTCATAGCAAAGCTGGGTGGCGGTGGCATGGGCGTCGTCTACCAGGCCGAAGACATCACGCTCGGCCGCCACGTCGCGCTGAAGTTTCTCCCTCCGGAAATCTCGCAGGACAAGCTGACCATGGAGCGCTTCGTGCGCGAGGCGCGTGCCGCCGCCGCTCTGAATCATCCCAACATCTGCACCATTCACGAGATCGGGAGCCACGAAAATCAGCAGTTTCTGGTGATGGAGTTGCTCGAAGGCCAGACGCTCAAGCACCGCATCGATGGCTCGCCCCTCAAGATGGACGAGTTGCTCGACATTGCCATCGAGATTGCCGATGCGCTGGACGCGGCCCATGCCAAGGGCATCGTCCACCGCGACATCAAGCCGGCGAATATTTTTGTGGTCAATCGAGGTCATGCCAAGGTCCTGGACTTTGGTCTCGCCAAGCTGGCCGCCAAACACGGCCGCGTCGCCGATACCGTGGACGCGGCGGTTACCAGCGTGGATTTGACCAGCCCGGGCACGGCTCTGGGCACCGTGGCGTACATGTCTCCGGAACAATCGCGCGGCGAAGAGTTGGACGCGCGCACCGACCTGTTTTCTCTGGGCGCCGTGCTCTACGAGATGGCCACGGGGATGCCCGCATTTCCGGGAAATACGTCCGCGATTATTTTCGACGCGATCCTGCACCGCGCCCCGGCCGCGCCGGTGCGCCTGAATCCCTCCGTGCCGGCGGAACTCGAGCGCATCATCAACAAGGCCCTGGAAAAAGAGCCCCGGGCGCGCTACCAGAGCGCTGCGGATTTGCGCGCGGATCTGAAGCGCCTGAAGCAGGACACGGATTCCGGCCGCGTGTCTTCCCCGGGCGCCCGGCAGGCTGCCGCCGAAGCCAAGAAATCCGTCGCCGTGCTCTACTTCCAAAATCTGAGCAGCACCAAAGACGACGAATATTTTCGCGACGGCATCACCGAAGATCTCATCACCGAATTATTGAAGATTAAGGGATTGCACGTGTTCACGCGTTCCGCCGTCCTCGCCTATCGCGACAAGCCCGTGAGCGCCCCGCAGGTCGGTCAGGAACTCAACGCTGCCTATGTTCTCGAAGGAAGCCTCCGCCGCGCCGGTGATCGTCTGCGCATCAACGCCCAACTCCTCGATACCCGCACGGGCCACGGTGTTTGGGCGGAAAGATACGATCGGGAACTGAAAGACATCTTCGCCGTACAGGACGAGATTACTCGCAGCATCACGCAGGCCTTGCGCGTCACGCTCTCCACTCCGGAAGAAAAAGCCATCGCCCGCAAGCCCACGGAAAACGTGCGCGCCTACGATTATTACCTGCGTGGCCGCAGCTATGCTCGCCGCGTTACCCGGCCCGACCTCGAACTGGCCATGGAGATGTATGACCATGCCATCGAGCTCGACTCCAGCTTCGCTCTCGCCTACGCCGGCCTCGGGATTGCCTGCGGGGTTTACCACGAGTGGCACGAGCAGAATCCTCGCTGGACGGAAAAGGGTCTCGCGGCTTGTGCCCGCGCCCTCGCGCTGGATCCCCAGCTCCCGGAGGCTTTGGCCGCCCGCGCCCGCATTGCCTACGCGCTGCACAATCCGGCCGAAGCCATCGACTACGCGCGTCGCGCCATCGAGCTCAAGCCGGACTGCGAAGGCGCCTATTGGACCATTGGTCAGGCTTGCTTTGTCTCCGACCGTTGGGAAGAGGCCGCGGCGATGATCGAGCAAGCCGTGCGCGCCTCCGGAGATGACTACAACACATTTATCCCTTTCTATAACATCCTCAAACGCCTCGGCCGGGAAGAGCAAGCAACGCAGGTGCGCGATCAACAACTGCGTGCCCTCGAGCTTCACCTGGAGCGCGTGCCCGAAGATGTCCGTGCCCGCATTCTCGCCTCCGCCATCTACGCCGACCACGGGAGAGTAGCGGACGCTGTGCGGGCGGTGGAGATGGCGCTGTCACTGCGTCCCAACGACCCCAACATCCACTACAACGCCGCATGTACCTTCGCACTCCTTCAGAAAAAAACCGAAGCCCTGGCCCTGCTCAAGAAAGCTCGCGAATGCGGCTTCAACACCATGGAATGGGCCTCCCGGGACCCCGACCTTTCCTGTCTTTACGACGACCCCGAATTCAAAAAGGTAATCGGGGAAACTAAGGTCGCGGACTAGACTTCTGCTTCCTTTCCGCTCGTTGACTCCCCCCTGCGCGCGGCGTAGGATTCGCCCCATTCTTTCGGTCGAACGGAGTTTCTCTGATGATTCGACTCGTAGTGCTATATCCGAACAAGCCCGATGCCAGATTTGACTTCGACTATTACATCGGGACGCACATCCCACTTTTCAAGCAGCGGATGGAGCCCTTTGGTCTGCTTCGCGTCGAAATCGACAGGGGCGTGCCCGGTCCGGCACCCGATTCGCCGCCTCCTTTCGTCACGGTGGCCCTCTGCGTGTTCAATTCGCCGGAAAACTTTCAGAAGGGATTTGCCAGCCACGCACAGGAAATCGTGGCAGACATCCCCAACTTCACCAATATCCAGCCTCAAATCCAGATCAGCGAAATGTTGCAGTAATTCCCTCCGATTTCGGCTGAACCCCTCTAGAATTGGACTTCATCCAATAGTGGGTGCTGGCCATCATTGCTGGAGGGTTTTGAACTCGTGGAACCTCACACGACCAATCGCGCGCCTCTCGTAGAACCCCGCGCCTCCTCGCGCCGCAGCTTTCTGGCCGGCGCCGTCGTCCTGGCCGGCTGGCTCTTCTGGTGGTTCCGCCGCGACTCCGCCGGCGCCGATGACGACGTCGTTCTCTCCGGCCCTCCGCCGCAAGTCACCCTCGTCGAGTTCACCGATTCCGGCGAGCGCCGCGGCCTCGTCACCGTCGAAAAAATCGTAAAGCCCGCGGAGGAGTGGCGCACGCAACTCACCCCGCAGCAATTTCGTGTCGCGCGCCGCAAAGGCACGGAGATGGCCTTCGCCAACGAGTATTTCAACAACCACGAGCCTGGCCTTTACCGCTGCATCTGTTGCGACACTGCGCTGTTCAGTTCGGACACCAAATTCGAATCCGGCACGGGCTGGCCCAGTTTTTGGGCGCCCATCGCCAAAGAAAATGTCGCCACGCGCACGGACGTTTCCTTCGGCATGGTCCGCAACGCGGTCGAATGCGCCCGCTGCGACGCCCACCTCGGCCACGTCTTCGACGACGGCCCTCCCCCCACCGGCCTGCGCTACTGCATCAACTCCGCCTCCATGCGCTTCATCAAACTCGAAAAATAAGTTTCGTTCCGCACTTGTAGGGGCGGGCTTCAGCCCCGCCCCTGCTATCTGTAGCGGCGGGTTTACCCCGCCTATGTGCTGCCATTCCCATCATCCTGCGCTACAGTTCATCGGAAACGTATCTTCTCAGTAGTAGAATCAGGCTCGGGCGGTTAGATGAAATTTCTTACGCAGAACGCTGGTGGGAATTCTCGGCTGAAGGCTGTGCTGCTGTTTGTGATGCATCAAATCATCGGGACTTGGGGCATCGCCGCGTCCGCGTATTTCTTCGCCGGCTTGTGGTTTGACCTCCTCGGTCTGCTCGGTCGGCCTTACTCGATGCGCCCGCTCCATTGGATATTGACCGAGACTCCTTTCTTTCCAATCCAAATAGCCCTGGGACTCTATTCTGGATGGTATCTGGGTCGCCGCCTCAAACATCGGTCCATGATCTTTGTTTGGCTCGTTCCAGGGCTAATCTTGGGCTACGCCGTGGTTTCTTTCCCTGCCCTCACTCTCAATTTGCCATCCTTCTTAGTTAGTTCGGGTGATCCGCTGTCGCATTACTTCGGATGGGGCTGTCAGCCGAAAAATCGTTGCCTCGACCAACTATTAGTCACGATGCCTTTTTACACTGCGACTGCCTACTCCATCGGAGCGTGGGTAGCGCAAAAAATGCCCAAGAGGCGCTTAGAGATGACCTAGTCGGAAGCGGAGTAAGCACCGTAGCAACTTTGCATTGAACGTTTCTCTCCTTCCCCACACCTGATCCCTGACCCCTGCCTTACCCATTTGACCTGTGGAAATTTCGAACATATTATCCATCTCCGCCGTCCAATACTTGGGATGGTTGTGTCCAGTTCCGGGGTGGAGCCTCTCGCGCCCGCCATCTCTTCATGGCAGTTCCGGTTTTCGGTTTTCGATTTTGCCCGGCGTGTAGCCCGCCTCTTCAGAGGCGGGGACTTTCGAATGTTTCAGGAGGAACCTCCCGTGTCCTGTCGAATCTCGCTGCGAACGCTTCTCGCTCTTGCTCTCGCTCTGCTTTTTGTCGCGCCGCTCGTTTCCGCGCAGACCAAGCTCTTGCGTTTCCCGGATGTGTACGGCGATAAAGTCGTCTTCAGCTACGCCGGCGATCTCTGGACCGCCTCCACGAATGGTGGCGCCGCTCGCCGTTTGACCGCGCATCCCGGCGTCGAATTTTTCGCGAAATTTTCTCCCGATGGAAAGTGGATCGCCTTCACCGGCCAGTACGACGGCGATGAGCAGGTCTACGTCATTCCCGCCGACGGCGGCGAGCCCAAGCAGCTCACTTTCTATCCCGCGCGCGGCCCGCTCCCCGCTCGCTGGGGCTATGACAATCAAGTCTATGGTTGGTCGCCCGACGGCAAATCCATCCTCTTCCGTTCTCTCCGCGACAGCTTCGAGCTCGGCCACAATCGTCTGTACACCGTTTCTGTGGACGGCGGCCCGGCTACTGCGCTTCCCATGCCGCAATCCGGCGCTGGCGATTTTTCTCCCGACGGAAAAAAGCTCGCCTACTCTCCGCTCTTCCGCGACTTCCGCACATGGAAGCGGTACGAAGGCGGCTGGGCGCAGGACCTTTACATTTACGATCTCGCGTCCAACAACACCACGCAAATCACCAACAATCCTCGCGCGGATCGCGACCCCATGTGGATCGGCGACAAAATCTATTTCACCTCCGACCGCGACGGCACCAACAATCTGTACCTGTACGAAACGCCTTCCAAGCAAACTCGCCAGCTCACGCACAGCAAGACCTGGGACGTCCGCTGGCCCAGCTCCGACAATCAATCGCTTATCGTCTATGAACTCGATGGCGAGCTGCACATCTTCGATACCAGGAACGCCCAGGACAAGAAAATCTCCATCACCGTTCCTGACGACGGCCTCAGCAAGCGGCCCTCGCGCGTCTCCGCCGCCAATCTGATTGAGAGCTTCGACCTCAGCCCCAAGGGTGAGCGCGCCGTCATGGTCGCGCGCGGCGACGTCTTCAGCGTGCCCATCGAAAAAGGTGCCACGCGCAATCTCACCAACTCCTCGAGCGCCCACGACAAATGGGGTACCTGGTCTCCCGACGGCCGCAAGATTGCCTTCGTTTCCGACCGCAGCGGCGAAGACGAAATCTACCTTGTCAATCAGGACGGTTCCGGCAAGCTCGAGCAGCTCACCTCCAACGGCCAGTGCATGCGCTACGCTCCCGAATGGGCGCCCGACAGCAAGCGCATCGCCTTCAGCGACAAGGACGGCAAGCTCTACATCCTCACCCTCGACGACAAAAAAATCGTCGAAATCGCCGACGAGAAGCGCGGCCAGCTCCGCGATTACACCTGGTCCGCGGACGGCGGCCATCTCGCCTTCACCATGAACAATGCCGCCTTTTTCCGCGCCGTGTACGTTTGGTCCGTCGCGGACTCCCAGGTCCGCCGCGTCACCGACGATTTCTTCAATCACTACTCTCCCGCCTGGGACCCTGACGGCAACTATCTCTATTTCCTCAGCGACCGCGATTACGCGCCGCTCATCGGCGCCAACGAATTCAATTACGCGCTCACTCGTCAGGGCAGCATTTACGCCCTCACCCTGCGCAAGGACGTGAAGCATCCCTTCCCGCCCGAAAGCGACGAAGTCACTCTCGCTCCCGAAGGTTCTGCGGAATCCAAACCCGCCGCCGCGGGCGCCCCGCCGCCTTCTCCTGCCCCGGGCGCCGCCCCGCCACCTGTAGCGGCGGGCTTTAGCCCGGCATCTCAGGAATCAAAACCGGCCGCGCCTTCCAAGGAAGAGCCCAAGAAGAAGGACTACATCAAGATTGACTTCGACGGCATCGAAGGCCGCGTCTCTCGCGTTCCGCTCGATGCCGACAACTACTTCGGCCTTGCCGCCATTAAGGGCCACATTCTCTTTGCCCGCGGCGGCTCCTTCTTCTATGGCCGTGATTCCGAAACTCAGCCTTCCCTGCGCATCTACTCCATCAAGGAGCGCAAGGAAACCACCGTCGCCGAGCGCATCGGCGGCTACGCGATTTCCGCCGACGGCTCCAAGGCCCTTGTCCGCAGCGGCCCGGAGTTCAAGCTTTACGATCTCCCCGTCCGCGGAGTGCCTGCGCCCAAGACCCTCGCCACCCGCGGCCTGATGGTGGACCGCGTCCCCGCCGAAGAATGGGCCCAGATTTTCGACGAAGTCTGGCGCCGCTATCGCGATTTCTTCTACGTGAAGAACATGCACGGCTACGACTGGAAAGCGCTCCACGACCAGTACAAGTCCCTGCTCCAGTACGTCGGCCACCGCTCGGATTTGAATTACGTCATGGGCGAAATGGTCGCCGAGCTCACTGTCTCCCACGCTTACATTTCCGGCGGCGACTGGCAGATTCCCGCTCGTCCACAGGTCGCACTCCCGGGCGCGCGTTTTGCGCTGGACTCCGCCTCCGGCCGCTACAAAATCACAAAAGTTTTCCGCGGACAGAATGAAGAGGACCGCTATCGCTCTCCGCTCACCGAAGTTGGCATGGACGTGAAGGAGGGCGAATATCTCCTCGCCGTGGATGGCGAGGAGCTGAAAGCCGGCGAAGATCCCTATCGCCTCTTCCTCAACAAAGCCGACCGCACCGTCACGCTCACCATCAATGGCAAGCCGTCTCTCGACGGCGCGCGCAAAGTCACCTATCGCCCGGTCACCACCGAAGAAAGCCTGCTCTATCTCGACTGGGTCAATACCAACCGCGAGAAAGTGGACAAGCTGACCGGAGGCCGCGTCGGCTACATGCACATTCCCGACATGGGCGCCAACGGCATCCGCGAATTCATCAAGTGGTTTTACCCGCAGATTCGCAAGGAAGGGTTCGTCATCGACGTTCGCGGCAACGGCGGCGGCAACGTTTCGCAGATGCTCATCGAGCGCCTGCGCCGCCAGTTGCTCGCCACCGGCTTCTCCCGCACCAACGAAGACACGAGCACCTATCCCGGCACCGTTTTCGTCGGCCACCTCGTCTGCCTGCTCAACGAAACCTCCGCCTCCGACGGCGACATTTTTCCCAACATGTTCAAACGCGCCGGTCTCGGCCCGCTCATCGGCAAGCGTTCGTGGGGCGGCGTCATCGGCATCACCGACCGCGGCCCGCTCATTGACGGTGGCACCGTCAACGTTCCCGAATTCGGCAACGCCGACGCCGCCGGAAAATGGGACGTCGAAAACCACGGCGTGGACCCGGACATCGTCGTCGAGAACGATCCCAAGTCGGTCATCGAAGGCCGGGACCCGCAACTCGAGCGCGGCGTCGAAGAAGTTCTCAAGCGCATGAAGGAAAATCCAAAGAAGCTTCCTTCGCGCCCCGCCGACCCCGTGAAGACCAAACCGTAGCGGGGACTTCATGCCTGCACCGTAGCGGGCGCTTTACGCCCCCGCCGTAGCGCAGCCACTCTTGCTTGTCCTCAGCAAAGCGAAGGGCTTGCCCTGAGCAGAGCGAAGGGGCTGCGCGCCGTCTGTTTCCCCCGTAGGGGCGTATGGCATACGCCCCTACGGGTTTTCCGATTTTCGAATTTCGTTTCTTCATCACTCCTGCACTATCATTAATCCTTGCCACATCCTGGAGGAACGCAAATGTCCAAATCGCTCCGCCTCATCTGCGCCCTGTTGCTCGCCGCGGCTCTGTTCACCGGCGGCTATCTGACCGCGCAAAACAAATTCGCCACGCCGCACACGATCATTCACGTTTCGCTGATTCAATGGAAAGCCGGCGTTTCCGACGCCGACAAGCAGAAAGCCCTCGACGGCGTCAAGGACCTCGCCGCCAAAATCCCCGGCATCAAGAATGTCTGGTTGAAGGTTTCCCGCATGCAGCCGCGCGATTATCACGCCGCCTTCGTCATCGAATTCGAAGACCGCGCCGCCGCCGAAGCCTACGCCGAGCATCCCGCCCACGCCGAGTGGAGCAAATTTTTCCTCTCCATCCGCGAGGCCAGCATTTCCCCGCAGATCTCCAATTAGCGTTTCGCCGTCTCCGTGGTCGCGGGCCCTTCCCTGGACGGTGTTACGGACCCTTCCCAGGTCTTCAGGAGACACCTCTCCCCGTTTTTTGTTTTTCGAATTTCGATTTTCGGCTTTTTCAGACCCAGTGGCTTCCTGTGGGCACCTGCAGGGGGAGACTTCCTCACGCGGAATCCCCGATTATCGCCCGCGATGTGCAGACACTTCGGCCATTTCAATCTCTTCGTCGATGGCCTGCTGGGCTTCTTCGGAGATCTCCACGAACTCCACTCCGATGCCCACTTCCGCCAGGCAGTAGCGCACTTCTCCTCGCGCGATCACCAGGAAGCCGGTGCGGCACAGCCGGAATTTCATCTTCAGCACCGATCCTTCCGGGAAGATCTGCGGCGTGTTGATGAACATTCCCTGCGTGGACAGGTCCGGCACGCGCAGCGGGATTTCCTGGCTATGGCCCTCGTACACCACCTCCAGGTCCCGGTAGGACATGTGCCGCCGGAAGGAACGTGCCGGCACGCTCTTCTTGATTTTTCGTGCAGCCATGTTCTTCCTTTCCCGCGGCGGGCGCCACACGCCCTCTAGTGCCGCAGCGCCTGGATCACTTTTCCCGCGATGGGCGCCAGCCCGAACAGCGCCACCCACGACAGCCACTTGATCCGCCGGTCCAGGTGCGGATTCCGTTGGATCGCGTACTCCCCCCAGCCCATCGCCGCCAGCAGCAAACTTCCCACGCAGAAGATTACTACTCGCTCTTCCGTGCGAAGCATCACGGTCAGCGCCACCACTCCCGCCACCGTTCCGGCCACCGCCGTCGCGAACGGCCACCGCTCGTAAGGTTGCCGTCCCTTCCGTTCTTCCAGCACCCGCCAACCGCTCAGTTGCGCTCTCACCTCGTTGTAGCGGTGCAACCCGGCAGGGATGTGGATCACCTTGTCCCGGTTCAGCGTCAAGACGCGCAGGCCCATGCCCGGCCATTCTTCCACCCGCAGGATTTCGCTCCGCCGGATCACCACATCCGGCCTTTGCGTCACCTTGCGGATCAGCGTCTTTTTTCCCACGATCAGTTCATACGACTCCCACCCTTGATGCAGCACCACCAGGCCGATCCCCAGCCCCGCCCCGGCCGCCGCCACAAAACAAATCACGATCAGCAGCGGGCTATCCAGGGAGAAGCTGCCCAGGTTGCTGCCCCACAGGCCGGCAATCGCCGCCGCCGCCGCCACCACCGCCGTGCCCCAGATCGCCTTCTGCTGGAACGGCAGCACTTCTTCCCGCAGCAGCCGGTATGACTTCTGCTTCTTCCGCTTTTTCCGGAAGAGGATCGCCGGGCTGCCCGGCGGAGGCGCTCCCGTTTCCACGTGGCTGCTCCCTGGCACGCCACTTTCCTGTGGCGCTCCCGGCGCGGCTTCCGCGTTCTGGTCCGGGTGGGTTCCCATGCGTGGTCCGCGCCGCTACTGCGCGCGAAACGGCGCGCTTGCGGACAGCATGGCTCCTCTCGAGGCTCTCATCGTGAAGTTCCGCACCTGCCGCAGCTCTTCCTCGATGGCCTGCTCGGCCTCCGCGGAGATCTCCACGAATTCCAACCCGATGCCCACTCCCGCCAGGCAGTACCGCACTTCTCCTCGCGCGCTCACTTCCTCGCCCGTCCCGCTCAGCCGGAACCTCACCCGCAGCACCGCTCCTTCCGGAAACTCCTGCGGCGTATTGATGAACATTCCTCGTTGGCTCAAGTCCGGCACGCGCAGTGATATTTCTTGCCCATGACCTTCGTACACAATCGTCAGGTCCCGGTACAGCGCGTACCGTTCGTGCACCCGGCTCAGCTCTCCTGCGATTGCTTTTCGGTTGGCTTTCATCGCTTACCCGTTGTTCTTGACGCTGTGCGCGTGCGCATCGTGGCTCTTTCCTCCGGACCCTTTCGGCCGCGTCCCCGTGCCGCAGTACGGACAGAATTGGAACGCCGGCGTCAGGACCTTTTCGCACTTCGCGCAGCGTTGTGTCGCCAGGTTTTCGAACGGCACCACGCGCAGCACCTCGTCCAGCGTGGTGATTCCCCTCATCACCTTGTCCAGTGCATCTTCCTGCATCAGCCGCATTCCCCCGCTCCGCGCCAGGCTGCGCATTTCGTCGTCGCGGGTCTCCGAGCGCACCGCCACGCGCACCTGTTCGTTGAAGTAGAGCAGTTCGTAGATTCCGCAGCGCCCCTTGTACCCGCTGTCGTCGCACACCTTGCAGCCCACCGCCACGGACATCGTCTCGCCGATCTCCGCGATCCCTGCCGCCACCAGTCGCGCCACGTGCTCCGACGTGATCGGCACTTCCTTTCGGCAACTGCACAGCTTCCGCACCAGCCGTTGCGCGATGATTCCGGTCACCGACGAAGACACCAGGAACGCCGGAATGTGCAGATCCAGCAGCCGCGTCACCGCCGCCACGCTGTCGTTGGTGTGCAGCGTCGAGAGCACGAAGTGCCCCGTCTGCGCTGCTTGCAGCGCGATCTCCGCCGTTTCCCGGTCGCGGATTTCCCCGATCATGATCACGTTCGGGTCCTGCCGCAGCATCGACCGCAGGCACGTGCTGAACGTCATCCCCGCCTTCGGCTTCACTTGCACCTGGTTCACGTCTTCGATCTTGTACTCGATGGGGTCTTCCACCGTGATGATGTTGATCCCCGGCGAGCGCAGCGCGTGCAGCGCCGCATACAGGGTGGTGCTCTTCCCCGATCCCGTCGGCCCGGTCACCAGCAGCATCCCTTGCGGCATCTTCAGGATCTCAGCCAGCGTCGTGGCGATGTCCTCCGCGAACCCCAGGTCCGCAAAGCCCACGCGCGCCGCGTTCGGGTCCAGCAGCCGCATCACTACTTTTTCCCCGTAGTGCGTCGGCAGCGTGGACACGCGGATGTCCATCTGCTTCGCCCCGATCTGCACCAGGAAGCGCCCGTCCTGCGGCGCTCGTCGTTCCGAAATGTCCATGTCCCCCAGGATCTTGATCCGCGACACCAGCGAGCTTTGCATCTCGTTGGGCACGTGCGCCAGTTCCCGCAGCACTCCGTCCACGCGGATGCGCACCACCGTGCCCATGGCCTGCGGCTCGATGTGGACGTCGCTGGCCTTCTTCGTCGCCGCCGCTGAGAGGATTGCCGAGAGCAGCCGCACCGCCGGCGTCCTCTCATTCCGCAGTTCCGCTTCGAACTCTTCCACCGCCTCCTGGGCCCGCTCGTTCGAGCTGGTCGAGAAGAACTGCATGTCCGCCACGTCCACTTGCTCGATGAACGGCAGTTTGCCCCGCTCCTGCTGCGCGCTGACTTGTTCCGCGGCGTCCGCCTCCGCGTAGCATTTCTCGATCGCCTGGTTGATTTCCGTCCGGAACCCGAACCGCGGCGAGATTTCCATCCCCGACATAAACCGCAATTCGTCCAGCACCGACAGGTTTTGCGGCTCGGCCATGACGACGATCAATTTGTTGGCTTCGCGCACCAGCGGCAGCGCGCAATGTTGCAGGGCGGCCGAGCGCGACACCAATTCCAGCGCCGCCGTTTCCACCGTCGCATAGCGGGAGTCCACGTAGCGGAAGTGCGTCACTTCCTCCAGCGCCGCCACCAGGTCGTCTTTGCTCACCAGAGCGCGCTCCAGCAACAGCTCGCCCAGGAGGATCGAACTGGACTCTTGCTCTTCGATCACCTTTTGCAGGTCGTCCGCGGAGATGCGTTTGTGCTCGCGCAGTACTTCGCCGAGCTTCTTGCGTTTCACCGGACGGCGTTCTCCTTGCGTCATCTCGTGGTCCGCGGCCTCATGAGCATTTCATACGTAGGCTGCCACACAGTATTCTCTGTTCCACAGTGGGTCAATGCACCGTTTCGCATCTTTCGCCTATCAGTAATTAGCTTTCCCCAGTTTCGCTCTCCGCTCGGGTTCCAGACAGCCCTTCCCGCCGTGTCGTTCTGCCCTCTGTGCTACACTACTCGCAAATGCCCGGAGAAGGAAAGGATCGCCGGCTGGATCCGCGGGTCGCCACCGAGCTGATCCGCGTCGAGTTTATCTCTCCCGTTCCGCACGTGCGCGATCTATCCATTAGCGGTCTTTTTATTCTCGATCCCCACCCGCTCCAGCGCGGCGAGACCGTCGAGCTCCGCCTCACCCTCGGCAGTGACAAGCCCATGATTGTCCGCGGCATGGTTCGCCGCATCGAGCCCGGCATCGGTATGGCTATCGAGTTCATCCACATTGATGCCGCTGGCCGGCGTCGCGTCAAGGACTTCATCTCCCACTCCGACCCCGACAAAGTCTCCGCCGGCCGTTCCGAGGTCTGATTCCGCATTTTTCACAGAAATTTGATTCCTTCGCTGCGCCTCCCGCTCCGGCGGCATGCCCCTTTTTGCCGCCGCAATTTTAAGTCCATTTTCCTCCCCGCGCCTCTTGATTTTCCTTTCCCTATTCCTTGATCCATTTCCCCTCCTTCCTCATTTCCTCGCTTTGTCATTTCGTCATTCCCATGCCATCCTCTTTCCAATCCTTCGGTCCAGAAACGCATCCGTCAAAAACCGCTTTGCAAAACTCAGCACGGCCGCCTGTCGTGTCACCGTGTACCGCGCCCGCGGCCGCTCCGCGCGCACCGCCCGCAAAATCACTCGCGCGCAGTCCATAGCGGTGTACTTCACCGAACCTGCCCGGTGAATCCCGAAACTCTTATAGAGTTTTGCGTACGGGCTGCGCTCCGCATTTTTCGCGTATTCCGACGCCAATTCGTGCGCCGTGGACTGAAATCCCGTTGGGATGTATCCGGGCTCGATGAGCACCACGTCAATTCCGAACGGCCGCACCTCCATGCGCAGCGCGTCGCTCACCGCTTCCAGCGCGAACTTGCTCGCGCTGTACGGCCCGAACATCGGAAAGGAGTATTTTCCGGCGATCGAGCTTACATTCACGATTCGCCCCCGCTTCCGTTCGCGCATCTCCGGCAGCACGCGCTGCGTCAGCCGCACTACGGCGAAGAAATTCGTCTCGAACTGTTGCCGCAAGTCCGGCATCGTAATCTCTTCCATCACCGCGTAGTAGCCCACCCCCGCGTTGTTGATGAGCACATCAATTGGTCCGGCGTTCGTGCGCATTTCGTCCAGTGCCCGCTCTACCGACGCCTCTTCGCGCACATCCATTTCCACCGTTGTCAGCGGCAGTTTTTTCTCCCGCGCCAGTTCCTCCAGCTTGGCCCGCCGCTCCGCGTTTCGGCCCGTCGCCACCACGCGAAACCCCTCCTCCGCCAGCAGCACCGCCGTCGCTTTTCCCAACCCTTCCGTCCCGCCCGTAATCAGCACTGTAGTCATCTGCTCCGCCTTCCCTGGATGCCCCCACGAGAATCTGCACCCTATCTCAATTTTATCTCCCCGGTCAAAATCTCTTTCGTTCTGTCACTTTCCTCTTTCCTCCATCCTCTCTTCCTCATTCCTCTCTTAAATCACTCAATCACAAATCACTCATTCACTCAATTTCTGTCCCCCCTTGCTTTCCTCCCCGCTTGTTCTAGAATCCTTCTGCGCGCACACTGTCCCCTGGGAAAGGACCCTGCCTTTGGATCCGTCGAATCTTCTTCCGTGGATTTACGGCCTGATGATTGGCGCCGCGGTGTGCTTTCTTTCCGGCGTCATCGCGCGTTTCATTCGCCACAAAGAAGGCACCCTCTGGTACCGCGGCACGTTGGCCCTGCTGGCTTTTGCCATGACGCTCCTTCTCCTGGCCATCTATTTCACCCTCGCAAATTCTCGATAACATGTTTCCTTTTCCTGCGTCTTATACTGCACGATGCTGTGCGCTCGTAGGACAGGCTTTCAGCCTGTCCACTGTAGTGGGGGCTTTCGCGTTTTCTGCGTCCCGACGGTTTTGGTCGGGAAGGCCCCCACCTTCCGCGCGTGGTCGCGAATTGACCTGAGGCCTGTAGGAAAAGGAGAGCTAACGATGAAACGCCTGCTGAGCAGCTTGCTGGTGACGGTCCTGCTTCTGACGGCTGCGGCGCCTATCGCGGCGGCCCGCGAGCCTTTCGTCGTCTCTTCCGCCTGGCTCGCCGAACACTTCACCGACAAGAACCTGGTCCTTCTCCAAATCGGCCTCCGCGCCGAGTACGACGCCGCGCACATCCCCGGTGCGGTCTTTCTCGACTACCCCACCAGCATCTCGACTCCGCGCGGTCAGGGCCTCGCTCTGCAAATCCCGGCCATCGAGCAATTGAAGGAAACATTCGAATCGCTCGGCGTCTCGGACACTTCGCGCATCATCGTTTACTTCGGCAAGGACTGGGTCACTCCCACCGCCCGCGTCTTCCTCACTCTCGAGTACCTCGGCCTGGGCGACCACGCTTCCATCCTCGACGGCGGCCAGCCCGTGTGGGCCGCTGAAAATCATCCGGTGACGAAAGACGTGAAACAGCCCGCGCGCGGCAGCCTCACTCCGAATCTGCACCCCCAGATCATCGCCGATATCGAATGGGTCAGCGCGCATCTGAAGGATTCCGCGGTGTCTATCGTGGACGCCCGCAACACGAAATTCTATGACGGCGATCCCGCCGGCATGACTCGCGGCGGACACCTTCCCGGCGCCGTCAGCATTCCGTTTGACTCCCTGGTCGTATCCGAAACTTCCGACAAACTGAAGGACATCGCCGCGCTCACCGATATTTTCCGCGCCGCCGGCGTCAAGCCCGGCGCCGAAGTCGTCACCTACTGTCATGTCGGCCAGCAGGCCAGCTTCGTCTATTTTGTCGCCCGCTTGCTCGGCTACAAAGCGCGCATGTACGACGGCTCGATGCAGGAGTGGACCCAGCGCTCCGATTTGCCGCTGGAATCCTCCAAGCCTGCCGTCAAGCCCGAGCCTAAGCCTTGATTCGGCCGCGGATGGTGTGCTTCGCCAATTGGCTTCTCGATTGGTGATTGAGTGATTCAGGATCTCGATCAATCGTGAGATTGCTGGTTCCGAAATCACTCAATCGCAAATCACTCAATCACCAATCTCCTCCAATCGCTCAAACTATCCGCCTGTTGAAACTGCCATTACCTCTTGCGCGTCTGCCCTAACGTTGCGTACCATCCGGCACGCGAACTGCTTTCCGCCCGCACTCATTTCGCTAGGAGAATAACGATGAACACCCGAATGGTTTCCCGTCGCGCAACGGCTGCGCTTCTCGCCGCCGTCCTGATTTTCTTTGCCGCTGCGGTCGGCCTCGCGCAATCCAAGAAACCCGCCGCGCCCGCCGCGCCCGCCGCGCAGCAAAACGACGCCGACTACACTGCCGACATCCTCAAATTCACCACCGAAAAATATTTCCTCACCGAATTAGTGGACCATCTCCCCGCCTCGGCCACCGTGCCTTCGCCCAAAAAAGTTCTCGGCTATTCCGTCGGCACGGAAGGCAAGCTCACTTACACAAAGGACATCTACCGCTACTATCGCGAGCTCGCCAAAGCCTCTCCGCGCGTGAAGGTCTGGACCGCTGGCAAATCCGAAGAGGGCCGCGAATTTCTGCTCGTCGCCGTCACCGACGAATCCAATCTCGCCCAGCTCGACAAATTCAAGCAGATCACCGCAAAACTTTCCGACCCGCGCAAAATCACGGACGCCGACGCCGCGCAGCTCGTCAAGGACGGCAAGCCCATCTACTGGGCTTCCGGCTCGATTCATTCGCCAGAGACCGGCTCGCCTGAAATGTTGATGGAGCTCGCCTATCGCCTCGCCGTCGAGGATTCGCCCTTCATTCAAAACATCCGCAAGAACGTCATTTTCCTCATCACGCCCGTCGTCGAAGTGGACGGCCGCGACCGCATGGTGGACACCTACTACTACCGCGTCGCCAATCCCGACAAGCCCGCGCCCGGCCTCATCTACTGGGGCAAGTACGTCGCCCACGACAACAACCGCGACTCCATGGCCCAGGCCCTCGAGCTGTCCAAAGTGATGATGAAGAATTTCCTCGACTGGCACCCGCAGGTTCTTCACGACCTGCACGAATCCGTGCCCTATCTCTACACCTCCACCGGCACCGGCCCGTACAACGCCTGGCTCGACCCCATCGTCATCAGCGAGTGGCAGAAGCTGTCCTACTGGGAAATCGAGCACATGACGCAGCGCGGCGTTCCCGGCGTCTGGACGCACGGTTTCTACGACGGCTGGGCCGCCAACTACATGTTTTACGTCGCCAACGGACACAATTCCATCGGCCGCTTTTACGAGACCTTCGGCAACGGCGGCGCGGACACGCGCATACGCACTCTGCCTCCCGGCAATACATCGCGCACGTGGTTCCGTCCAAATCCGCCGCTCGCGCGCGTGCGCTGGTCCATCCGCAACAATGTGAATATGCAACAGTCCGCGCTTCTTTTTGCGCTGCAATACACCGCCGACCACGGCACGGAATTTCTCGAAAATTTCTATCTGAAATCCAAGCGCAGCGTCGCCAAGGCCGCCACTGAAGGCCCCGCCGCCTGGGTCATTCCCAACGACGGCAAACGCCCCGCCCTCGCCGCCGGCCTCGCGCGCCTCATGCAGCAGCAGGGCGCGGAAGTCCACACACTCGCGAACGAAACAGAAATTCCAGATCCCAATCCTCCTGCTCGCCCTGAGCCTGCCGAACGGGCTCCCGCCGCCGGCCGCGGCGCAGGCGCGCCTGCCGCTCGCGAAGGTGCTGCACCCTCCGCCGAATCCGATCAAACTTCCCCTCGCCCTGAGCGAAGCGAAGGGGCCGGCCCGAAAACCATCAAACTTCCCGCCGGCTCCTACATCATCCGCATGGACCAGCCTTACTCCCGCATGGTGGACATGCTTCTCGACACGCAGTTCTACTCCATCAACGACCCGCGCCCCTACGACGACACCGGCTGGACCATGGGCCCGCTGCGCAACGTCAAGACTCTGCGCGTCACCGCCACCGCATTCCTGAAATTGCCCATGACTCTTCTCGCCGGCCCCGCTTCCGTCACCGGCAGCGTCTCCGGCGCCGCCACAAAATTTTTCCTCATCAACGCCAATGCCGAGCCCGGCCTGGCCACGCTCCGTTTCCGCCTCAAGGACGTCAAAATCTTCGCCGCCGAAGATGCCTTCGAAGCGGACAGCCAGAAATTCAATCCCGGCTCATTCCTGATTCCCGCCGAAGGCAATCCTTCTGACCTCCGCGCGCGCATCGATTCCGCCACCAAAGATCTCGGCCTGCGCGTCGTGGCCTCGGACGCCGACCTCAAAGTCGAGCGGCACGCCGTCGCCGTCCCGCGCATCGCGCTGCTGCACACCTGGGTCAACACGCAGAACGAAGGCTGGTACCGCCTCATGTTTGAAGAGGCCCAGGTTCCCTACGAATACATCTCCGACGCCGTCGTGCGCTCCACGCCCAATCTCAAATCGAAGTTCGACGTCATTCTTTTTCCGCCGGTCACTTCCAGCCTCAGCACGCTCATCAACGGCGTTAGGAAACGCACGCTCGCCGACGGCTCTGATTTCGGCGGCCCCATTCCGTGGAAAAATTCTTCGCTCACGCCCAATCTCACCACCGCTGACGGCAAGCCCGATTCCACTGACGACATGCGCGGCGGTCTGGGCTTCGAAGGCCTCGCCAACCTGAAAAAATTCATCGAGGACGGCGGCGTCTTCATTCCCATTTCCGCCGGCGCTTCTCTGCCCATCGAGCTCGGCATCACCGAAGGCGTGAGCATCGCCGCCACGCCGCTGTTGCAGGCCCGCGGCTCCATCGTCAACGCCACCGTCGAAGACAAGCGCAGCCCCATCGCCTATGGCTACGACGATAGCGTCGCGCTCTACTTCAACCAGTCGCCCGTGTTCCGCGTTTCTCTCGGCGCGGGCGGCGGTGGAGGAGGCGGTGGAGGCGGAGCGCCCGGTGACGTCGGCGGCGCGCGTACCTCCGGCCGTGGCTCCGCCACCGACCCGGACATCGTGCAGGCACGCCCGTTCACCGCCGCCGAGCCCGAGCCGCGCCGTTCCCGCGCGCAGCAGGAGTTGTACATCGATCCCGACATTCGCGACCTCGTCCGCGCCACGCTTCCGCCGATGCGTATGTGGCCTCGCGTCGTCCTTCGTTTTGCGGAAGAAAGAAACCTCTGGGTCAGCGGCATGATGGCCGGCGGCGCGGAGATGGCCCAGTCGCCCGCGGTGATTGATTCGCCGCTGGGCCGCGGCCACGTCATTTATTTCGCCAACAATCCCATGTGGCGCCACGAAACGCAGGGCAGCTTCATGCTCGTTCTCAACGCCGCTTTGCATTTTGATAACTTGCACGTCGGACGTCGCGCTCCCGGTGGCTCTGGCTCCGGCCCGCGCCCCTCCGACGATTTCAATCTGAATCTTCAGTTTTTCTTTTGATTCATTTCGTTCTTCGTAGGGGCGTATGGAATACGCCCCTGCGCGATTTCTTTCCTGAGGGCGTCTCAGTGCGCTTTCGTAGGACAGGCTTTCAGCCTGTCCGGCACCCAAATCATGCCCGGCACCTGTAGCGGCGGGCTTCAGCCCGGCCATCGCTGCTTTGCTTGGTCACTGCATCATGAACTGCCGCAGTGGTATGCTTCGCTTGAGCTGTGCCATCGAGCAAAATGCCGGCAGGAACGGCGGCCCACATGCCCAAAAAGCCATGACGCATGAGAGCAGACGGGCGGAACTGAACCATGCAATTCGCTTCGCGGGCAAGGTCCTTTTGGTTTTGGCTGGGATTATTGCGGCATTTTGGATACTTGGAAGAGCGTTTACATTTTCGCGATGGGCTGGATATCTGCATATCGGTCTCTTTATGATCCCAATCTACGTGACCGCTCATCGTTGGGTAGCGGGACTTCCTGCTCTCCTCATTTTTGGCGTTTTCAGTTCATTCGTCGCATTGACATCCGGTCATGCTCCGACAAATCCGCAGAAGCCATTTTCCGTGGGACTCGCTTGCTTACTTCTGGGGTACCAGGCGATGGGCTGCATAGCCTATCGCTACTACGATGAAGCACATTTTTCTGTTGTGGACCGAATTGCCTTGCTCATATATCTGTTCTGTCTGTTTTGGCCAGGGTTTACCCTAGGCGCCAATCTTGGCGTTGTCACACCCGTCATCGCTTGGTCAATGACCATTGGAATGGCTGCGCTCGGTGTTTCATTTGCAATTCATCACAAGCGACGTGGGAAAAAGCTTTTTGGCGCTTAGAAATGAATCCGCAGAGCGGGGCGGGTGGCCCACCTTCGCGGCGCATCGAAAATCTCTTGAGGGTGCCCCATCCCTTCAGCGTCTTGTGCTGAAAGGGTGGGAGTCCTGCAAAAACTCGGGCAGGAGACGAACTGCTTGGGGGTCTGCGGGACAAAGCCAGATTCGCTTGTTGAATCCTCTACTGATCCACCGGTCTACTCCAAGTCCCTAATCTTGCCGGTTTGGACGCGTTAGACGAGAAATTGTAAACTGGCAGTGCGTGGTGTATCGTGACCGGTCAACTCAGCAAGGAGAACAGCATGCTCAACCGCAAATCTCTCATTCCCGCTGTCGTCGCGCCTCTCGTCGTCGGATTGCTCGGGCTGATGAATCTCATGAGTCGGCCTAGATTCGCGAGTTTTCACAGCGTGGACGTGGTGCAACTCCTTGCTTCCGGTATGTGCTTCGGCGTGGCACTGGCTATGCTGATTGCCCAGCTGCGTGGACCTCGCAACTCCTGACAAGTCGGATAATCTGCGGCAGGTGACCCACTCATCATCGCGCCGTCCGCAATCAATTCGAAGCCAACTGAAAAAATCTACTGCCCTTGCCACACCGGACTGGCCAACTCGATCCGCCAGCTCGGTCCGCCCATAAACAGCGGCCCTTCCAGCTTGACGAATGCCGGAGCCTCGCCGCCAATAATCCACGCGTGGGAGTCCTGCGGCTGCTTGCCCATGATGGGCGCAAGGAATCCGGCGATGCCTCCGATATCCACGTGGATCAGATACTGCGTCGCTTTGCGGCTGGACCCGCCGGCCATGAATTGCGCCTCGCCTTCGGGAGAGATCACCAACTTCACCAGTCGCGGCTTGGGTGTGGCCGCCACATACGACACAGTCGTCTGCTTCGCGCCGGGTGGTATGTTTTTCAGCAGGACGGGAAGCATTCCGTTGGCGAGATCCGCCGGCAGCTTCAGCCGTTCGCTCTCCACTTTTTCTTTGCCGTCTTCGTCCGTGTAGCGGACCGTGGCCTGGCCGGTGGAGCTTTCAATCTTCACTTCCATCGGTACTTTGAATGCCGGACCCTTTTGCACCAGGCGGTAGCTCAGAAGCCGGAAGCTTTGTCTCTGAGAAAAAATTACGATTTCCTCGTGCAGCGAGCCATCCTTGAAATGCAGAGCCAGCTTGCTCGTCACGCGCTCGCCACGGGCCAACTGTTCCAGCTCCCCCTGGGCCAGCAAGCTGCCGTCCAGCGACCGCAGCACAAGAAATCCGCGGGCCAGGCCCTCCGTCTGTCGCACCGTCACGGGCGTCTGCGCCAGCACGGCGGGAGTGAGCAGCACAGTCCACGTCAGCACCGCGCCAAGCATGGTGAACCGGAAATATTTTGCCATCCGAATATCATACACTCCGGTCCTCGCCGCCGCCGATTTCAATCTCAGCTTCTTTTTCTTTTGATTCAATCTTTCGTAGGGGCGTATGGAATACGCCCCTGCGCGATTTCTTTCCTGAGGGCGTCTCAGTGCGCATTCGTGGGACAGGCTCCCGATGCCTCGGGACAGCCTGTCCGGCACAATGTTCGATCCTTGGCGGCGAATGTAGGGGCGCTCCCGAATCCTCGGGATTGCTGCGCCCGCGTACCGCTGGCTGCTAGCACCTAGCCTCAGAGAGCTTCCGCCTCGAGTGGTCTTGATGTTGCTCTCCATCCCTCATCTGCCGGGCGTTCGCGCCCGGCAAAAAGATTCCGGCTGTTTCGTTTCCCGTTTTCTATTTTCTCTTTTCTGTTTCTCTCCCACCGCACTTTTCTACTTCACCGGCACTTGAGCCGCGCGCCTTTTCATGGAGTGCGGTGGCTTGACACCGCTTTGTTTCGGCGCTGCTTGCCTGCCCTGCCCGCCCTGAGCTTGTCGAAGGGAGCCTGCCGAATGGGCTGCGCCCGCGTACCGCCGGCTGCTAGCAACCGGCCATAAAGAGCTTCCGCATCGGGTGCTCTAGATGTTGCCTGCCTAATCCCATGTGCCGGGCGTTCGCACCCGGCCAGAACGAATCCGGCGCTGTCGTTTCCCATTTTCTTTTTTCTCTTTTCGTTTCGTTGCAGGGGCGCCTCGGCCCGCATTCGTGGGACAGGCTTTCAGCCTGTCCGGCACAATGTCCGATACTTGGCGGCGAATGTAGGGGTGCTGCTTGCCTGCCCTGCCCGCCCTGAGCTTGTCGAAGGGAGCTTGCCGAACAGGCTGCGCCTGCGTACTGCCGGCTGCTAGCAACCGGCCACAAAGGGCTTTCGCCTTGAGTGGTCATAATGTTGCTCTCCTAACCTCATGTGCCGGGCGTTCGCACCCGGCTGATTCTCCAATTCAATGGAATTACCGAAGGCGGGTATCTAAAACAAAAGCCCGAACTCTCAGTGGCGGGTTCGACAGCGCGGCTGCTTGGCTGTCGAATTTGATTCGCGCTTCGTCAAGACTGTAATCGGGGGAATCTTTCTTCCTATATTCATCGGCCCATGCGTCGCACAGAAACCAGCCGATAACGTAGAGTCCAAAAGGGCTCTCGTTGCGTTTGAGGTAGCGGCCGACAAGCTGCGTTTCCATTGCTTTTTCTAGGTCCCGGTTCCAACAACCCTTCACTTCTACCACGGCGGAAACAGTATCAATTCCTTGCGAGCCTGGCCGTTGAGAAATTGCATCCAAATGGATGTCTGTTTCCTCTCCGCGACGAATCTCCACTTCCCTATTCGCGATGACTCCACGCTGCTTAAGGTCCTCACCTAGATGCACCTTGATTTCGTCCGAGAGGCGCCCTTCATCCTTGGGGGTAAAGTTTGGCTTCTCGTTCCAAAGGCGATGCACGACGGAAGTCTCACCATGGAGTTCGGCTTGAAAACGTTCAAGCGATTCAACAATGACAGCCAGAAGGTCGTCTCCGCTCTGAATAAATCTCTTATCTGCGTTCTCGGCAAGTTTCAGCAGCTCGCTGACCATCGGTGGGTCCCATGTGCGCTGAAGCATCAAGTTCCGCGCTCGGAGAATTTCCCATTTTAGCCACGATAATTCAGGTAGCGTCCTAGCAATTCTCTTAAGTTCGTGAATAGCACCAATGGACGCTTTAGAAACGATGTGGCTGAGAAGACCGTCTCGAAAATCGACTGCACTGTCCACCGGAGATATGCAACCGGACTTCAACCGATCCCCCTCGCGGTACGGATATTGCCTTGTCATCCAGACGTAGAGGTCTGCAAGATCTTCTACCTGAATGCGTAAGTAGAGACTCATGTGATGATTGTATGAAGCGCTTTCAATCAGTTCTCGCCCAAATTTCGAATCAGATAAGATCGCTGGACCTACCACCGGCCAACCGGAGTCTTCGGCATTCGTCATTAGCCCCTCCGCCGCGACTCTCGCCTTTTCTCGTTGAGTGCCTTCGCTCGCAATGGGCAAAGCCAGTAGAGATCTGGCATAAGAATCCGCTGGCACATGTTTGCGCTGGAGCAATCGTTCAAGTAGCGAAGCTAGAGAATTTGGATTTAGCCCAGGATCTTGCGCCTTTTCGAACAGAAAAGAATCCAAGCGCGAATCCATACAGCCTTCCACCGTACTCAGACAGAAGAGTCCAGCTCCCTTCTTGTTCTCTTTTTCGATCAAGGAATCAAGTACGTCCAGGGCGGCTTCAGGAGCATTCAAGTACACCATCTCAACAAGCCCGCTTCTGTGTGCTCCCTCATCGGAAAACACGGGGAATCCCACAATTGGCGGGGCCCAATTCTTCCAATCTGTGGCCGACAGACCCTTCAAGAAATCCGGTGCCACTTTCCACAGCAGAGTCATGACGCGCAACGTCGCAACATGCCCCAAATTGAAGGTATCTAAATCGACCCAGCCCTCGGGATCAATTTTCAAATTCTTGGCAAGCCCCTTAGCAGCTTCAACGACCTTGTTTTGCGTCAGAGCATCACACACGGCCCAACCCGGAAGTTGTGTCAAGTCGGAATCGAATTCCTTTGAACGTGACCCATCTGAATCAATTGTGAGAGCCCAATGAAGATTCCACCACGCCTCAAAATTGCCTTTCACAGCTTCGCTTAGAAACTCAGTGATTCTTCCCGCAAATCGCTGAGCCGCCGCTTTTTCAGTCAGAACTTCTTTCTTCCAGTCGTTCTCCATCCTCCACAATTCCTTCATACGCTCTGCGCTCGGTGAACCAAGTTCCACGGGCTCAAAAAGAGTTCCTAGTTCTCGGGAGATTGCCGAAACGTCTTGACATGCCCGATAAACACAATCTGCCGTTTCCGAAACATCGTATTGGAAATTAAAACTGATAAGCTTTACGAGAAGGGAGAAGCGGACGCTGTCCCTTTCTGTGAGAAGTTTCTCCACTAGCCAGGGAACATCTTCCGGCAGGACCAATCGAGTTTGAGTGGAACACAACGCGAAAGCATCATCCTCACGTATGTCTGGCATGGCTAGGATTGACTGAACAATTCTTCGACGACGTGCCGGCTCCCCATGGAGATCCTCTCTGAAGGCCTTGTTCGCTGACGGACCGGTGCTACCGGAATCACTGACAATTTCATCATGCTGCCTCAAACGAAGTAAACTGGCGCGCGCGAATACATCCAAGACACCAGGCGCATCTAGGCTCTTCCAAGCCTTGCAAAAGATCGAATCAATTGTGTGTTCGAACGAATACGAAATCTGATGTCGCGGGCCAAGTGTGGCTACGTACTGAAGCGCATCAGGCAGATCGCCTGCGCTTAGTCCATCAGCTAATCCAGAACTAAGGAACATTCGATAGAGACCGACGAAATTCTGTCTTTGAGGATGCGACAGGCTTTCAAAGAGTTCTTTTCCACTCAAAAGGCCAGGCCAAAGTGCGCGCAATGCTATTCCCCTCAACTCATCGTTTGGATCCGGCCCGGCTTCTCCTTTCGCCAGTGGTTTGAGCTTCAGCTTGGTTGCTTGATCGCCAGCCTCTAAAACTGAAAGCGCTGCATGTGTCCGGACGGTTTCTGGTTCGTCTGGGTCAAGCGCGATTCGCACTAAATCATCTAGTAGGTCTCGACATTGACACTTCCCGGCGATCTCTGCAGCTGCACGGCGCACAAGCCAGCCTTTGTGTCGATCCACAAGGAATGGACGCAGCTGCATCGCAAGTCCGGGGTGCGAGAGCTTTTTGAATTCCCGGGTCGCTGAAAAACTGTCGAACATTTCTTCTGCTTCCAAAGCTTGAAGCAAGGCTCCAACCAGCGCTGCGTGATTTTCGGATGAGGCAGCCGCTACGTCACTGCGCAACAGTATTTCGGGGTCAGACATGACAATCTCGCGGAATACTCCTGGCACGAGAGACGCAATCCACGCTGCACTTTCAGCCAACTGTGGTACGACCTTGTCTCCTTGTTCCGCGGGATGAAAGATCAAATTTCTAATCTGTTGAATTGACATAAAGTGGTCTACTACAAACTGTGCAGCAAGAAATTCCGCATAGGTTTGGTGAGCGAACCCAATGCGATCCGCGCCGCGCCCTGCAAATAGCGCTGTGCCGAGTGCGTCCAAAAGTGAATCGTTATCAATGGCGACGTGACCCTTGCCCACGGGTTCAAGCCCGCCACGGAGATCCCCTAGAGATAGGTCTGTCTCATCGTGCCCACCGGATTCTTGAGAAAGAGAGACAGCTGCCCGGTTGCAAAAAAGCGTTATGGCTGCAATGCGGCTCGCAACCGCCAGTCTCGCTTCCGAAGAAAGTTTTCCGAAATCATTCGCTTCCCGGCGAAGCGGGTTCGACTCTTCGCAGAGGCACAGACACCCCTGGTAGTAGAGTTCAGCTTGCCGACGAGGCAGGTGTCCATCTCGAAGAAAAAGATTGAGCAGAAAATTAAGTGTGACTGGTTTTGCCGCAAACGGAACGGCAGTTTTCAGCTGAATCTCATCGAGAAAATCGTGTGGACTAATATTGCTCCCTCGCGCAGCCTCTTCGACATCCACACGGCGAAGCGGCGCTAAGGTGTAAATGCCGAATGCATCATCACCAAATAGCAGTCTTAGCTCGCCTTCAGAGCTTTCTGGCCACTCAGCCGTCCTGCAGGTAATTCGCAGCCAGAGTCTGTCCGTTGGCAGCTTTTTGATCTCTCTTAACAATAGGGGGGCCAAAGCGCGAATTTGGAGAAGCCCTTCATCCGTACTGTCAAGAAACAGATTCAATTTGTTGTTGGAAGTCGTCCATTCTCGAATTTCGGCGGATTCAAAAATATCTTGGCTAAGTTGGTAATCACTTCCGTAATCGCGCAGATTCTTTTCAAGAAGAATTCCGTCTTCCGAATCAATTCGTGCTCGAATACCCTCAACTTCAGAACGCATGGCGTACGTTTTGCCGATGCCTGGCTCGCCAAGAAGTATTAGGCACCTTTTTTGAGCGATTTGAGAGAAGCTGAATACATTTGGCTTCTGGTAAGAATGCATCGATTCTGGATCGGTGAGAAAACCACCATTCTCTAAATCGGGTGAGACCTCACGCGGGCACCAGAAACGCTTCCAGTTGTAGAGAGTGTCTGCCAATGTTTTCCAACTTAGGATACATCCCCCCAACTGGGGTAGGCGAGTATTAACTTGTAATATCACAGCTGAGTGGCTGAATTGGACGCTTGGAACGAACTTTGGCTCGGAACGCATTGCCTTCTGTGTAAGGTGCCCCACGTTCATGACCCCCTTGTTGAGATTTGCACAGACATTGAAAACTTTGTTTTTCGGGGGGCTTGACGTTCTCCTGAATCGTGTCTATACTCTTTGTCTGGCTGTGGGCAGTTCTTCTCTGGGGAGTTGTCGACCAGCCTTCGGTGGTCCGTAGCACAAGTTACGGAGTGAGGTTGAATACGAGCACCGGTTAGAAAGATGTCGAGCAACGAGTTTCTTCGCCATCGTGTGGCGAAGGTGCCCGGCGCTCGACGCCGGGTTTTTTATTGTCTGCCAGCTTTTGGCGGGCGTCCCGATGGAATCGGGAGCACAGTTCTTTGACAACTGAATAGGCTGGCAAACACATCGTCCCGATGTTCGGGGCTTTGTGTAGCTGCAATATTTGCTCGAGTAGAGCAATGTGAATGACGGCGAACAAGCTCGGCGCTCTTTCCGTCGTGAGACGCGAAGACGTGCTGGGTAAGTTTTATGGTTAAGCTACTAAGAGCGTACGGTGGATGCCTTGGCGCCAACAGGCGATGAAGGACGTGGCAAGCTGCGAAAAGCTTCGGGGAGCCGCAAGCAGGCTTTGATCCGGAGATGTCCGAATGGGGAAACCCAACGCGATGAACTCGCGTTACGGCCCGCTGAATATATAGGCGGGTGCGAGCTAACCCAGGGAAGTGAACCATCTCAGTACCTGGTGGAAAATAAATCAACCGAGATTCCGAGAGTAGCGGCGAGCGAAATCGGAACAGCCCAAACCTCTGTGCTTGCACAGGGGGGTTGTAGGACCGCGTGAGTAGAGTTACCAATCCGACCTTTAGGTGAACCCGCTGGAAAGCGGGGCCACAGAATGTGATAGCCATGTAACCGAAAGAGGATCGGACTCGAAGCGGTATCCTGAGTACTACGGGACACGTGTAATCCCGTGGGAAACTGGGGAGACCACTCTCCAAGGCTAAATACTCGTTGGCGACCGATAGTGAACTAGTACCGTGAGGGAAAGGCGAAAAGAACCCCTGCGAGGGGAGTGAAATAGAACCTGAAACCGTATGCTTACAAGCAGTCGAAGGGCTATGGTCCAGTCGCAAGACTGGATTACGCCTGACGGCGTGCCTCTTGCTTAATGAGCCGGCTAGTTATTCTCACAGGCGAGGTTAAGCGCAAGCGAGCCGTAGCGAAAGCGAGTCCGAATAGGGCGTTCAGTCTGTGGGTATAGACGCGAAGCGGGATGATCTACCCTTGGCCAGGTTGAAGGTCGCTTAACCGCGACTGGAGGACCGAACCGGTGTTGGTTGAAAACAGCTCGGATGAGCTGAGGGTAGGGGTGAAAGGCTAATCAAATTCCGTGATAGCTCGTTCTCCCCGAAATGCCTTTAGGGGCAGCCTTGTGTGATTCGCCACGGTGGTAGAGCTCTGGAAGGGCTAGGGACCAACCCAGGTTACCGACTCCTACCAAACTTCGAATGCCGTGGACGACAGCACGGGA
>Ga0209726_10001006_pt1 | contig 48314 bp, 29 predicted proteins | sample Subgrocontami54m_FD_187453 | JGI IMG/M metagenome (GOLD analysis project Ga0209726, IMG submission 187453) | Subsurface groundwater microbial communities from S. Glens Falls, New York, USA - GMW46 contaminated, 5.4 m (SPAdes) (version 3) | ecosystem: Environmental > Aquatic > Deep subsurface >...
CGCATAAATGAACCTAACTAAAAGTTAGCTTCATTACAAATGCGCTTATTGAAAGAATTTGCTCAACACGCCATAAATTAAAGCATCTTTTGACAGCAGAGTAACTTTTTCACGCAGGATTTAAGTATCAAACACATGTACTCTTCAGGAGTTTCAGAGGAAGCTGTACAAGAGGGCGAAAGCCGAGCCGAAGTTCAGATTCTACAGTCTGTATGATAAAACCTATCGTATGGATGTGTTGACGGAAGCCTATCGCAAGGTGAACGCCAACGGAGGAACGAGCGGGATAGATGGAGAGACGTTTGAGCAGATAGAAGAAAGAGGTCTCGATGTCTATCTGGCCGAGCTTCAGCTTGAGATGAAAGAGCAACGCTATACACCACAGCCAGTACGGCGAGTATATATCCCGAAAGCGAACGGGAAGGAACGGCCGTTGGGCATACCGACCGTTCGCGACCGCATCGTGCAGACAGCGTTTTTGTTGGTGCTGGAACCGATCTTCGAGGCAGACTTCAACAGCCGGGCAGGGTTCAACAATCGTCTGGACTGCCTCAGACACAGAGGTAGTAGCAATTATCAGTGTAAGGGTCTTTGACAACAGTGGCGGATCCGATGAGAAGGCTTTATCTCTATCTGTGTACAAGAATTCTCCTCTCCGAATTCTTATAGATGCTTCCCATGATGGTGGAGTATGGTGGTACCCTCAGTCAAGCGCATCAGATTTTTCGTCATCTACCCCTCACCAGGGTAAAGAACTTGCAGATTTCATCAGAGGTCGGGGCTTCCAGGTCGACGAACTACCACGAGGTACAACGATCACTGATTCCCTTCTTAGTCAATATGACAAAGTCATCAGAGCCGGATATTTCTTTCATTACTCTGAACCTGAGCTTGCCGCTTACGACGCATTTCTTCAAAGACGCACTTCTCTTTTTCTGATCTCAGAATTCCAACGAGTGGGTCAATCGGATGGATTGGCTGAACGTTTGGGTATACATTTTGCCGGCGCTGCGGTCTTCAATGCCTCTGGCAATTCTTCCATTGAAATCCTGGGATGGCTATCTGACACCGACTACGTTGACTTGAATGACAATGGAAGACAAGATGCTGACGAACCGACAGGAGCACCGGTAATGGGAACTCTACATCATTCTCATGCCAGGATTTTTTTCTTAGGTGAGATTAACGGACTTGAAGGCATACCCCAACCCTTTGTTACTAACCTGGTCGGATGGCTGTTTGATTGGAGATGATGAGTATATGAGATTTTGCGTATAGGAGACGATGAGTATATGAGAAAAGGCTGCGTGTTCTCCACATCTCCCAATCTCAATATCTCACGTACCCCCAATCTCAATATCTCCTATACTCCCAATCTCATCATCTCATATACTCATAATTGTTTTTGGGATTGGAATTCTTTACGTTCTCCTAAGATACTGCTTCCCTGCTTTGCCGGTTGAACCAGAATAGGATCTCAAAACATCCCCACAGGAACGTATTCACGAACGATGGCAGGAATAACCGCATTCATCCGTTATCAGTCAAGACCGCCATTACTCGACGAGCTTCTCAGGAAGGCACTTTGGGCGTCATATCCTCTGCCTGATTTAAAAAGTGTGACTGCACCGACAAACTGTCCTGAGGTCGCACTCGGCGGGACCTATCCCAAGCACTTCCACAGAGAAGCCGAAGCATTCAAACTTGGCAACACAGCTCTTCTCTTCTACGGAGAGCTGTACAATGACCTTCATGGAAAAAATGAGGCGGAGTTTACACTCCAGAGAATGTCGCGCGACGGGCTCAGTTCCCTCGGGGTGCTCAACGGCCCGTTTGTGTTGTTCACGTGGGACGACATCGCTGCGGAACTCACCGTCATCACCGATCGTTTGGGGCGATTCCCGGTTTTCTATTGTGAGTTCGCAAACACCACCGTTGTCACCACTGATCTCCACAGCCTTTTCAACGCTGGCATCATTGCTCCCGCTCTTCACGAAGAGAGTATCATCGATTTTCTCACCATCGGATTTCCGCTCGGTGAGCAATCACTCTTCCGCGGAGTGAAGCGTGTGTGCGGCGGCGAGGTGTTGAAAATTTCAAGGACGGGAATCACACGGGACACGTACTGGGAACACCGTTACACGAATACGCTGGACGACGTCGACGCTCTGGTCGATAGCTTCCAGTTTTGCGTTGACCGTGCAGTCCGTCGATCCGGCAACGCCGCTGTGACACTGAGCGGTGGATGGGACTCAAGGGCAACATGTTCGATCGTACCCAAAGTGAATTCCCCCGTGTGTACAGTCACGTATGGTGTCAAGGAAAGCACGGATGCCGAAGTTGCTCATCTCGTTGCGGAGACATTACACATCCCACATCTTCTCATAACTCCGGAGAAGAAATTTTTTGACTCCTTTTCCGATTGGGCGCAGAAAGTCATCAGTCTCTCCAATGGTCACGCAACAATCGATCTCGCATTTCAGACCTACATTTATGAGCGTCTGAGCGAACAATTTCCCGCCGTGCTCGATAGCGCAGGGTGTGAATTCCGTCGCGGCATCCGTGCCCGTCTGGCCGCCAGGCATGCAAAATGCACCGAGGATATTTCAACATTCCTGACCACAATGTATGCGACAGGTATCTGGAATGACTCAATCATCAATACCGACTTCTATCGCAGCTATTCTTCCGCAACGAGGAGGAAGCTTGTCAACTGGCTTGATGCCTCTCCGGCGACTACCTTCGAGGAACAGATCGATGTCTTCTTAACGCGAGAGCTCTGGGCTCATCACTACGCCCACGGCTATCCTCTGCAAACGAACATCATCGCATGCCAGATGCCGTTCAGCGATAACGAGTTCTACGATCTCTTCCTCCAAGCTGTCCCCGATATTCGCTGGACACACAGGTTCCATGAGGCAGTCATTCGCCGATTTGCTCCACGTCTTGAACGGATCCCAATTTCGTACGGGTCCTGCAGGGTGCCGTATGGTGAGTCGATGAGACGTTATCTGCCGGTTCTTTACCATGTGGCGCTTTCGCGTCTCGCATCCACGAAACCCTTGTTCTGGCTCGGCTGGCTCGACAATTACAAACCGTTCCGCCCGTATCATCGGTGGTACAGCGATCAGCTCGAAACCTATGTCGCAGACATGCTCTGCTCAACGACGGCACGCGGATATCTCAATACCGGGGGAATAAGCGGACTATTGAAAGCACAGAAACATGAGCTGCATGATGACTCACATCGTATCAGCATCCTGCTCACGTTTGTTCATCTCCTGGAATACACGCGGAGTTTTCAACAAGGTGCACCGGTGACGGATTCCACCGATCAGTTTTGACCTGTGCACGTTTGATCTGCGGGCTCTCAACTCCGTGCCTCCATTTCCCGTCCGGGAAGAGGGTGTTTGAATCATGTGAGTAATAAACTTGCGACATGAACATTTGCGGTGATTTACCCTCTCCCCCGTACCCCCTCTCCCGTCCCGGGAGAGGGGGACTCAGTGATACCAGAGTAAGGGGAGAGGGTGCTTGAATCATGTGAGTAATATTCAACATCTCATACTCACTATTACTCCCCCCAAGTGTCCCCGCTCATACCTTCCTTGATCCGAAAAGTTGGTTGAATTATGTTTTTGTATGGTCGAATCGTCCCCAAAAATGAAGAACATGCAGAAGATTCTTGGATTTGCAGCATTGGTTTTATTGTTTGTCAACGTTTCTTGGTCAACAACGTAACTCGTCGGCCCAAGCCGGCCATACCAGACGCTCCAGCAAGTCGCTTCTGAAACCCGGCGATACCGTCCTCGTCGATGGCGATCAAACCTATTCCGGCGGAAATACTTGTTTAAAGCGTCGTCATGGCGTCCCGTTCGGGGTTTGAATTCCAGGCACGTACATCAGTGGCTCATAAGCATGACAATCCACTTGAATCTCGGTCCGGCCTTTCGTATTCTTACCCACGGTATCGTGATCGAGTCCCAATGCCTGAACTTCCCGACATCACAATCTATATTGAAAGCCTTGAGTCCCGCATTGCGGATCAGCGATTAGAGAAAATCCGTATCGCCAGCCCCTTTCTCCTTCGAAGCTTCGATCCGCCAATCGATGAAGCAGAAGACAAACAAGTTCTCCGTCTCCACAGGATCGGAAAGCAGCTGGTTTGGCAACTCGAACATGAGCTGTTCCTCGTTTTCCATCTGATGATCGCCGGCAGATTTCACTGGAAATCGAGGGGTGCAAAAATCGGTGGAAAGTTCAACCTTGCCGCGTTCGACTTTCCGAACGGCACACTCCTGATGACGGAAGCAAGCACGAAAAAACGCGCTTCACTCCATCTTGTTAAAGGAGAATCTTCACTTGCCGGATTCGATCGCGGCGGACTGGAAGTACTCGATGCATCCATTGAACAGTTCCGGGAGGCACTTGTCAAAGAGAACCATACCCTCAAACGAACGCTCACCGATCCGCGGCTCTTCAGCGCAATCGGCAACGCCTATTCCGATGAAATACTCCATCGCGCACGACTTTCTCCTGTCCGGCTGTCGCAAAAAATCAGCGATCAGGAGATCACTCGCCTTTATGCGGCAACACAGGAAACACTGCGAGAATGGATCGGGAGACTCCGAACTCAGACAGCAAGTTCATTTCCCGAGAAAGTCACTGCATTCCGGCCCGAGATGGCAGTCCATGGAAAATTCAAACAACCGTGCCCTGCATGCGGCACGACAGTGCAGCGGATCGTCTATGCCGAGAATGAATGCAACTACTGTCCTCGCTGCCAGACGGAGGGTAAGATTCTTGCCGATCGTTCCCTGTCGCGTCTGCTCAAAGGTGACTGGCCGAAAACCATCGAAGAGCTCGAAGGAAATCCAGCGCTGAACAAATCCGTTCGCTCTTCCGGTCCGACGCGCTGTTGAGGTAGTGTATCAATTTAAGAAAAACATTTTGGTGGGACAGCCATTCTTGCCTGTCAGACAGGAATGTCTGACCTACCGAGAACCAAACCGATACATCACCGCCGTTGAAGCTGTCATGGATTTTGCATACCTTGAACAGATGAAAAAACTACAGTCGAGGAAACAACTCATGAAATTCTTCTGCATACTCATCTCGATTGGCACAATCGTATTTTGTGCCGACCTCCTCGCGCAACGGACGGCTGAAACCAGGCCTCTCCCAGTCTTCACTCGCGTCGATACTGTCCGCGGCATGCTCACACCGGAACGGCGGTGCTACGATGTGCGATTCTATCATCTCGATGTGCGCATCGACCCGGCGCAGCGCTCCATCAGCGGCTCGAACACAATCGAATTCACGGTTGATTCGGCGTTCGATCGGATGCAGATCGACTTGTTTGCCAATCTACGAATCGACAGCATCGTCCTCGACGGTGCGGGTCGAAGACTCCTCGACGAGTCGAGTCGTCGACCCATGGGTCTATCGACCCGTAGGGTCGTAGACGACTCGTCGAGCGGCACACTCCGCTATACGCGCGACTCAAATGCTTTCTTTGTCATGCTTCCAGGTATCCTTGCGAAAGGATCGACCCACAGCTTGAAAGTCTCATATTCAGGAAACCCCATCGTTGCCAACAACCCACCGTGGCAAGGTGGATTCACATGGAAGAACGATTCCTCTGGAAACCCCTGGGCGGTCGTCACATGCCAGGTGACCGGTGCAAGCTGCTGGTGGCCCAATAAAGATCACCAGTCGGATGAGCCGGACAGCATGTCCATCAGCGTGACGGTTCCTCCCGGTCTGGAGGATGTCTCAAACGGACGTCTGCGCGCTGTCACGAAACTTTCCGACGGCTGGACGCGCTACGACTGGTTCGTCAGCTATCCCATCAATAACTACAACGTGACGGTCAATGTCGGCAAGTTCGCCCATTTCTCGGATGTTTATAGCGACGGCGACGAACATCTCACGCTCGATTATTATGTCCAACCAGGACATCTCGAACGAGCAAAAGAGCAGTTCAAGCAGGCGAAGACCATGCTCAAGTCGTTCGAGAAGTATTTTGGACCTTATCCTTTCATCAGAGACGGCTACAAGTTGATTGAATCTCCGCACAATGGCATGGAACACCAGAGCGCAGTCGCGTACGGCAACCGTTTCCTCGGCGGATATGTCGGCCGGTCGTCTTCTCCTGTCGGAATGAAATTTGATTTCATCATCGTCCACGAGAGCGCGCATGAGTGGTGGGGAAACAGCGTGACCTCCAAAGACGTCGCCGATATGTGGATTCATGAAGGTTTCGGTGCGTATTCGGAAGCCCTGTTTGTCGAGGATCAATTCGGCCGCGAGGATGCGCTCAATTATATCAACGCGAAGAAGCAAAACGTCCGGAACGACCGGCCTATCGTTGGAGTCTACAACGTTCAAAACCAGGGATCGGGAGACATGTACGACAAAGGTCAGCTTGTTCTGAACACTCTCCGCAGCGTGATCGACAACGATGATCTCTGGTTCCCGCTCCTGCGTGGGTTGCAAGAGACATACAAGTACACGACGATCACGTATGACACCATCGTTGCATATGTGAATCGCCGTACCGGTAAAGACTTCACCTATTTGTTTGATCAGTACCTAAAGAATGCAAAGCCACCCCAACTTGAGGTGATCGCTCGCAAGAAAGGGGAGAAGATCACGGCGCGATACCGTTGGGTCGCCGACGTGCCGGATTTTCAGATGCCGATCAAAGCCACGATTTCCGGCAACAAGTACGAGTGGTTGTACCCGAAGAAAGAATGGCAGACGATTGAACTTCACATCGACCGACCCGAGGATTTTCGGGTTGCCGAAAGGCTCTTTTATGTTGAGGTCAGACTAAACTATGGCTACCTTGATCCTCGTCTTCCCGATCAACCGTAGCACGAGCTTGAACTCGTTTTCCAGGAGAGGCACGCTGAAGCTCGCACTATTGTGTATTGTAACGTGTGGGTTGTACAGCTGCAAGGACAATAGCACGGGACCCACCGTCACGAGTCAGCCGCGAACGTACTATATGGGGTTCTCGGGAATCCCGCCGAAGGGCGATCTCGCGCTGGCAATTGCTTCGATTGACATGTGGTCATTGCGCGCCGATGCCGCCATCATGAGCTATGAACTTCCGTGGAGCGCTCTCCTCGACGGTATTCCAGCGGATACGGAGGTCGTTAAAGTAGAACTGCCTCTTGCAAATTATTACCGCGCGAAGGGCCATAAGCTCTGGCTCTACCTCGATCCGGCGAACGGATTGAATCGCGGAGGAGAATCCGATTCTCTCGTCGCCCGCGGCCGTAGTATCACGGAACCCGCAATCCAACAAATGTTCCGACGCTACGCCGTCGTCGCGGACAGCATTCTGCATCCCGACCATCTCGGCCTTGCGTTGGAAACCAATCTCATACGCGGCGCATCACCGGCGGCGCTTTATGCCGCAATCAGAAAAGTTGTCAACGATGCGGCGGCCGATGTGCGTGCGCAAGATGTTTCAGTGAAGCTGAGCGTCAGCGTGCAGGTGGACTACGCATGGGGGGTGTTCGGTGGGACCGGTTATGCGGGGATCGATACGGATCTCGTTCACTTCCCGTTTGTGCAGGAGCTTGGTCTCTCGTCGTATCCTTATCTCGCCGGTTTCGTCGAGCCGGACAGCGTCCCGCTCAATTACTACTCCCGACTCATTCAAGGGCACGCCATGCCGGTGATGGTGACAGAGGGTGGATGGACCTCGGCATCGCTTGGCAGCATTGTCTCGTCTCCCGACAAACAGCGCCGGTATATCGCACGGCAGGGCCAGCTGCTCGATTCGGTGAAGGCAATTGCCGTCTTCCAGCTGACCTTCACCGATCTTGATCTCTCGAGCTTTGTCCTTCCTCCCGGTTCAATCCTTCCGCTCTTCGCGCATCTTGGGTTCGTGGATATCAATCTCTCGCCGAAGCCCGCTCTCGGAGCGTGGGATCAGAATTTTTCGCGCCGACGGCCATGACGGCTACTTGATCAAAAGCAGCTTCTTCGTTGACGTATACGGACCCGTTTGCAGCCGGTAGAAATAAACACCCGTGCCCAGGTTTTGACCGTCAAACCTCACCGCATAGAAACCCGCAGGTTTCTCTTCATTGACGAGTACAGCAACCTCCTGTCCGAGAATGTTGTAGACCTTCAACGAGACGTTCGATGCCTTCGGCAATTCGTAGCGGATCGTCGTCACCGGATTAAAAGGGTTCGGATAATTCTGAAGCAATGCGAACGCCGCAGGAATCCGGACCGGAGGATACTCCTTCACTCCGACAGAACCGCCGACCGGTACGAGGAGGCATGCCTGCACGACTTGGGTATTGGAACCCCGCACCTGTCCGGCGATGAGACCCGATTCATTGATCCAATTGGCCCTTGATAATGTCTGTCCTGTTGGAATGCTGTCAGTCATGCAATTGAGATCATAGTAATACCCGTTCTTGAATAGGAATGCTGTCGGCGCCGATTCCCAATCATACATCCACATATTTCCAACGATGTCTCCCGATGAATTGATGTGCATCGGGTGGGTTCCCCAGTATGGCGGCAGAGTCGCATAATTGATGATGTCGCTGCCATGTCTGATGAACCACCCCCTGCTCTGCTGGCTCGCAGCCGGAGGAGTATAGTAATTCCCAACCAGAGTCCCTGAGTCGTTAATTGCGTTGGCTTCAACATAATACTCGACGCCGTACGTATTGGTTGGCCCGAGCATCGACCAGACGATGTGCCCGTTTTCCCAGAGAATGGAGGCGTTGCTGACCGTATTATCATGGCCGAACGCAGTGCCCACAATCTGTCTGGAGCCGTTAATTCCGAGAGGCGAAGAGCTGAAACCGAAGCCATACCTGTCAAGCAGATACACGTTTTCGTTGAACCAGGAAACGCCCATCGAGCCCATCCTTCCAATGACGTCATCGTTATTGTTTATGGCGACGGCATAACTATTCGGCTGTGACTGCAGATTGATCGTGGCGCCTTTTTTCCAGATCGCCGCGTAAGAGGTATTCGACTGTCCGGAGATATGCCCTGAATCATTCATTGCCAAAACGCTCGTCAGGTTGAAACCGTTGACGGTATCGAGGAACGTCATCTGTCCGTTCTTCCACACAAAAGGCCGGGACCCCGTGTTATATCCGAGGACGCTTCCGGAATTGTTGACGGCGAGGGCTTCCGCCACACCGTCTCCGCCCATATCCCCAAGAGGTACGAACATGTAACGAACTCTTGGGACGATCGTGACGGTATCCCTCACGACCTTGCCGCCATACGACAGTGAAAGGACAACGTCCTGAGGAGACGTCAACACATCGCGCGATGTGACCACCCATTGTGTCCCGTAAGAATGGTACGGCACTACAATCAGCGAATCTACCGGAAGAACTGCAGGATTTTCAGAAGAGACCCTGATCGAAGCGCCCGCCGGAGGCGCCTCGCCATCAAGTCGCATTTCAAGTGCAATCGGATTTCCGGCAATGAATTTTCTTCGGATGATCTGATGTTCTCCCACCAGGCATCCTTTATACGGATGATCGGTAAACCAGGCAATGCCCGCTGCACGTACAAACAATGAAACGTTCCTGGAGTAGATCGAGTTCGTGATGGTAAACGTCACGTTTGTGCCAGTTTCCACACCGGTCGTAAAGATGACAGTAGAATCCACTTTCGCTCCTGGCCGAATGACATTGGGGGAACGAGCCCACGCCGTGACGGAGTCATTGCTCCTGTTGACGAACATTACTCCATCGGGCGGCGCCGGCACTGCAATCGAGTCATGGAGGATTGTATATGCACCACCGACCACTGTATCGGGCCAGATTCTGAAGAACCCGATTGGACTGATGTACAGTTTTGCGGATGCCTGACGAGTTGTGGAGTTTCCTGAAATGATGACGGAATCCTTGTTGACGACATGCGACGCATGGATTTTAAACGACTGAGTGAGTGACGCATCGGGCACCGTGATGCTGTCGGGCAAGGTGGCGATTGAAGGATTCCCGTTCGAAAGGGTAATGAGCATTCCGCCTGCAGGAGCCGGGACTGAAATCGTGACGGTCGCTGTTGCGCTGTCGCCTTCAATAATTCCTCCGGGCGGGTCAAGGGTCACCGTCTCGATTCCCTCTGGCAGGACGCCCAACGTATCGTAAGTTGTTTTCCCACTTGTAGATGCCGAAATGACGACCTTTTCAAGCACAGCCGCAACCTGCGTTGTGATCGAAAATGGGCCCGACCGTTGCCCCGCCGGGATGAGCAGAGTAGCCGGTACCGTCGCATACAAAGGTGCGCTGCTTGAGAGGTGGACAAGCATACCGCCGTGCGGAGCGACCGCATTTAGTACTACTGTGCCTCCTGCGGGCTTGCCGCCCGTGATGGCCGATGGATTCAGGTTCATAGAATCTGGATACCAATCATTCGACTGGTTGTCGACCGTTATCGAATCGTCGAAGGTTCCGCTGTTCGTGTGGTCGAAAAGAATCTTCGCCGGTTGAAATGCCATCGAATCCCATGAAGGCACAATTTGCGCCGCACCGTGAGGGGGAATGGTGAGATTGGCATGCGTGAAGTTGATGGCCCCTTCTGTAGATGTGTACTGGAGGTGGAGATCATAATGAAGTGAATCGCCGTTGTTGACAACCTTGAGATGCTCGCGATCCACGACCTCGAGGTGAAGCGAATCTCCTTGACTGATGGAAGCATTTCTAAGTGTCACAACGTTTTCATGATCTCCGCGGATGACGATCGATTCAAGGTTCGCATTCTTCGATACTGCATCAGGATTGACGATATCGAAACCGGTTCCCACCTTCAGATGATCCGATTCTCCGGGCAGTGCGTTTGAGCGACGAAAACTGAATACCGCCGAATCCGTGAATACTGCAAACCTAGACATTGTGTCGGGAAAGCCACTCAACGAAACTGTATAATCTCCAAGCGGCACCATGTATCCGATTGGCGGCATAAACCTGCCTGTCTTCGGAATGATCGGTCGTGCATTGGGGATTTTGTTGACAACAACACTATCCGAATATCCGAGTGAATCTCCGGCAGCATCAAGTATCGTTATTGATACACCCGGTCTGCACATTATTTTCATGACATTTCCGCCCACCTGCAAGGGAAGAGTGCGTGCAGTGTGCGGTGCATTTTTCACTCCCAATGTGGGAGTACTATAGTAAGCGGAAACAGGTTCGGAGAGGACAATATTTGAAGATCCTCCCCAGCCCGCGGTAGGAAATCCGGAGTAATTCCAAATGCCAGACGCCGTATCAATTTCAATATATTGACTAGCATCGTTCTCGTGATTGCTATCATAAACGTATACATCCACCCAATTCCCCAGATGCGTAATATCCTTTTCGATTCTGTATGGAGCCACTGTATGCCCGGATGATTTGATCAAATTAAAAATTGAGAGGACTTCATCGTGTCTATTCTCGTCAATGAATGCCGAGCGCAATTCTCTCACCATTGCAACCAATGCGATTTTCTCTTTCTGTGCCTCCACCTGCTGATGCTCAACACCGTCTTGAGATACCTGGAGCTGGTTGATAACCAGACGACGACCCCGGGAAGTATCCAGATCGTTCAGTTGATCGAAAGGTCCGACATCCGGAAAATGTGACAGGAATGTATTTCCATCGTCAAATGCCATCAGGCTCGTCGTTGCAAAACCGAAACAAGCGCCAGATTTTCCGTCTCCGATGATATCATGTATCCAATAGTTCACAGCTGAAGGACGGTAAATCCCCTTTGCGCGATCAATGTAACATTGCGCTTCGCCAAAAGTTGTAACAAATAAGGGCCAGTCGGGGAAATCTGACGACTTTGCAAGCAGCTGGATATCCTCGGCATATGGCATGCCCGTGTTTGGATCCTTTCCGAAGGCATAATCAAACTGGTGCCACCATGCTTGCGGCCAAAGGTATGCACTGGAATTCCCGAATGGCCAACCGTGGCGCGTCGGTGTAAATCTCTGGTACTGGCCACTGGAATCACGAGTCAGTTCATACCCTTTCATCTTAAACGGTTTGGTGGTGTCGCCAGTCGTGGGATGTGCCCAATCCCAGGCGGCAATCATACACTTCTTGGAAAGAGTCCCCTTTGGAGGTTGCCATGTATACTCATTCTTTTTAGAGTCTACCGGGCCGGCAAAAGTGGTAAATGTTTTGCCACTATCTATGCTGTACGCGATCCCGATCTGGTTGATTGGACCGGTAATCGTCCAGCGGACTGTATCAATATCTTCAGTAATCCAGAGCTCGTCGGCCTGTGGCCGTGTGATCATAATTGGCTTCGGACTCTTCGAAAATTCCGACGTATTCCCGGCCGAGTCAGTCGCCGTTGCCGTGACGACATAACCGGGATCAAGCGGAGATGGCAGACTAACGCTGAACACTCCGTTCCCGGATGGATCGGTATTGACCGTCGTGGAGGTGATCAACGTCTGGCCTTCTCCGTATCCGCTCTCATCCCCACTCGGACTCTTGAAGAATTCAATGGTGAATGAATTGTTGGGAGCACTATTCAATCGGCCCTTGACAACAGTGGGTGAGGTATTGTCCAGGACAGAATCAATGACCGGATAGTTTTGAATCAGATTTGGCCCGAAGTCCGGATCGGATGGATCGTTCGGGGTTGGTCCGGGAGGGTCAATGTCAATTCCCAGGCCAACATTTGTCTGGATTGCATTGTGGCTGATGAGATTCCCCTGTCCACCCATGAGATATACACCGGCGCCCATGTTGTTGCTGATATAATTTTTCTGCACGTCGAGAGTCCCGCCGATGGTGTTCTTGTTGCCAATGATGAAGATTCCGTCATGACCATTTCCAAGGGAAAGTGTTCCCGTTCCGTCCGTTCCGATGCCGTTTCCGATGACTTCGTTCTTGTCCGAACCCAAACCGCCGATGTCGATGCCGAACAACACATTGCCTCCGATGACATTCCCGCTGTTCGGCAGAATGCCCCCGATAATATTCTGCGGCGAAAAACTGATATCGATCCCGTTCCCCTTATTGCCGAGCGGAACCAGAGTGCCGCCATTGCGCGTCACGCCAATGAGATTCCCCTGGATGACGGTATTGGTCGTCAAAGTATCGAGGAACACTCCGTGCCGGTTATTTCCTGAAATGATATTACCGGCGCCGTTTGCGGTTCCGCCGATGAGATTATCATGGGCATCTTTCGAATAGATGCCGTCGAAATTGCCGAAGCTGATCGTTCCCGTTGAATCCATTCCAATGAAATTCCCCTGGATGATGTTTCCGGATGCTCCTGCACGCAGGCGTATCCCTTCCTGGCGATTGGAAGCGATAACATTGCGGGCATCCAGAGAAGTCCCTCCGACGATATTATTGATCCCGCCATAAATCATGATTCCATACCGTTCATTGCCGATGGGATTTATGCCACCGGCATCCAGACCGATAAAATTCCCCAGGATCTTATTGCCGTTTGAGGTGGCTCCAACGATGACGATTCCGTCATAATTTCCCGTAATGATGTTACGGGCGGTGATCGTCGTCCCTCCAATGATATTGTTGGGAGAGGAATTAATATAGATACCATCGTCGAAATTCCCGAGCGGGAGATGACCGGTGACATCGAGACCAATGTAATTTCCCCGAATAACGGTTCCGGAAGCGTTTGTTGCAATATAGATTCCGGGCATGGTATTGCCCGAGATAATGTTCCGCTCGCCCGGGTTCATTCCGCCGATCGTATCGTTCGCCGCATCGACGAAAATACCGTTCCCGCCGTTCCCAATCGTATCGATGCCTGTCGAAGCGAGACCGATGTAATTTCCCATTATGACATTCATCCCGTCATTGGGTGTCCCGATGGTAATCCCGCTGCTCAGATTTCCGGAAATAATATTACGCGAGGAAGCGGAACTGCCGCCGATCAGATTGCGGGTCGAGGTGCCGTAGATGAGAATTCCGCCGGCATTTTCAAGGCGGAAAACACCGGTGGGGTTGGTGCCGATACAATTGCCCTCGATCGTATTCTCACCGACGACATCAAGAACGATTCCAAGACCGTTAATTCCCACTGAATCTTTGAACCGGTTGATGGCAAGCCCGCGCACAATAGTGTGTCCCCCCTTGATGACAAGACCGTTGACTCCTATTCCCGCCTGACTTCCGTCGAGTTCGATGACTGGCGAATCGAAGTAACCGGGCTGTGTGGTCCCATCGATGGTCACCGGATGTACAATCGCCGGCAATGCCGTTTGAAGGTGGATCGTCTGTATTCCCCCTCCGGGAATATTGAACCTGATCTCGTCCAATCCGGGACTCGCATTGGTGGAATCAAGGATTCTCCTCAACGATCCGCTTCCGGTATCATTGGCACTGGTGACGGTAAATGTGGAGACGATCTGCATAGGAGATCTGGCTGACAGACTGAGCGCCTGCGTCTGGACGGAATAGTGTATGGCAGTCCGCACGGGTGAAGAGGTTGGAAATTTCCCCGAAGCGCTGGCCGCAGAATAGATCCCCAGGGTGGCGGCGTTTCGATTCGGCAGGGGCGTGGAGCTTGTCTGGGCCTGAACGGAAACAGCCACACTGAAGATGAGAAGCGCAAGCAATGTCTTTTTCATTGAACGAAACTCCGCAAGTGTCACAAGTGATCCCGCTCGGAAGAATTCCGAACTTCCCGGCGAATGTTTGTACAGCGGGGAGGGCTGTGTGTCGAATTTGGTGAAAGATTGGAAGGTCAAAAAAGAAGCGTAGATTCTCCGCGTTCAGCCCGAACCATCACAGAGAAAAAAAACATGCCAATGAACAACAATCTTAACATACAAAATGCAATCGGGAATATCAAGTATGACGGCTTCTGGCTTCAGGTCATGTGCTTGAGTAATGGATGATGATGTCTCTGGCGCGATCGTAACGGCCAAACCCGGCGGGCATCCCGATCCATAGATCGCCGTGGGTATAACTTTTGTGCGCCAGTATTGACTTTCGGGGGGTCGTTGCCTATATTTCTTCGATTCATTCCAGCCATTCCCATTCACCATCACACAATTGCATAGGGTAATAGCCATGTCCAGGCATCGTTCCACTCCCCGCTCACTGTTCATCGCCGTCTGCTCTCTGCTCTTCGCTCTCACCTCTCCGCTCTCCGCCCAATTCAAGTACGATACGACGCTCTATAATAAGATGCGCTGGCGCGAGATCGGTCCGTTCCGTGCAGGGCGCTCGATTGCGGTTGCGGGTCACAAGGATCAACCGCTCACCTACTACTTTGGAGCGACGGGCGGGGGCATCTGGAAGACGCAAGACGGCGGTAACACCTGGATCAATGTTTCGGATGGGTCGCTTCCGATCGGCATCGTTGGCGCACTTGCCGTTGCCGAATCGGATCCCAATGTCATTTATGCCGGCACGGGGGAATCGTGCATCCGCGGGAACGCGATGCCGGGCGAAGGGGTCTATAAGTCGGTCGATGCCGGAAAAACGTGGAAGTTCATCGGACTCAAAGACGCGCAGACAATCAGCAGGGTCCGTGTGCATCCCAGAGACGAAGATATCGTCTACGTCGCCGCGCTCGGACATGTCTTCGGATCGAATCCTGAACGCGGAGTCTATCGATCAAAGGACGGAGGGAAGACGTGGCAGAAAATACTGTCGAAGAACGACAGCACGGGCGCAGTCGACCTTATGCTTGATCCCAATAATCCAAGAATTATCTACGCGGCGATGTGGCAGGCATACCGGAATCCATGGAGTATGTCGAGCGGCGGCGCGGGAAGCGGCCTTTGGAAATCCATCGACGGTGGGGACACGTGGCAGGATATCACGAAGAACGACGGACTTCCGAAAGGTATCATCGGGAAAATCGGCATCACCGTTTCTCCGGCGAAAGCGGATCGTGTGTGGGCCAGCATTGAAGCGGACGATGGCGGACTCTTCCGCTCCGATGATGGAGGGAAGAACTGGACGAAAATGACGGACGATCGAAAGATCAGGCAGCGCGCCTGGTACTATTCCCATATCTTCGCCGATCCGAAGAATCCCGAAGGGATTTACATTCTCAATGTCGGATTCCACAAATCGATCGATGGCGGAAAGACACTCTCGAACATCTCCGTCCCCCACGGCGATAACCACGACCTCTGGATCGATCCGAACAACCCGATGCGGATGATCACGGGTGACGACGGCGGCGCGTGCGTGACGTATAACGGCGGACAGACATGGACACAGGAGGACATAGCGACGGCGCAGTTCTATCATGTCACGCTCGATAATGAATTTCCGTACAATGTGTACGGCGCGCAGCAGGACAACAGCACCATCAGGATCGCCAGCCGCACGACCGGCTTCGGGATCGATCGGCCCGACTGGCACGATGTCGGCGGCGGCGAGAGCGGATATATCGCGGTCAACCCGAAGGACGCCAACATCGTGTACGCGGGAAGCTACGACGGATATCTGACTCGCTATGATCATCGGACAACCCAACAGCAGGATATCTCTCCGTGGCCCGACAATCCGATGGGCGGAGGCGCAAAAGACGCAAAATATCGGTTCCAGTGGACATACCCGATCGTCATTTCAAAGTTCGATCCGAGTGTGCTCTACGTAACCGCAAATCATGTCTTCAAATCGACGAACGAAGGGATGAGCTGGGAGATCATCGGTCCCGATCTTACCCGAAACGATACAAACAAGCTCGGATCCTCGGGCGGGCCGATCACGAAGGATAATACGAGCGTTGAATACTACGGCACGATCTTCACTTTTGCAGAATCCCCGGTGCAACAGGGCGTTCTCTGGTCGGGCTCGGATGATGGAATGATCTATGTCTCTCAGGATGACGGTAAGTCGTGGAAGAACGTGACGCCAAAGGAGCTGCCGTCGTGGACGATGATGAGCATCATCGATGCTTCTCCTCACGAAGCCGGTACTGCATATCTTGCTGCGAATCGCTACAAGCTCGATGATTTCAAGCCGTATCTTTTCAAGACGACCGATTTCGGGAACTCGTGGACGAAAATTGTGAGCGGCATCCCGAAGGATCAATTTACGCATGTGATCCGGGAGGACCCGAACAAGAAGGGCATGCTCTATACCGGCACGGAGAGAGGGATGTTTGTATCGTTCGATGCAGGGAGGAACTGGCAGCCGCTGCAGATGAATCTGCCTGTGACTCCCGTGCACGACATCGCGATCCAGGCGCGGGAAAGGGATCTCGTGGTCGCGACGCACGGCCGTTCGTTCTGGATTCTCGATGACCTGACGCCGCTCTATCAACTCACTCCGACGATTGCGAAATCGGATATTCATTTATATCAGCCGCATCACGCGTATCGCATCGACGGTGGTACATTCGATCGCCCCGGTCTCGCGCTCGGGAAGAATCCGCCCAACGGGGTCGTTGTCTATTACCAGTTCAAGAACAAACCAAAAGAGACGGATACGCTGAAGCTGCAGTTCCTCGATGAGCAGAGCAATGTCATCAAGACATTCATCGGAAAACCGACGAAGAAAACGGCTGAGCCGTCGGGTGAAGAAGACGATACGCCCACCTGTCCGGCCGATTCAGGCATGAATAAATTTGTGTGGGATATGCGATATCCCGACGCGACGAAACTGCCGGGCGCGATCATGTGGGGAGGATCAACGCAGGGACCGGCAGCCGTTCCGGGGAATTACCAGGTGCGGTTATGGTATGCGAACAGAAGCTGGACACAGCAGTTCGAGATCAGGAAGGATCCGCGTGTCAAGGCGACAGCCGATGATTTCAAACAGCAGCTTGAGCTCCTCATGAAGATTCGCGATAAGGTTTCGGCGGCCCATGAAGCCGTGAGCAACGTCAGGGAGATTCGGAAGCAAACGGAGGATCTGGTCAAGAAGCTGGAGAAACATCCGTTGAAAGATTCCGTTTCGAATTCCGCCAAGCGCCTGAACGACCAGCTCAAGAAGATCGAGGAAGAGATTGTACAGGTAAAAATCAAGAGCGGTCAGGACGCGCTGAACTATCCGATCAAGCTCAACGACAAGATCGCGTCGATCTCTGGCGTTGTCGCAAGCGCGGACGCGCGGCCGACGGCACAGGCCTATGCGGTCTTTGACGAGCTTTCATCGAAATTGGACGCGCAGCTTGCAAAATACAAACAGATCCTCGACGCCGATCTCGCGCAGTTCAATACGACGGTGAAGAGTCTCGATGTGCCGGCGGTGATTTTGAAGCCGGTGGAGAAGAAATAAAACTTCGAGTTGAAGAGAATGAGTTTGTATGAAGCGAAAAGATTTTGCTTTATACAACGCCGGTTGTGTAAATTAGACTTTACTCAAAAATCGTGGATTTTTAACCCTGTGTTGTGAAAGTTGCTTTAGAGACAACAAATTGTTTCCAAAACCTGTGTAGGTGTTGAAGATATTCGTTGTAAGATGCACTGCTTTGTCGGAGATGGCAAGCGTTCAATTTTTTCAAAAACTCATTCTTCTTTCCTTCTTCAAGTTGCTTCCACAGGACATAGTAACCGTGAAACAATAGGTACAGCGTTAGAAGAAATCGAGCAACTCGCCCGTTCGCATCATAGAACGGGTGGATGTGAACAAACTTTTGGTAAAAGATAATTGAGGTTCGGACAGGATCGGGGTCATCTTTCGAAAGAAGATCAAAAGCGGACCTCAATTCGATTTCAATTCGTTCAGGCGGAGATCCCATGAACTTTGACCCCCACGGGTTACGTTGGACGTCTCCTCCGAACGCAACAAATCCATGATTCGGATCCGCTGCTCTTCGGAATTCACCCGCGTTGGAAAGCACATCATCGAACATAAACCCGTGGATGCTCTTCGCAAGTAAAAAAAATACCTTACCAAACGTTCGGTTTTCCGAAAGTACGGTCTCGACGAAATTCTCCTTGTTGACGTCAAGGACCCGGTACTTTACCTGGATCCCCTTCCAGGCAGCATCAATGTCGATGCTTTTGCCTGTGCGAAAATCGCGGATCAATTCCGCAAGGTAGGTCTTCTCACTCAGGTCAGACAATGGTCTTCAGCAGCTTCTTGAACTTCTTTTCTGCTGACTGAAGTTGCTTTTTGTACGAGTCGTACGAAGGATACACCGAAACGCTTTTCGCATCCTTTTCGCTCATATCGAAAATGTAGGCGTAATGCAGATCCGTCTGCAATGGATAGTAGGGTTGGTGAGGGTCGAAGGGAAAATTCTTTGCGAATGGAAGCTTAGAGTAATAATGCAGAATCGCTTTGTCCGCAATTGTCTTGTTCAACGGCGTTTTTTTCCACGGCTCATCCTCGTGTGTCATCGCAGAAAGTGATAATGCATCATACGGCGCATAACAAGCGAGAATGAAGTCAATTGATTTCTTCGCACTCGTTTTCAATACGACGCTTTTTGCGGCATGTTTGGGGATAGACTTGGAGCTATATTTCTTGTAGGTTTGAAATACCTGATCATTGACGGGCCCGTAGCTCCATTTTTCAAATGTGGCGTCGAGGAAATGTTCCCCAGACACTATTCCCCACACTTTAACGTAGTACAAAAGCTTTTGAAGCTTCATCGGGGAAACGTTGTCGTAAGTCTTGAGGACGTAATATGAAAGGGTTACGGCGTCCATGTTTGTGTTTTCCTCCTCTCTATTGCGATAGTACTGGAAGCGCGTGGTGTTTCCATGCACCTCTCTATGATACGCAAAAGAGGCAAGAGTTTCAACTGACAACGGCCAGTGTGACGAAAAAAACTTGTAGGTGGCTACCGCTGCATGTTGCCCGTGATGGTAAATTTCCGTAAGTTCATTTGATACGACCATAGGAAGGAATCCTCAGTTCATGCCAACACTCACGTGGTTGGGTAAGAACGCAGTTGTTATCGTACAGAAGACGCAGTTTCCCGGTCCGTCCAGCGCCCACACTTCATCACACAAGACAATGATTTTCCCAAAAGAATTACTACGCGTTTTACAAACGACATTCTTACATGAAGGTCGTAGCTGAATGTTCGGACGAAAAGGTGGGCGAAGTTATCACCGCCTTTCTTACGGATTCTATGAAACCCGGTGAAAGCATTTTATGGCCATAAGAAATCGCTTGATTGAGACGAAGAAACTTAGAACAAAGTATCTTACCAAGTTCTTCAGGGAGAAGAGGCAGATCTTTATTCACTACGACGCTCAATTTGACGCGCTAATGTTGTTATTCGATTCTCCGATGAAGGAAAACATTGTGCATTATGTGGATAAATTCGTAGGCTTGCTCTATGAACCTAAATCGAAAGAGATTATCGGCCTTCAAATTGAATCTTTCAAAAAACATTTCTTACCAAAACATGATGAAATCCAGCGGGTTTGGAAACTAAGCGAGTCGGGCACCGCGAGAGATGTCGGTGATATGATCCTGATAATTGAGCAATTCAAACCCAAGCTTGCGCACGAAGTGTTCAAGGCATCGCATGAACTTTTGAAGCACGAAGGCATAAAGCTAAATCAGTTGATTGGTAATGCAGAGGTCAATGAAAATGCCCTCTTTGCTTGATTCTAAGACTGTGTTCTTCCCTTATCTATCCTTACAACGCCTTCCATTCTAAAGAGTGAATCTGTTTATCTGACGGACTCTTACCCAATTATAGCACAAAGAATGACTGAGCCCGTCAGAATTCGCTTTCGTTACAATCCTCAAAAAGGTCTCGCGATGCTCGAATATCTGCTTGATCTGGTTGGAGGAAAGTACAATCAGACATTGAGGCGATGAGATTTTCAGTCGAGAAATTTTCCAAAATCGGTGAACGGGATGAGTTTTCACTTGCCAACCTAACTCACGCTTATCCTGAGTGGGATAAATACAGAGGGAGATTTGCAGCCGCCGCACATGGCAGAGAGGAAATGGATTACAAGGATTTTCTCATTGATGCTGACCCAAATCACCCCGATTTCTTGAGGTTACAGTTTAGAGATCCTTTCCCTCCGCTTACCAGCCAGGAGCGCGCAGACATTTACAACGAGATGATCGAGAGGACTCTTGCGTTTGCATGAGCCTCGCTGTCGCTGACGTCTTTCTTGCCATCAATCCCGGCCTTTCCGGTCCCGATAAGCTGTTGAAAAACTTTTGCCCGTGTGAATTGCCATGACCTTTTCAGCCAGAGGTCGACGACTCCTCGACGAGTCGACCTATGGTCTCGTAGAGAGTCGTCGACCCAGGGGTCTAACGACCTGTAGGGTCTATCTACGAATCTACGATTCGTAGATAGACGACTCGTCGAGCAGATCCACCCCCGGCGCAAGGTCGCGGATTACGCTTTTGCCCTTCAGCGTTGCGATTTCGATCGGATTTTTTTTTGCGCCGGAGGCGCATCCGCCGATCTCAATGGCGGAGGTTACTTTCTTTCTCGGAAAGAAAGTAACACGACACGAAAGTCTGGAAATGCAGCTGTAGCGGGATTTGGGTGGAGCAGTAAATCAGATAATAAGGCCGTTTACTCCTGAATCGCCGTGAACGCCACTGCACAATCCGGGCATCACATCATGCTGCTGCATGCCTGCGACGCCGGGTAGGCATGGAGCCATAATCTCTTTAGATATTCGAACTTACGCAGCCTGACCGATTCGATCGCGTCCTGTCCCCACAGGTTGCGCGTCATCGTCTTGACTTTCAGCGAGCATTACGATAAATTGCTTCTGGAACGTCTCAATTTGAGACATTGCAATCCGAGCTAGTGCCCCTACAACTGAAGAGGTTTGCAACGAAGCGGCACAGTGCTCGTTCCAACATGGATGTGCTTGATTGTTGTGTTCGTACATTTTGTTGGAACGGCGTAATCATCAAGCTCACGTGTTCTTTCCTAACGCCTTCAAGCCATAATCGATCCCTGTATGGAGATCGCAAGTTCCATTGAGCGCTTTCATTTCCGCTCATCTCTCTCTGCTTTCATGAACAAAGATGAGGATCATGATCAGACTCTCTTCAGGTTCTTTTCCAGGATACGTTCATCCCGGAGCGATTTCATCGCAGCGGATTATTTGTGGCTAATGATATCTCATGACGACGCTGCTGCGATCATCAGTGCTATCGCTTCTCATTGCTTCCATCGCCTTCTCACAGTCGCTGGTCAGGAACGTTACGGGTGATTTCATCATCAGCGAAGAAGACACCCTCTCGACGTTCCATCAAAGCAACGTGAGAATCTTTCCGATGCGCACACCCGGATTTCTGGCGGCGTGGGAGGATGATCGGGACGGTGAGCAGGGGTTCTATGCTCAGGAATTCGACAGCGCCGGCAACCGTGTTGGAAGAAACTTTCAGATCTTCTCAAATAGCATCATCCGGCTCACCGATGATGGGTCCTCGCTTGCGCTTGGAGATCACGTGGCAAGCTGGCTACCGCCGTTCGACTTAAGTTTTCTCGTCGTAGATGGTCAATTTCACGATTCGAGACAGCAGTTGAAAACAACAAACTTTGCCACTGTGGAACTGCCATGGTGTGGAACCGGGTACCTCGGCGTTGATTATCTTTGTGTCAGTACCTCCAATCAGTACCTGTTCCTTCTGCGGAATGACGGACACATGTCGCTTGCGAAATATGACCGTCAGGGCAACCTCGCTTCTCAACTGCCGGACTCGATGAACGAGGGTAAACGGGCGACGGTTGCTGCAATTGCCGCGAACGTCCGTGACGAGTACATGGTGGCGTCTTTCCAGATCTCGCAGGATTACCATCCGGTCGGCTATTTCGGTTCTTTTTTCGATTCCCGTGATTCGGTCATCGCTGCAAACGTACCGCTTGGCTTTCCTGTCGACACTACCGGGAACAACTATTGGCCGGGGAGCTTACCACTCTTCAAAGCAATTTCCGTCGCGGACACGGCGTATGAAGTTTTCACTATCACGGCCGATTCGGCGATTATGTATTTCAGGACATTTGATCGCAGAGGAACACCGCTCTCCGAAGTCCAGTCCCTTGCAATCCCTCACGCCAATGCCGGGAAAGTCGGCATCACCAACTTTTCAGTCTCGACCACACAGAACAACTCATTCAATATTTTCCTCACGAATGCTGAATGGGATGGGATCGGCGTGAGGTATTTCAATGCTCTCTATCCGTTCAGGGCGGATGGAACGCCAATCGGCGACGTCCGAATCGATACGGTGCAGTTCTTCCGGCTCGGAGAGAGTTTCATCAAGACTTCCGACAGCACTTTTCTGGTCGGAGCACAGGACCTCACGGATGTCTATCTCACAAAACTCTCATGGTTCACCGCGCTCGACAGCGTCAAAGTGAACGACGATCAATCGGGGAGCAACGAGATCTCTCCGTTCGTCAATCCTGTCGACGACAGCCATTTCTTTGTGAGCTGGCAGAACGGCGCAAAGTACACCGGACAAGTGGTAGACCTCACCGGAGCGAAAGTCCAGGGAGAGCTGGCATTGCAGAATCGGTCCAGGGAATTCTTTCGTGACGGCACATCGGTGAGCCTGTGGCTCAGGGGCCCGGCCAATGGTCCGGATACGCTCGGCTTCACCGTCTGGAATAGTGATTGGACCGAAGCCAGGGAAGAGACCGTCACCGTGGGGGGATGTTGCGGCGGCACGGCGGGAGTCGCAAAAATTCTCAATGACAGCACATTCGTTGTCCTTTACACGAAGGATTTTGGCAATGCATGGCTGAAACTGTTTGCCAGGAATGGCAACCTGATCACTGAAGCATCAGTGGCGTCACAGGACTATGTCAACAACCTGAGACTTTCCACCAACGATGAGAGTTCGTTCTGGACTCACTTCGGCGTAAAGGTGCGGCTATTTTCGAACGGATTGACGCCGTTAACAGACACGAAGCCGATGAGCGCCGCCTTACACCTCGAAGACCGGAAGTTCCTGACGATCACACACGATTACTTTTGGAACAGCGACTATGGGGCGATCGTCACGACCGACGGGGATACGATCAACAAGCGATTCCTGCTTGCAAGCGGAGCCAACGAAATTTCATTTGGTAATCTCTCGGCGCACACATTTCTCGTGCTCGTACGGAACGGAAAAACCATTTACGCCCGGACGTTCTCAAACGACGGAGTGTTGGATCATGACTCCGTTGTCATCCACAGTGCTTTGGGTGGAAACAAGAAACAGGCGACGTACTCGATCCGCAATGGAAAAGTATTTTTCGCATGGAGTGAGGTCAGATCTCCTGGCGAAGGATACAGCATTTTTGGAAGCATCATGGATATTTCCATGCTTGTGGGAGTTCAGGAACCGGCGGATATGAGCTTGCCGCTCAAGTTTTCTCTCTCTCAGAACTACCCGAATCCGTTCAACCCGACAACGGATGTGCGATTTGCGATTTGCGATGTGAGTTACGTAATCTTGACGATATTCGATGTGTTGGGGAAGGAAGTGGTGACCCTGGTGAACGAGGTGAAGCAGCCAGGTGAATACATGGTGCAGTGGGATGCAACAGGATTGCCGACCGGTGTATACTTTTACCGCCTGACCGCGGGTTCATTTTTTGACACGAAGAAACTTTTATTGCTCAAATGATTTGACCCGGATCTCCGAATGACGAGACTGGGACTGCCGGGCCGAAAGGAGGGTTTATGCACATCAACATCAGACACAGGGTCGAGGGAAGTGTGGTCCACCTCGAGGGTGATTTCCTCAGCGAGCCGGAACAACAGAAGGTCCGTGACCGGATTCGTGCGATGGTCAACGAAGGCAGGAAGCATATCATCGTTGATCTCTCCGGGATTCATCATATCAATAGCTGCGGTCTCGGGTCGCTCGTGTGTGCTCTTGTGGCGGCACGAAGAGCGGGCGGTGACGTCGTGCTGGTGAGCCCGGGTGAGCAGGTCGAGCATCTTTTTGAGATCACGAAACTCAGCACTGTCTTTCACATTTATCCAAGTGTGACGGCGGCTCTTGCAGAGCATCACGCTTTGCAGAACTGATGCCGTCGCTGCAGGATTGGACGCTTCATGTGGAGGACGATGAACATTTCTACCCTCGCATGACGCCGCAGAGAAGCCTCATGTCATTGTTTCATTGCGCAATCGACACAATGAAAAATTTAACCAATTAACCAATTAACCAATTTCCGCCGGAGGCGGATGCGCCTTCGGCGCAAACCAATTAACCAGTTAACCAACAAATGCCCTATGAAACTTCCGTCAATTCAACAGGTGATCCAGGAATCAAGCCGCACCATCCGTCGCTTCCCGCTTGTCATCGCCAATGCCGTTGTTGGCACTTCGGTGGCGCTGGCACTGATCGATTATGAGGGCCCCCCGGGGCCAACCGTACTTTTTAAGATTGTATTCGCGGCGATCCTCGGTATACCACTGCTGATATCCGTCACCGTCATTGCGGAGAAAAGGAAATGGGGAGGCGGTCTGGCGCTGCTGGGGCAGGCGATCGCAGTCGTACTCCTCGTCGGATACGCGTTCTCGGTCCCCTCGGATCTCCAGGCCGCACCCAACATTTATCTTATCCGTCTCCTGATTCTCGCCGCGGCGCTGCACTTCTTTGTGGCAGTCGCTCCGTTCATCGGGGCCGGCGGGATCAACGGTTTCTGGCAGTACAACAAGGCACTCTTTCTTCGAGTCTTTACGGCGCTCCTTTTCACGTGCGTTCTCTTTGCAGGGCTTTCATTGGCCCTTGCGGCGCTCGACCATCTCTTTGGGATGAATATCGCCGGGAAGCGGTATGCCGAATTGTGGGTTCTCCTCGTTGGAATTTTCACGACATGGTTCTTCCTTGCCGGCGTGCCTGAGGAATGGGAAGGTCTAGAAAGTTTAGACGAGTATCCGAAGGGCCTGAAGGTCTTTGCGCAATATATTCTCGTTCCACTGGTGCTTGTCTATCTCGTTATCCTCTATGCCTATCTGGCAAAAATTCTCATCGACTGGAATTGGCCGGAGGGCTGGGTGGGCAGGCTGGTTCTCGGATTTTCCGGGACGGGGATTCTTGCGTTGCTCCTTCTTCATCCCATCCGCGACCGCGTTGAGAATGTATGGATCAGGAACATTTCCCGGTGGCTCTACTTCGTTCTCATCCCTTTGCTGGTGATGTTGTTCCTCGCACAGTGGAGGAGACTCACGGAGTATGGTCTCACTGAGGGAAGGTACATCGGTATTGTCTGTAACATCTGGCTTGCCGCAATCGCGGTATATTTTATCTTCAGCAGGAAAAGAAATATCATAATTATTCCCGGTTCATTGTGCATCCTTGCGCTGGCAATTAGCTTCGGGCCGTGGGGCGTCTTCAGCATATCGGAGGGAAGCCAGGTCAAACGACTGCGCGCGATCCTGACTGAGAATTCAATCCTCGTGAATGGAGGTGTGCGGAAAGCGCCGGCTCCGGTTTCCTTTGAAAACTCAAAACAGATCAGCTCGATACTTCAATATCTACATGAGATCCATGGCTACGAAAAGATCCAGCCGTGGTTTGGCGAAAGTCTGAGGACCGACTCTTCGGCAACCGGGTCGTGGTACAAAGAACCTGCGCTTGTTGCAAGCATCATGGGGGTGGAATATGTGAGTCTCTGGTACGGCGGATCGGGGAACACTCTCATACTCAACGCGGATCAGTCCATCCCGATCGACATTGAGGCTTACGCTCGAATGATACGATCCAAGAGTTTCTATACGCCTGTGCAGCCGAAAGAACTCGCGAAACACGACGTCGAGATCAACGTGAGCCGTGAGATGGATACGCTCACGGTGATCCTCGCTCGCGGCGGCGGGTCCCGCGATTCCCTGCCGATTGAGCTCGGCTCGTTTGCCGAACGTCTGTATAAGGAATACGGCAACGCGACGATCAACAATCTCGCACCCGAGAAGTTATCGCTGAGCGCCTCGAACGAATTCCTGAAGGTGAAATTATATCTACAGCGTCTCCAGCTACGCAAAGAGGGGGAGAAAGTGAGATTGCTGAACTACGACGCGGATATTCTCTACACGGTATTAGAGAACTAGTGTCGTGTTTCGCAATTAACTTCATTATGTCTGTAGGAGACCAAATCACGCTAAATTCGAAATTTGAATATCTACGCCGGAGGCGCATCAGCCTTGGGCCGAGAAATCCGAAACAAATCCGAATTTAGTGCTTCGTGCTTCGGATTTTGTCGAGAATCGAACCAGACTTAATCAAAGTATTTCCGAAACATCGCACTATGGAAACTCTGACATAGAGCCAATGGGGGCAAAAAAGTGAGATCCCTTTTGTGTTTCTTGGTGCCTTCGTGGCAACAAACCTCACCAGGTTTCACATTTCACGGATGCATCACAAATTCGACAATGAAGCACATCGCGAAGATATCATTCCTCATTCTGCTGGCGAACGTTGTCATTCAGTATGTGGGTCAATGCCAAAACGACGATCTCCATTTCGAGCGCATCTCATTGGAACATGGGCTTTCTCAGAGCCTCGTTCTTTGCATAACGCAGGACCGCGAAGGCTTCATGTGGTTTGGGACCGAAGACGGACTGAACAGATATGATGGCTACGAATTTACGGTCTATCGGCATCGCGACTTTGACACGAATTCCCTTTCCAGCAGCAATATACGCTGCCTTTCTGTTGATTCGACCGGCGATTTATGGATCGGCACCTGGGATGCCGGACTGAATCGATACGATGCCCTCCACGAAAGGTTTGTGCACTATCGTCACAATCCTCAGGATCCGCATAGCCTCAGCGATGATCGCGTGGTCTCGATTCTACCCGATGCAGGCGGACATCTCTGGATCAGCACGTGGGGTGGAGGTCTCAACAGATACGATAAAAAGACCGGCACGTTCGTGCGCTATCAGCATCGTGATGATGATTCTGTATCCATCAGCACCGACGCATTGTATTCGCTCTTTGAGGACAGGACAAGGACCATCTGGATAGGCAGTTTCCTCGGCGGCCTTAATCGATTCAACCGCGCAGGTAACAATTTCTCCCATGTCAAGCATCGGCCTGGCGATCCGCGGAGCCTGAGCGACGATCGGGTCACAGCAATTCACGAAGACGCCGGAGGTAACCTCTGGATCGGCACCTGGGGCGGCGGTGTGAACCGCTTCGACAGAAACTCCGGGATCTCTAAAGTGTACCGGCATGATCCGCTGAAACCGCAAAGCCTGAGCAGTGATATCATCGGATCGATAGGCGAAGATGCTGAGGGAAATCTCTGGGTCGGCACGATCGGCGGCGGTTTGAATCTGTACGATGCACAGCATGACCGGTTCATTTCCTACAGGAACCATGCCTACAAATCATGGACCCTGAACAATGACAGAGTTTTCTCCATGTTCAGAGATCGGGCCGGTTTGCTCTGGATCGGAACGGGTAACGGAATTTGCAAGTATGACCGAATGCGCCAGCAATTCATACATCGCTTCAACGACTCCCAGGACCCGACCTCGCTGAGCGGGAACGAGGTCTTCCCCATTTGGGAGGACATGAAGGGGGATGTCTGGATCGGGACGTTCGGAAACGGCCTGAACCGCTATGACCGGACCACTGGGAAATTCCGGCGCTACCGTCACAGCGAAGTCGATCAGGCAAGCTTGAGCAGCGACAAGATTTACGCACTGTACGAGGACAGCTACGGCGATCTCTGGATCGGAACTGACGGCGGCGGTCTTGATCGCTACTCAAAAAGTTCGAACGGATTCATCCATTATCGCTATGATCCAGGACGTCCGGGCGGCATCAACAATAATTACATACGGTGCATTACCGGCGATCTCCAGGGAAGAATCTGGATCGGTACGCAGGCGTGGGGAGTGAACTGCTATGATCCGGAAACGAAGCAGTTCATTCATTACAGAAACAGTCCGACCGATTCCGGAAGTCTGAGTAATGATGAGATTCAATGCCTCTACGTGGATAAATCCGGGAGCTTGTGGGTGGGAACCACCCGCGGGGGATTGAATCGTTTGGATTCCGGCAAGGAGAGATTCATCCGCTATAGACACAGGGAAAACGATTCAGGATCCCTGAGCCACGACTATGTGCAATCCATTCTCGAAGATCACGACGGTGTGTTGTGGATTGGAACGATGGGGGGTGGTGTCAATCGCTTTGACAAAACGCTGAACAGGTTCTCACACTATCAGGAGACGGATGGATTGCCGAGCGAAACGATTTATGGAATTCTTGAGGACCCCAACGGCGCGCTCTGGTTGAGCACGAACAACGGCCTCTCGAAGTTCTCTCCCTCGACCGGAGTGTTCAAGAATTTTTCCATCTCCCATGGCTTACAAAGCAATGAATTTAACTTCAATTCCTATCACCAGGGTCGTTCGGGAATCTTCTATTTTGGCGGCGTCAATGGATACAACGAATTCCGACCGGAGCTCATTCAGGACAATGCGAACATACCGTCGCTTGTCATCACCTCGTTTCAAATCTTCGATCGATCGATTCCCCTGGTTCAGGTCCTCAACGACAACCACCAGCTCGTGCTCGCGCATGCTCAAAACTATTTTTCGTTTGAATTTGCGGCGCTGGATTACAGCGCTCCGCAGAGAAATCAGTACGCCTACACTATGGAGGGATGGGACAAAGGCTGGATATTCCCCAAGAATGGCAGACAAGCGACATACACGAATCTGGAGGCGGGCGAGTATGTCTTCAGAGTCAGAGGCTCAAACAACGATGGCATCTGGAACTCTTCAGGGATATCGTTGCCCCTCATCATTCTGCCTCCTTATTGGCAGACATGGTGGTTCCGGGCCCTCATTGTGGCGATGCTCTCCGCCATGCTTTACTACATACACAAGTACCGGGTCTTCAAAATCCTCGAGATGGAAAAAATGCGGGTCCGCATTGCCAGCGACCTCCACGACGACATCGGGTCGACACTCACAAGAATCGTTGTCCAATCGGAGATCATCCGAACCACGGACCAAACCGATAAAATGAGATCGACGGCCAACCAGATCGGCGCGGCGAGCCGTGAGATCATTGCCACACTCAGCGATATCGTCTGGTCGATCGACGCCCGAAACGATACCATCGGTAATCTCATTGACCGCATGAGGGACTTTGCGTCGGATGTCCTGTCGCCCCGGCAGATCGCCTTTCATTTTGAACAAAAGGGTTTGGAAATGCAGCGGCGAATGCCGGTCGAGGTTCGGCAAAATCTCTACCTCATTTACAAGGAAGCGATCAACAACATCGCGAAACACAGCCAGGGTCAACATGTGTTCGCGAGCTGTCATAATGCCGACGGGCGATTTACCATGACGATCGCGGACGATGGGAAGGGCATGAATTTGAATGAGAGCACCCATGGGCACGGTTTGAGAAACATGAAAATGCGGGCGGAGCGCATCAACGGAGCGCTCGAAATTCTCAACAAAAAGGGCGTGACGATCATTCTGAAGATGAAGGAAATCTGATTTCTCCCATCTTTATGGGATTTACGCATGAGCAAACATCATCTATATTCCGGTATGATACGGATCGGCATTGTCGAAGACGAAAAGGCGTTTCGTGAAGCTGTCCGGGAGTATTTTAGCGCTCAGAAGGAGTTTTCGTGTCAGCTCGCTCAGGAGTCAGCTGAAAGCTTTCTCTCCCAGTTGACAGAAGACAACCTTCCGGATGTTGTCTTGATGGACATCGGGCTCCCCGGCATGTCAGGTATCAGCGCCATAAAACTATTGAAGGAGAGATACCCGGACATCGACATCATCATGCTGACGGTCTATCACGATCCTCATAAGATATTCCAATCGCTTTGCGCCGGCGCCACAGGCTATCTTCTGAAAATCGCGCCGATGACGGAGATCAAAGAAGCGATTGAGTCCGTCTACGCGGGCGGTTCACCGATGTCGCATCAGATTGCACGCAAGGTCGTTGACTTTTTCCATTCACAACCATCGGTCACACCTGGATACTCCCTCACATCAAAGGAAAAGGAAGTGATCATGGGACTCGTGGACGGTCTCAGCTATAAGATCATTGCCCACGAAATGAATGTGACGATAGAAACCATTCGTTCGCATATCAAGAACATCTATAGGAAACTGCACGTTCACAGCAAAGCTGAGGTCATCAGCAAATCGTTCAGAGGTGAAATTTGATCGTTTTTGACGCTTTCACGTAATTCTCCCATCTTCATGGGATTGATTACGCCCTCTCCCCTTACTACCTTTCCCTAAAGTTCGTTTCCCGCATCCTTTGAATCAAACATCCTTGCCGCTCACGTGAACTGACATGAGGAGCGGTCATGGATCAAAATGAAGACCCGAACTATGCCAAAAGAAACTTTAGTCAACATCATCGTATCGCACCTGCTCATTCTCCTTGGATTGTCCATGGCCGTCTTCACAGTCCAGGGCTGCAAGAAAGACGCCCCGACGGAGGCCGGGAATAATCAGATACCAAACCCGCCGAGTGATCTGCGGGCATATGGAATCACCATGGACAGAATGCAGCTCTCCTGGACGGATAATTCGTCAAACGAGATGGGATTCCGACTCGAACGGTCCGCAGCCGGAGGAACCAGTTTTCAATTGATTGCCTCGGTCGGCCCCAATACCGTGTCGCATATCGATTCCGGATTGAAGCCATCCACCACATACAACTACCGGGTCTCGGCATTCAACGATGCGGGTGTATCTGCCCCCTCAAATGTTCTGCCAGTAAGCACCGAGGCTTCTCTCGCATCAGTTTTTCCTGCCACGGTCGGGAAGGTCTGGCAATATAGCGTCGATCAGGAATATGGGTTTATCTCGTACTATGGTTCAAGCAACACACACTTTCAGGGGAAGCGAGTTTTGTATGTTGATCGCAGCGTTTCGATGGCCGGCAGAGACGCGTTCCGGATATATGCCTTCACACGAGGATTGACGGCCGACACGACATTCAATGTTGAAACCATATATCTCTGCCCGGGCCCTTCTGTCCTGGAAAAATATCGCGGTTCGTCATGGACGCCCATCCTCTCGGCATCTTCAGCTTCGCTGACGAATTTCACTTTCCTGTTCGCCCCCGGCCCGAGCAATTCCGGATCGGCTCTTCGGTCGGTTGCGCAGGTGATCGTCCCTGCCGGGACATATACCGCAACACTGACCGAACATCATTTCAAGGAAAACGGACAATATGCCTCGCACCACATTTATGAGGACCAATGGGAATACTATGCCGACGGCGTGGGGCTGGCCAAATCAAAATGGAATTTTTCGGATGACGACAAAGATCCCATGGGCGCCGACATGTGGAATCGCGGCACCATCTCCCTCGAGTCCGGAATTCCAGCGGTGCTCAAGGAGACCGAGCCCAATGACTCCGCGTTATTCAACTTCACGAACATGAATTCCCTGCCATCCGTCGCCATGGGGGACATTGATCTGGCTGATCCGGGGCAAGTCGTGAATTATCGGACCGTGAACCCGAACAAGAATAATGTCAAAATCATCAACGACTGGTATCGTTTCTACATTGATGCATCCCGCGAAGTCGTCATCAACCTTGTTTTCGATGGGGCGACGAACGATGTGGATCTTTATTTGTTCAAGGTGAACTCAGGCGGAAGTCCACCGTTCCTCTCGCAGGCCGAGAGTTATCGGCCGGCCGGCTGCAGAGAGCTCATCGACGCTAATCTTTCGGGCCCTGAATATTATCTCATCGGTCTCCAGGCGTGGGACACGCCAACCACGCGCGCAAATTATTGGTTGAGCGTGAAATGACCTCTCCACGCCTCGCGGCATAGCATCCCGACAAACATGCCCGATGGGGTCTATCTGCGCTCTTCCACTCTCTGGCTGCGCCATAAATGGCCCGCATCCATATGGTCGAGGAAAACGAAAGGGCCTGCGCGATGCGGGGTGTCCGTCAGGGCGTATGTTGCACCCCATCAAAATATCATTCAACAAGCAAGGAAGGAGCTTTCCATGAAACGAGCACTCTTGATGATCGCAATCCTGCTCATCGTATCCATCACTTCGGTTCTTGCGCAGGAGAGGATCGATGTCATCTATCTCAAGAACGGAGACGTTCTCAAGGGTATCATCGTTGAGAATGTGCCGAACGTTCATGTCCGGATTGAACTTCAGGGCGGATCCGTATTGACGGTGAAATATGCCGACATCGCGAAGTTCACGAAGGAGAACCCCGCTAAACCGGCGCCGCAGGCCCAACCGGCGCCACAGCTCCAACCGCCGCCAGGTGATGCCCTCGTGCAACCCGATATGCAGAAGATGATGGCCTATGAACAGGAGAAGAAAAGCTCCGGGACAGCGATCGTTTTGTCACTTGTCGTTTCAAGCGCAGGCCATGCCTATGCAGGCAACTGGCCGCGCGGTCTGCTCTTCACAGCGGGGAGGGTTGCCGGAGTCGTTCTTGCTCTCACAGCGGGTACCTCGACTAATTACGTCTACTCACCCGGCTATTATTGGGCGTCGTACGGCTATTACACAAGCGAGACAACCACATGGTTTTATGTCGGGATCGGCGCCGCAGTTGGCTTTGCTGTCTGGGAAGCCATTGATGCCGGCGGCGAAGCAGACAGGTATAACGAGAAGCTCTATGAAAAAACAATGGGAAAGAAACCGGTAGCGGTCAGCATCATCTCCGGAGCGAACGGTCCGCAGTTCCAGTTAAGTTACCATCTCTGACGCATTCGAAACAAATGCGTGGTGTGATGTAACCGGGAAGCGTTGAAGTGATCTGTACTGTGCACTTCTCATGACGAGAAGAACGACCCCGCCCTGGCGTCACGGTGATGTTGGATGAGATGCAAGAAGAGGGGAGGAAGACCGCTTACATTTTAGATGGAGGAACAAATGAAAGGTATCATCAGGCTTTTCTTATCGCTTGCCGCCGTGCTCCTGGTTATGCTTCCGGCGGCTGCTCAATGGACGCAAACGAATGGTCCCTGCGGGGGCACAATCTCGGCCTTCGTCAGCGTCGGGAGCACGATCTACGCGGGTGGCCAGGGCGGCGGCGTTTTTCAATCGACCGATAACGGGAAGTCGTGGAATTCGGCCAATGTGGGTTTGACCTCAACATATATCAACACGATCACTGTCGGCACGGCCGGAGGCGGGTCCGACACCTTCTTTTTTGCGGGAACACTGGAGGGCGGTGTCTTTCGCTCGACGGACAACGCACAGCGCTGGACGGCGGTAAACAACGGCCTTGCAAGCAAATATGTTAAGGCGCTGGCAGTGAGGGACGGTATTCTTTTTGCCGGCACCATGTGGAACGGTGTATTTCGTTCCACCAACAATGGCGCCAGCTGGATGCGTATCAACACCGGCCTTACTGATACGTCAATTCAGACTATCGCTGTCAGCGGGACATACGTTTTTGCCGGAACAAACGGCAGCGGAATCTTCCGTTCCTCCGATAATGGCGCTCACTGGACAGCGGCCAACAACGGAATAACAGGATACGGCTCCATGGTGCGAACTATGGCCGTCAGCCCCGCAGGCAACATCTTTGCCGGAACGTATGGAGGTCTGTTTCGGTCTACCAACAACGGGACGAGCTGGATTCGAACGACCGATGCCACGTCAAGCCCGGATATCCGTGGCATCGCGTTCGTCGGCACGAACCTTTTTGCGGGAATTTGTAACCTCGGGGGAGGTGTCTTTCTCACGACCAACAATGGCCTCACGTGGACGACGCAAAACAATGGGTTGACAAACAAATACGTAGTAGCTTTGTTTGCAAACGGCACCACCCTTCTTGCCGGAACTCCCATTGGGATGTTTCGAAGTCTCAACAGCGGTACAAGCTGGAGCCCGAGCAATAATGGCCTCGCCAATATCGGTGTTCGCGCATTGGCGGTTGTCGGCAGCGGGCTCATCGCGGGGACCGACGGCCTGGGGGTCTTTCGATCGACAAACAGAGGCGCGATCTGGACGCGGGTCGGCAGTGGCCTGACGGACACACTCGTTCGCTCATTTGCGCTGAGCGGAACCACTCTCTTTGCCGGGACATTCCGTCGGGGTGTGTTTCGATCCACCGATGAGGGCACGAGCTGGACGTTGGCCAACAGTGGGATCACGAACAACACGATTCAGGCCCTTGCTGTGAGCGGCGCCAACCTTATTGCCGGAACTGCAAGTGGCCCCTTCTATTCGACTGACGGCGGTGCGAGCTGGAGCGCATCAAGCGGCATGACATCGTACAGTGTTTCCACGTTTGGCATCGCAGGCGCGGCTACTTTTGCAGGGACGATGACTTCCGTCTTTCGTTCGACAGATCATGGCGCAAGCTGGACCATCCTGCCGACGACAGGACTGGGCATCTATGTAAGCGCTCTCGCGATGAGCGGTGCTGATCTCTTTGCAGGAACGTGGGGATACGGGATTTTTCGCTTCGTCGGCGGGACGTACTGGAGTGCAATGAACAACGGATTGAGAACTCACAACATCTACAAACTGACAGTCAGCGGGTCAAATCTCATTGCAGGAACGGACAGCGGCATTTTTATTTCGTCCAACAATGGTGCCAACTGGACATCAGCTAATAACGGACTAACGGTCCCGAAGGTCACAGAGCTCAAGGTCAGTGGGACGGATCTCTTTGCCGGCACATTGGGCGGCGGTGTGTGGCGGCGACCGCTATCAGATATGATCACTTCGGTCGAAACAACTACGGGTGAAATACCCTGTGGCTTCGAACTCGCACAGAACTATCCTAACCCATTTAATCCGAACACAATCATCGGATATCGGAATCCCACCCGGAGCCATGTGACACTCAAAGTGTTTGATCTCCTTGGCAAAGAAGTCGCAACGCTTGTGGATGGAGTAGAAGAACCTGGTTACAAGTTGGTCACCTGGGACGCGCGCCATGCGGCGAGCGGCACATACATCTATCGGTTGACAACAGGAGGACGATCAGCTGCTAAGATGATGATCCTGATAAAATAATTATTTCCTCAATCGCATAACATCCAATTGACTCGATGAAGGAGAACCGCCATGCAGAAAATTCAGAGATTCCTCACAATAATGTCACTTGCCTTCCTGACGTTCACCGTTTGCAAGAAGAGTGATAATTCGCCGACAGGTACCCAGGCCCAACCTTTGGATCCGAACAGTTTGTCGGTGACGCCGATCTCGTCAAGCAAAATCTATCTGGCGTGGCATGACAATTCCGACAATGAAACCGGATTTAAGATAGAGTGTGCACCGGGCGGAACTACAAGCTTCAGAGAAATTGCGACAGTAGGACCGAACGTGACAGGACACCTTGACACCGGCCTCGTGGCATCAACGAGTTACACCTACCGTGTTCGCGCCTACAACATTGCCGGACATTCAGGTTACACGAACAGCGCGACAGCGACGACGCCAGCGCTGGTTGTCCCTCCGGCGGCACCGACAAGCCTTGCGGCGAACGCTGTCTCTTCCACACAGATCGACCTCTCATGGACGGACAACGCCGGCACCGAAGATGGATTCCTCGTCGAACGCGCCCCCGGCGGCACTACGAATTTCATCCAGATCGCATCGCTGGCTGCAAACACCACACTTTACCAGAACACCGGCCTCGCCTCGTCGACCAGCTACAGCTATCGTGTGCTGGCATATAACACCGCAGGAAACTCAGACTATTCGAACACTGCAACCGCGGCAACACCGAGCGTCGTCGTCCCGCCGGCCGCTCCGACAAGCCTTGTGGCGGCGGCGGTTTCATCGACGCAGATCGACTTGTCGTGGGTCGATAATTCCAGCAACGAAGACGGGTTCAAGGTGGAGCGGGCACCGGGCGGCACCACAAATTTCACGGAGATCGCCACTGTTGGGGTGAACGTAACAAGCTATCAGAATACGGGACTGACGGCATCCACAAGCTACAGCTATCGTGTCCGGGCATACAACAGCGCCGGCAATTCGGGTTATTCGAATACGGCGACAGCGACGACGCCAAGCGGAGTCATCCCTCCTGTCGCACCGACAAATCTTACAGCAACGCCTGCGTCATCAACACAGATCAATCTTTCCTGGACCGATAATTCCGCGAATGAAACAGGATTTCGCATCGAGCGTGCGCCGGGCGGCACCACAAATTTCACGGAGATCGCAACTGTTGGGGTGAACGTAACAAGCTATCAGAATACGGGACTGACGGCATCCACAAGCTACAGCTATCGTGTCCGGGCATACAACAGCGCCGGCAATTCGGGTTATTCGAACACGGCAACGGCGACAACGCCAAGCGGAGTCATCCCTCCTGTCGCACCGACAAATCTTACAGCAACGCCTGCGTCATCAACACAGATCAATCTTTCCTGGACCGATAATTCCACGAATGAAACAGGATTTCGCATCGATCGTGCGCCGGGAGGGACAACAACCTTCACGGAGATCGCCACTGTTGGGGTGAACGTAACAAGCTATCAGAATACGGGACTGACGGCATCCACAAGCTACAGCTATCGTGTTCGGGCATACAACAGCGCCGGCAATTCGAATTATTCGAATACCGCAACCGCGACAACGCCAAGCGGCGTGATTCCTCCAACAGCACCAACAAACCTTGCTGCGACCGCCGCATCATCGACGCAGATCAATCTCTCCTGGACAGATAATTCCGCGAATGAAACAGGATTTCGCATCGAGCGAGCGCCGGGAGGGACAACAAGCTTCACGGAGATCGCAACTGTTGGGGTGAACGTAACAAGCTATCAGAATACGGGACTGACGGCATCGACAAGCTACAGCTATCGTGTCCGGGCATACAACAGCGCAGGAAATTCGAGTTATTCGAATACGGCAACAGCGACAACGCCAAGCGGAGTCATCCCTCCTGTCGCACCGACAAATCTTACAGCAACTGCTGCGTCATCAACGCAGATCAATCTCTCCTGGACCGATAATTCCGCGAATGAAACAGGATTTCGCATCGAGCGTGCGCCGGGAGGGACAACAACCTTCACGGAGATCGCAACTGTTGGGGTGAACGTAACAACCTATCAGAACATGGGACTGACGGCATCCACAAGCTACAGCTATCGTGTTTGGGCATATAACGGTGCGGGCAACTCCAACTACTCCAACATAGTAACTGCCGGGACTCAGGGAATTCAGTATCCGCCTTCATTGACCGGGCCATCGACGTCAACAGGAACGTTCACACTGACCGCGTCGTACAGTCACTGGCCGGTGCTCGCATCAAATTTCGATCGAATCGACCTCGAGCAATCGACCGTGTCATCGACCACGGGATTCAGCGTTATCGCCAGTTCACCCTATGGCCAGCATCCGACAACATACGACTTTCCACTGACGAGGACACAGGGAACATACTACTACCGCGCAAGGGTGTACCTTGGAGCTACTCCGGGTTATGGACCATATAGTTCAGTGCTCACCCATACCGTGACTGCTCCTCCGCGCAGAATCTTGCTGAAGAATAACATGTCGACCTCGTTGAACATTCATGATATCGTTCAGGTCAAGGTTGCCTCAACGCAAAACGGTGTCTATACGAGGAGCGATCTTCTCACTCCGGATCCGGCCTATTGTCTTGACCTCCCCGGGGAAAGCATCGCGCCGGGTGGATCCCGTGGTTTCGACATCACCATCGGCAACAATTACTATGTCTACATCGGCATCGGCATTTGGGATCTTGATAACTTCTTCTGCTCGACGTTCTCACCCTGGTTCAAGAGAACATACTTCACAGATACGAATTTCGACACTTACTATGTATGGGTCGTGGTGACGGTGACCGGGCACGCGAGCGGTGAGTGGGCATGGACAATATCGGGCTCCTATCTCAACGGGACGATTGTTGTCACTCCCAGCGGTAACCCGCCGATCCATTTTTCTGTAACCGCCAACAATCCGATTCCATAAACAATGGCTACTACATGAGGCTATAGTAAGAGGAGAGGTGATCATGAAAACGAACGTGGCTCCAATTTTCCTTTTGATTGCTTTGGTACTGACCGTTGGGAATGTGCGCGGCCAGTACACCTGGAAAGGCATCACCACACCGGTACCGATGCAGGCACTCGATAGCGGATACACAACCTGGCAGTGGCTAAATCCGCTGCCGCAGGGGAATATCCTGGGGGATTGCTGGTTGCTCGACTCAAACACTCTTGTCGCCTCCGGTGAAGGTGGCACGGTTGTCAGGACGACGAATGGAGGTCTCAACTGGTCAGTCCAGCAAAAGGTCGCCGGATGCAAGAGTCTCTGGGACATCATGTTCACCGATTCGGTGAATGGCTTTGCGGTGGGTGACGGAATTCTGAAGACCACTGATCGCGGGTCAACATGGATCCCCAAAGTGCTTGGCAACCCGTACCGCCAGATGTACGCTCTCTCATTTCTCGGTGACGATACCGCCATGGCAGTCGGCGTGAACGGAACGATGTATCGCACGATCGACAGCGGTGAAAATTGGGAATACATGCACGCCGGGGACTCCGTCATCCTGAGAGATATCTGCCTCGTTGATCCGAACAACTTCCTTGCCGTCGGAGAGACTTACGGGACATGGAAGGGTTATCTGTTCCGCTCTACCGACGCCGGAGGAACCTGGACCAGCCAATCATTCTCGGATTCGAGCTTCATCCCGTTCGGTATCACCTTCATAACGCCGCAGACCGGTTTCATCGTCGGGACTCTCGTTGATCCACTCAACTTGCAGTATGACGTCATTCTGCGGACGAGTGACGGCGGCGCAAGCTGGTCACCAGTGTGGAAAAAATCGTTTCAATTTGGTTCGCATGAGATCATGTTCAGCGATACTCTGCACGGCATCGCCGTGGGCGAAAACGGAGAGATCCTTCGCACATCCAACGGCGGATCGACATGGTCAGAGCAAACCAGCGGAGTACAGCGGAGTCTCTACGGCCTGAACGTTCTCGACGGCCAGCAGAGCGCTGCCGTCGGTGAAGGAGGTATGCTGTTACGATCAACCGACGGCGGTACAACCTGGACGAACCTGACGCAAGGAACCACCGAGGCATTGCGGGGGGTTCAATTCACTTCTCCAACCACGGGGTACGTCGCAGGATGGAACGACGTGCTCCTCCGATCAAGTGATGGAGGAACGCACTGGGAGAACGTCTTCAGGTTTTCGGATAATCTGAACGGACTCAGTTTCATCGATGACAGCAACGGAACGGCCGTCGGAATCTATATCTACAACACAACCGATGCCGGCACGACATGGACACGCAATATCCCTCCTGCGATCAGTTGGTTGAATGATATCTGCTATGCCGGAAAGGATACCGGCTACATCGTTGGTCAGAATGGAATCATTCTCCAATCCACAACCTGGAACGGATCGTGGACACAGCAAAGCAGCGGAACAACGGGCATTCTCAATGGAGTACACTTTACCGATGGCAGACACGGCGCTGTCGTCGGCAACGGCGGACTGATCCTCCGCACGACCGATGCCGGCGCCAACTGGACGAGCCAGACGAGCGGCATAACCCATTCCCTGATGGATGTGTTTTTCACCGATGAGACCACCGGTGTCGCCGTCAGCGACGTCGGCACGGATGGCCACTCACATATTCTTAAGACGACCGACGGAGGGACGAACTGGACTGACGCCGTGTCCCCGATATATCAGACGGGTTTGACTTCGCTCCAATTCGTCGACCGCAACACCGGTTTCGCCGGAGGATACGGACTGGTTTTAAGGACAATCGATGCGGGCTTGAGCTGGCATGAGTGGGAAACGCCGGGTGACGTGAGAGACGTGAACTTCGTTCAGTCGGGGGCGGGATTGGTCGGATACACCGTCGGCCGCGGCGGCGGAATCCTCGTGGCGGCAGTCTCACCGCTCAATCCGAAAACCTGGACATGGACCGGCGTGGTCGATTCCTCATGGAACACTGTAGGCAATTGGAGTCCCATCGGGGTTCCGCTTCCTGGTGACAGCGTCATCATACCGCCTGCGACGCACAGCCCGATCACCGACGTGGTCCAGCAGCAAATCACGGTCGCATCGGTCAATATTCTCACCGGCGGCCAGCTGACCATGACGGAGGCGCTTGGACGATTCGTCGTGCTCGGTGATGTCATTATCGACGGCACACTCGAAGTGAGGCCTCCCGCAGCGACGGTCATCGTTGTGGGCGGTAACTGGTTGGTCTCAGCCGGCGGGACTGCCCGGCCGGAAGCCCTCGATCGGGCGACGGCAGCGAGTGCCGCAGCCAACGGATTTTTGCCGTACAGATCGAAGGTGATCTTCACCGGCAGCGGCATAATGGCAGGTCGATTCTACGATCTCGTCTACGATACCACATCGTCCATGAAAAGCAACGGGACTGGAGTGAAACTAACAACCGGGTAAAATACTGAAATCTTAAGTATAGGCCGGATTAGAACGCGCGACAAAAGTGATTGGTGAATTTCCTAGAGACTTAGATCCTGCGTGAAAATGATGACATTTAAGACAAGGCAGATGTCGCCGTTAGATCGAGGTACTTCTGTATGTCATCCGGATTAGTTGAGTGGGACGAGTTTTTTAATTTTGGCTTGCACATGGTAGAACGTATCCTGGTATAAACTGTTTCTCGGAAATCGCAAAGTAGGAATATTCAGACTTTTGACAAATTCTCCTGGTATCATCAACAAGCGATGCCGAATAGTGGGCAATGTGAATGACTGCCAATCATCGGGAAGACAGAGCCGTTTAAACCATGTCATCACATTGTACGCCAGTAGCGAAAGCTCCGCATACAAGGCATTTGCCACAAATGAATTTGTCGGAGCATCTCCGAAAGGATAATCTTCCTTGAGAGTCCGGATGATACGCTCCATAGCTGAACGATCCTGGTAGAATTGAAAGACACTGTACGCTTCAAGATCAAGATTGGTCACGATCACAGAATAGGCATATCGGTCAAGGGTAAAGAGAGTGGTTTGCGCTTCTTTCGGTTCATCAGGTAGTTCTCTTCTGAGGACGACAAATCGCTCTTTCGTTTTCCAAGTGTGCGGCTGATAATGAAATTCAGACACGGAAAATTCCGCTGTCGCCCGAGAAAACCTGAGACCACTGAGCTTTTCCCTCACCGGTGCGGTTATGTGGGCAACGATAGTGAACTCACAATGATTTTTCTTCAAAAACCCAACAAAATCGCCATCATAGAATCCGGCATCAGCACGCAGGCGCAGACGTTGATGATTTGGAAGAAAGCTAAAAATTGTCTCCAGCAACTCTACAATACCTTTGGCCGAAGCTACATTGCCTGGACGAAGCGCGCCACCAAGACAATCGCCCAGATGCGCTTCAGTGACGACCAGCGGATGGTATCCTTTCTTACCTCGGTGTGCAGGGTTGTATCCCTTCACGACGCCTTCTTGATGTCCGTAGAGAGTGTGCGTGGTAGAATCACAGTCTATCCAAAAGCTTGACCGAGCGTGAGGATACTGAAGAAATCCTCTGCGCAGCTCGTCGTGGACCCTGCGCAGTTGTGGCAAGAGCGTAGGTGCAGCGCGAAGAAGAAATCGCCGCAAGGTGACGGGATTGGGAAAACTTGGAAGCCCTGTGATGTATTGAAATATTCCGTTCGTTCGCAATAAGGCTGACACTTCAATCTTCTCCAAACCGAGGATCATTGGATAGATGAGAGCAAGCAGTAGTTCGGTCAACGTGTATCGGTTGTTGCGCTCCAGGGAAAGCCAGGTGATGATAAAGATAGGAGCGCATCCGCAGTTGCTGGAGAAATTGGTGGATCAAATATACGCCGCCGAAATGTGTGAGTCCCGCTGCGGTGAATTTCGTGCGGATATTTCGGGCTCCTGAGCGCATACAATGAACCTAACAAAATGTTAGGTTCATTGCAAGCTGCACGCTCTGCAGAATTTATTGATTTCAGTAGTATAAACGGCATTTGCATGTGTCGGTTGCTATTTTTCACGCAGGATCTAAGTAGAGAGCAATGTCTTATACGGGAGGCAGGCTGCCAATCTTCCCACGGGCAGCCTGTCGAAGTCCACCTCCCAACCCCCTCTTGCGGAGACGGCCTATCCAAAAGTACTAAAACCAAATCTGAAATTCAACAGAGAAAAAGTGCTTTAATTCTTACGATGAGGCTGCTTAGAAACTTTTCTCCTTTTTTAAGAAATTTCTTGACATTATCTTGTTTTTTTCATAACTTCCTGCGAAGTCCTATGGGCAGGCAACAGATGATGGTATCTAGGATAGGGGCCGATTATCATGAAGACGCATTTCATCATAATTTTTCTGGGTGTTTCAGGAACATTTCCTTCGCGCAGTTTTACCCAATGCTCAATTAATCCATCACAGAACTTGGTTGCTGGCTATCGTCAAAGCCCCCTCCTTTGCAGTGACAGTGCAGGTGGCGCCCATGTCACCCGTATTCTTGGACTCACCTTTCAGACTTCCATCCGACTTCATCGCCTTGACCACCTTGCTTACCGGCCCTGTGGGAGTTACATCGTAATCCGAGGAGAATTGGCTGAGGCACCGCTTCCAAGCATTGCAGCAAACGACGGCAAAGGAGTGATGATTGCCTACCTTGATCGAGAGTTTCATCCGCCGAATGGGTTGTTAGAAATCGCATATCTGTGGCGCGACATTTGATTCGGCGAAAGCCCTATTGCTCAATGTGGAAATTCATGATCACTTAAACGAAGTATACTAGGTATTAACCGACGCATCGAAGTCGCGACAGACAAGCATGAAGATCTTTCATAAGATACCTTTTATCCTCATGGTCTCACTTTCTGTCTCCTGCAAAGACGACGTTGTGCAGCCCACAGGGATCAATTCCAATATTGTCCTTGCGAGATCGTGCTGCACAGACATTTATGGAGGTAGCTTGCGAATGGGTGTGTGGTCTGGCGACAAAATCTATTGTCTATCGCCGCTCTTGAAGCTAGGAATTAATAACAATTTGATTGTGACCGAAGATGTCCTTATTCAAGATTCGCTTCTTCAACCAATATTGGGTTACGGCCCTCGATATCTTCGGTACCTTTCAATCAACAGTGGAGGCAATAGGCTTTTGCTCGTCATGTCGTTGTATAGCGATGTATCGGTAGGTGATCTAATTGCAATAGATTTGATATCACGGACTTTTCTGGTACTAAGAGATAGTGCGTATAATATCTCAAGCGCGCTGTATTGGCGGAGCGATAGTCAGTGCATCTATTACAGCTATGGTAATCCTCAACGTGGAACAATAGCAGGCTATTACTACTTGAATATCCTAGCCAATCGAGATTCATTGATATTGGCTCACGCATCTGACCTTGGACCCGCAGAGGTGACAAACGGGTTTGATATCAGTCCAGACCAGATGCAGCTGGTAGTGCCACTCAATTATTCGACACGCACACCCCGAATACTTGTATTTGACCTTTTTGGTCGTACCGCGGACACGTTGAACATAAATTTTAAACATCAATTGCTTTGGCTCCGTTACAACCCAACAGGTACGCAATTTCTGTACTCAAACTATCCACGGGGCAGCGGGGGATCCACAGTTACGGAGGACGGTGAGATTGGGATCATCGAGCGAGCTACTCTTGCTACGAGAGTGCTTGACGCTAACACGACCCCAGGTGGCCTGTCTGTGAATGTATTTCCAAACTGGTCGCCGGACGGGAAGCACGTAGTCTATGGAAGTGCCCCTGGGCCACTGAGCGAGCCGCCAGGGGCAATCGGAGCTTTTTCGTTGTATATCTTGAAGGCTGTTAATTAAGCAACGAATCTCATCAAACATCTGAATGGAGGAGAATCTTATGAAACTCACATCATTCTGTGTTACAACAGTTTGTCTAATGCTACTTTCCTCGAATCTTGCCCAAGCTGAGTCACCAAAGCTGCAAGATGCCATACGCATAGACACATTGAAGATCATTGGCGAGCCAATCGTAGGCAACTCATTTCAGCTCAAACTTGATTGCCGCGCCTTCGTCAATGCTAACGCAAATCTGACCCTATCTTTTCCGGCATATCTAGTCCCCGTGGATGCGAATCCAGGTGAAACCATGCGAACTGAGAGTATTGTGCTAAGCGCAGGGACTAGTTTCGGGAGAATCTACCAATTTAAAGCACTGCAAGATGGGGCGTCAATAATAAATGTATCAGTGTCGCTCACAACTTCACTTCCTGGCTACTCGTGGGGAGATTCGCGCTTCCTTAATGTCTCAACTGCTGGTTCAATCTACAAAATCTACGACGACAGAAACCCAGGCGCTCCAGAGCTTACTCAAGCCGAAGAGGCATTTGGCGCAGAACCTGGCCAAACAACCGCAGCTACGACAACGGTGTCAGTTTCAGGGAAAGTACAATTCCTTGATCAGAGCGTTTTCCCAGCCGTGAATCGAGGTGTTTACGGCGTTGTTGTTTCCTTGATGTTTCGCAAGACCAGCAATCCCAATATTTGGTACCATCCCGTCTTGAAAGGATCATGCTTGGGCATTCGATACACACATTATGATATCGCAGATGCAAATGGCAATTTCAGCTTTTCTTTCAGCTTTACTGGAAGTTTGAGCAACTACAATAAAGCAATGGTGCTAGTTTCGAGATGGAATGATGCCTGCTTGATGCCGGTTGAAGCTGACGGAATTTATCGATGCGGCCTTTGCACTCCGTGTACGTATTGGTTCTCTCTCTCCGAAAGCAAAATTGTCGACATTGATGGGAGCAGCACAAGCATTACTGTTGCGAACGCTAACCCACCAGTTAATCCACAGGACGGAGCGATTCTAAGACATATGATGCTTTCAAGACAATTCATCGTGCAGCGCTATAACGGGACTCTTCCATTTACACTGACTTCGATTTTCACGAGGAGAATTCATGATTTGACAATAAATGATAACCGTGTCGGAGGAGTTTTTTATGCGAGTGGGCCATTGGCCCCGGGCATCGATATTGATGATTACGCAACGGATATCACAACTACATCGCATGAGTATGGTCATTTTGTCAATTACAAAATGTGGGGTGATCAACTCATTGGTAATGCGGGTTGTTCAGATCTTCTCGGTCAAACTGATCCCATAGCAGGTCAGACCGTCACAGAAGGCTGGGCTGTATTTTATTCATTTTGCACGCGTAATTATGCGAATCATGTATACAACGATAACTTGCGAGTTTGGGATGACAACTTAGAGGCTGGCCCATTTGAAACCCCCAGGTTTAACAGCGTGAGATACTCGTGTTGTGCCTGTGGCTTTTGTAATGTCGAAGTTGGTCCTTGGGCATCATATTTGTGGAATTTTTATGATGGCTATTCAGACGGAAACTTCAAATCGACGAACTACAACGGTGACAATGATGACGTAAGCGGACAAAGCATCCGTGTGTTTGAAACAATGCGAACAAATATGCTTGATTGTCCAGCATCGTACCACTCAGTGTTGAAGTCTGGGCTCGACGATGCTCTCGCCACATCAATTGACAAGATCTATGGTTTTATTGTCCAGAATAATGGAGTTGCGATGCGTCCCGCGCAAATCGCTAGCTTGTCAGCGAGTGCGCTATCCACCGATCAGATTACTTTTTCATGGTCAACCGAGAGTTATCCACCAGACAGTTACGCAAATCTGCCAAGTGGCTACAACATTTACAGTAACGAAGGCGGCACTTGGCAGTTGATTGCAGCTGTTCCATATGGGACGAACAGTTATGACCATATTTTTGCGACACCTTATGGACAGTATAAAGTTGCGGCTTACAACAGCAGCGGAGATGCATACGGTGCTCCAGTAATCAACGTTGTCGACGCTCAACTCAGGAGCAATTGGAACTTGGTAAGTGTACCAGTTCAGGTAAGCGATTATCACAAGGCTGCATTATGGCCCAACGCTAGCGACGGGCCATGGGCGTATTCTTCAGGGACGTATGTATTCACTAATCCCGTATTCTCCGGGGCAGGCTACTGGGTAAGAAATCCGTTCTTACAGAACGTGGTTTATTTCGGGGCTGGTCTGACCTCAATTGACATCCCCGTCGTCCAGGGTTGGAACTTAATAGGATCTATCTCCACACCCGTTCAAAGAACTGCGATCACGTCCTCACCAAGTGGGATAGTGAGCAGTTCGAATTTGTACGCGTATCAAAGTGGCACTGGATATGTCACTTCAGATGCGATAAACCCCGGATCCGGTTATTGGGTCAAGGCCACCCAGAATGGCACCATATCATTATCTGCCTCGGCAAGTCCGGCACCTCCTCCACCTATTGTACCGCAGCAGCCGCCACCAGCCCCTGGTGCTCCTCCCACGCCTGCACTTTCGTATCCAACGAACGGTTCCACCAATCAACCGCTCACCCTGACGTTAGGGTGGTATGCTTCAGACGGGGCCACTTCTTACCGCTTACAACTTGCAACTGATTCAAATTTTTCTGCCCTCGTGTATGATAACGCTTCCATAACGTCGACATCGCAGTCCGTTGGTCCGGTGTCGTATAGCACCAGGTACTACTGGAAATTGAATGCCATGAATGAGGTTGCAACGAGCAACTGGTCAAACATCCGGTGGTTCACGACTCAGGATGCCCCGCCACCACCATGCACCTGCTGCATTACTTCTGCCTCGTCGCTTGATCAATTTACCCTTGCCGATGCTACCGGAGGTGCGCAGACGTTTTTTGCGCGTAACGGGAGCCGGGCTCTCCAAATGGGATTCGGCGGCGTCGAGATGCCGCCATTCCCGATCGGCGGATTGTTCCATGCGCGTTTCCAATCAAACAAATTCATCGAAGACATTCCTCCTGGAAAGGGATTGGTACAATTGCCGATTTCGTTAAGAAATGCTACGTTCCCGATAACCATGCGGTGGAGTATCCAGCCTGAGAATAAGACTTCGTATTGGCTGACACTCCCGTCCGGCAAGAACGGTCAAAACCAAATCGCGCTTTCTGGTTTAGGAAGCCAAGTGGTGAGTAGCACGAGTGGTAGCACGCTCATCATCACGGCGCAGGCGTCGCGACCGTGTGATCCATACAGCGCCTACTCCAATCGTGATGTAAAGGAAGAAAAGCTGTCGATACCGCGCGAGTATTCACTCAGTCAAAATTATCCTAACCCGTTCAATCCGACCACGGAGATAAGGTATGGCTTACCGGAGGATGCGCATGTTCTGCTCAAGCTCTACAACGTCCTGGGTGAGGAAGTCGAAACGCTCATTAATGAAGACCAGAGTGCTGGCTACAAAATTGCCAGCCTTGACGCGAGTAGTTTACCGAGCGGCGTCTACTACTATCGGCTACAGGCAGGGAAATTCTCAGAAGTGAAGAAGATGGTTTTGATGAAATAAGGACATTTGTCCGCCTACTTTCTTGCGGAAAGAGAAAACGGAATGTATGTTAGACCGAGTCTCTTTCCGCAAGGAAAGTGCAATCAAGAGAAAGGCGGACAACAATGGGCAACAGATCACG